>Ga0307515_10009189_pt1 | contig 19155 bp, 19 predicted proteins | sample 17_EM_MG_FD_194513 | JGI IMG/M metagenome (GOLD analysis project Ga0307515, IMG submission 194513) | Populus trichocarpa ectomycorrhiza microbial communities from riparian zone in the Pacific Northwest, United States - 17_EM | ecosystem: Host-associated > Plants > Roots > Unclassified | place...
CTGCAAACGCTCAGCGATACTGTCCCCACTCGGCTGTCCGCTGTGGCTCGCTGAGTACCGCGCATCTCAGCCCGTCCGGGCTGTGGACTTACACCATGCGCTGGGACACGACCGCTGCGCCGGGCAAAGCCCGCCCTTGACCGACCGCGACGCACCAAGGCATGAAGCCCCGAGCGAATGTCGTCCCATAACGTCCCGATGCACGAAATTAGCCGAAATTCATCGCGCGAATGCATTGATTCCCGATCTAGAGTGAGTTAGGCAATAGGCCAGTTTGGTGGAGTCACGATATGAACCTCTCTCACTCCCCGTCGCAATCCCAGGTTGCATCACCGGAACCGGTTCAGCGGATCATGCGTCTGCCCGCCGTCCTGTTGGCAACCGGGCTCACACGCTCGACGCTCTATCGGCTGATGGCGCAACGTGCATTTCCGACGCCGGTCAAACTGGCCAAGCGGTCAGTGGGCTGGCGCCAGCACGATGTTCGCGAGTGGAACGAGGCCCGTCCTCAGGCCTGGCGATGAGCGGATGCCCCTATGGAGGCTCAAATGGTGTTCTGGCCGAAGGGGCCGGCTTCTGCCCCTGAAAGGCCAACCCTGGACAACGCGACCTCGCCTGTCGTCGACTCGCCAGCGATCGGCACGAGACCCGTCAAGCTCGGCTTTCGATTCAGTGCTGATCTGGCCGCGTTGCTCACCACACGTGCTCGTGAATGCGGGTTGTCGCAAACGGCCTATGTCGCGCGCTTGATCGCGGGCTCGCCGACGCCGTCGCTCGATGTCGTCGTGACGTTGGGGTCATCCGCGGATCGGCTCGCGACAGTTTCGGCGGACCTCAACGAATTGATCCGTGTCCTCAGGCGCGACGCGTCGTCCAGCGGTCCATGGGTCGAGCAATTGCTCAAGCCGCTGACCCATGACGTGCGCGAGCATCTCCGCTTGGCGTCTCGCGTCGTCGCCGAGCTTCGGCCCGCGCGAGCCGTTCTGAATTCTCGAGTGGACGCGACGGCAAAGGAGCGCGATGGCGACTGACATCGACGGGATCCTGGTCCAGTGGGGCGATCGACTCTTCTATCCCAGCAACCGCAGGGGCAGATCGACATCGAGCCCTCGACTGTCGGGCGGGCAACGTCATCGGGCCGCCGAGATCCGACAGCGCATCAACGCGACGGTGGTTCGTCGGGCCGCGCAAGTGATGGTCAAGGTCACCGGAGGTGGCAGGGGCATGGCGGCAATCGGCGCGCACCTGCGATACATCAGTCGACGAGGCGAACTCGAGTTCGAGGATGACCGGGGCGTGGTCCGCGAAGGCAAGGAGGCGCTGCACGATCTGGCCGAACAATGGCGCTACGGGGGTTCGTTCATCGACGAGACGAGCCATCGCCGCGAGGCGTTCAACATCATGCTGTCGATGAAGAGCGGCACCGATCCGTCGATCGTTCAACGTGCCGCGCGTGAGTTCGCTCAGGCCGAGCTTGCCGGCCACCGCTACGTGATGGTCTTGCACGATCACCAGGCGAACCCGCACGTGCACATCAGCGTTCGCGCGGAGTCACGACAGGGGAAGCGTCTCAATCCGCGCAAAGCGGACCTGCAGCGCTGGCGGGAGACATTTGCCGAGAAGCTGCGCGGCTGGGGTATAGATGCGGAAGCCACCCGGCAGCGAACTCGCGGCGAGTCCCGCAACTACGAGCCGATCTGGCACATCAAGGCCGGTCTCGAAGGACGGCTGCGGAATCCGACGAGCCCGGAGAAGTCGAGCGTGGCAAGCAGCGAAGCGCGGGCTGACGCCGCCGAGGCTTGGGCCCAGATCGCGGAGGGACTCGCCCGCTCCGACAGTGTCGAGGATCAAAAGCTCGGAGAGCACGTTTGAGGGTCGATCCATGGCAAGACCGACCGTCAGTGGAGCTCGAGGGCCGCGAAGCACGCATCCAGCTCAGGCACGACGCCGGTGGCCAGCCGACGAGTTGCGAGCTTCTGCGCCAGAGCGATCTTCTCGACCACGCCGCTCGCGTTGGCAATTTGCGCTTTGTAGTCGGTCTCATCGCGGACCAGCTCCGCCATGTCGACACCGCTGCCCTTCACACGCTCGTAGATTTCGTTCGTTCCTAGCTTGCATAGCGTGCTGGCCGGAGCGAACTGGTGCTGCTCGATGAAGGCGATCAGGCTCGCGAACAATTCGGAGATCCTGGCGTCGTCGTCGACCTGGTTGAACACCACCTTCATCTTGGACGCCGGGATGCCGATCCGTGCCAGCTCGGCCAAGGTCGCGATGGTGTCCTGCTGCTGCTTGAGCGCTGGCACCGTCGGAATCACGAAGTAGTCGAAGTCCTCGTGGCTGCCGCGGTACTTGCGCATCAGGGCGAGCAGGTCCTCGACGTTGCTGGCGCCGATGTCGACGACAACGTTCTCGACGGTCTGCAGGTACTCCTGCAGCTCGCCGAACTGGCTGCCCCGCACGGCGTGGGTCTGACCGTCGTCGGCATTGATGCTTTCGACGGCGATCAGTTCGGCGCCGGCGATCCGCGGGACCAGCAGGTGGCGCGCCACGGTGGTCTTGCCGACATTGCCCGAGAAGTTGATGACTGCGACTTTCATGATTGATTGCTCCGATGTCGAACGAGGGGGTTGGTGATCTGTCTGGCCATGAACTCAGCCGCGATCTCCTTGGCGGAGCGCGGTGCAGTACCGATAGCTGGAGGTGCGTGGATCGGTGGGGCTGCCGGCGGCACACGCTGAATGGGTGTGTGATGGACCTGACGACCGTCAGCGCCGAGAACGCGTCGCGTGGACCTCGCGGCTTCTCGTTGGACCGTGCTCAGACTCACCTGTAAGCCGGTGTCGGCAAGGGTCGAGCGGATCGTTTCGAGCGTGTAGCCTTCGGTTCGAAGTCTCGCGATGTCGGCCGCATAAACGCGTGCCTTGCGATTGCTTCGACCTGGTGGATGCTTGGGGATGAGTTGCACACGCAGCTCCTGCTGGGGTGCAACTGATCCTAGTGTCCCAGGACGTTTGGGATGCTCAGGTTCGACTTTTGATCGTGATCAAGTCGATTCGGATTCTGGTCACTTCTCGTTCGGACTCTACCCAGATAGCTCTCGCAGACTTATCGGATTCAGATCGGTATGAGGATGGTGCGCGAGGAAAGTTTGAGTGCAGGATAGGCTGGGCGCCAGCAGATGGATGCCGCGCGCAAGCGTCACATCCTCTGGTGCCCGCCGACGCGACTGCTTACGTCGAGCTCGGCGACGTAGATAAGAACTGCAATCTCGCCAAGAACGTGACGATGCAGCGAGCGCACGTATTCGTTCGACTTTTGATCGTAGAAATAAAGTCTGTCACTGAAAAATGAAGACTGTCAGGGCGTGGCGTTGGGCAAGAGCAATCTTGCTGATCGGCTAACACGCCCGGGCGGCGGGCGCGCGGAACTGGGTAGTAGTCGAGACCGCGACCCGTGACTGCGCCCTCGGAGTCCGCCGAACCAACAGAGAGAGTACGTCGAGGCATCTCCTCGATCTCGCCCAAGGGCATGCGGCCAGGTTCTTTCCCTCGATCGAGAGCTATCGCTTCCGGCTGTATGAGCTGACGCCGTCCACCCAGCCTGCCGTATGCCTGATAGGACTCGCGGGCGTGGGCAAGTCATGCCTGCTCGACGCGTTTAGTCGACTCGTTCAGCAGCTACCGCCGGAGGAACTCATCGAGGCAACAGGATCTCCTGTTGAGAACTGTTGGCTTCTTCGACTGTCCGCCCTCGAGGAATCTGAAGGATCGCCTGAAGCGTCTGGCGTTCGGGCTGCCCACGGAGGAAGGAAAGGCGGGCGACGATGCAACGGTCGAACAAAGCGGCACGCTCGCGAACTTCGCTCAGCCTGCCTCGCGGCGCGCACGGCGCCTGGCGCTCTGCCTGCTGGTGCTGGACGAGATGCAGTTCGAGAGGCTCAGCGGGGAGGCCAACACAAGAATCACCAAGAATCTGCAACTGTTTCTCGCGTTCGGGCCGCGACTGATCTATTGCCTGAACTACTCAATGGGCCATCGCCTGATGCGCCGGCACATGGAGGACCGTGACCGGCTCATGGCCTCGCCGATCGTCGTCATGCCCGACGCTGCGGACAGCGAGGACTGGCGACAGACGCTTCGAGCCATCTTCGCGGTGGCGCCTGACTCGTTCCCCTTTGATGTCGAGGAGGTCGCGACGACGTTTCATCAATACACGTTCGGCATTAAGCGCAAGTTGGCGACGTTGCTGACAAACGTCTATCGCACCGCCCGCCGAGCGGGTCGCCATCAAGTCAGCATGGAAGACGTGCCCTCGGCGTATCGCTCGATGGAGTTCACCACCCACCGGCGAGACGTCGAATTGCTGACCTCTCAGGACCGAGGGCATGGCCAAGCGGCCTGATCTAACTTGTCCGTTTCCCGATGCGCTACCCCTTCCAATTCCGGTTCCGCTGCCCGAGGGCGATCCGATTCCGAAGGAGCTCGCTCGACAGGCACTCCTGGCTTCGATGACGCCGACCGAACGCGCCGGCGCGGAGGTGGCGCAGCGTGATGCGGACGCGCCGCCACCACCGCAGCGAAACAACGTGGTGAGGATGCCTCGCCCCACGAAGGACGCCCTGCTTGTCGGGGCGAAGAGCTTCCTTCAATCAAGTGGGGTCGAGCCTCCGCGCGATTCGTGAGTGTGCAAGGCGTCCAGCCGCGCGCTGTGTCGCCACTTGGAATTTGATGGAGATCTGCCATGAAAGAGATGATGACGAACGACAATGCCGGCCGGACGTTGGGTGGGGGCGTGCCCCAGTGGTTCACTTGTCGCGTGGAGACAGACGGACAAGGCGCGGGCCAGTCTGCGCCCTGACAACTTCCACGACTTAGGGGACGACAGCAGCCCGCCGCAAGAGGCAGGATGGGTGGATCCGAGCGAAACACCCTCCTCCGGCTGGCCCCTGATCCTCATATCAGCCAGCTGGCAAGCGGACGGCAGGTTTCGCCCGTTCCGTCCGCCGAAGATGTGACTGGAGGCTGCCATGTCTTGGAGTGAAGGTGTTGCCGTCGAGATCGGGCGAGTCGCAAATTGGGGTTCCCGCTTCCTGGCGCCGGCGATGCCTTGGATTTTTCTGTCGCTGCGCCGAGCGCTGATCCCCACCATCTGCTGGGTCATCCTGGCCGCGGTGTTCTTTGTGGTGCCGCAGAGCCGCGAGGTCCTTCATGGCTTGAGCGAGGCGCCTGTCAGTTCAATCTACGACTACACCCAGGACGCGGCGGCCGACGTCAATTTCTGGGCCCTGCTGTCGTACGTCCTCACGGCCACGCTGCTCTCCTTCGCCATCTGGTACTGCGCGAGACTTCTCTGCACGGTCGATGCCGTCAACGCAACGCCGCGTGTGCTCGGCCGCGGCGTTGGCAAGACCCATCTCGAGCAAGCCACGACATGGCTCCCGCGAATCCTGGGTGTCTCCTCCCTGGCTGCCGCCGTCGCCGCACTTGAGTACGCGAATCTAACCCCGCAGCTGAGTCAGGGGATGGCTCTGACGGCGGTCGGCGCATCCGTCATCGGCCCTCTGGCGTTTTCCTGCGTCTTCCTCAGGGAAGCCACGGACCGGACGTGGCGATGGATTGCACTGTCTTTGATCGGGGCGATTGCCGCTGTGTGCGGCGGTGCCGTCGTGATTCACCAGGCAGAAAAATGGCGTGTGTGGACTTGGTGCTTGACCACCGCCGTGCTGCCAACCGTCATGGCCATCTTCTTGGTCAAACGGCGAGCTCTCCTCGAGTGGAGAGGCTGGGATACCACGGGAATGAATGTTCCGACTCGCTCGTTCGGCGAGGTCGTCGTAGCAGTGTCAGTGATGCTCATCGCTGGCGTCATAGCGCTGCTGGCGTTGGCCTTCTCCGGTCCGTTTGTCGTGCGGGGATTCGGCTCCGCGGCATCCGTCTTACTCTTTCTGGCGTCCGCCGCCCTGTTCGTCACCGCGCTGCAACTCGTCGTGCGGCGGCTGTCCAGGGACGTACCCGGACTGACGACCGCGAGCCTTCTTCTGGTGTCTGTGCTGGTCGCGCTGATAGGGAGCGAGTCGCTCGGCACGGAGCAACTGAACACGAAGCCCGCCTCGACCATCGCATCACCCGCTGTTCAGGCCTCTGCCGCTGCGGCGGCGCAGCCCGCAGACAGCGGTTCAGCAATGTCGCAAGGACCAGCCTCTGCCAAATCTCCTCACGTGCTGGTGAACGCGTACGGCGGCGGTTTGAGGGCAGCGGTGTTCACGGCCGAGTTCCTGGCACAGGCGGACGACGCGACCTGTGGTGAGTTCGGCGAAAGCATTGCTGCAGTCAGTGGAGTCTCTGGTGGGAGCCTCGGGCTGGCGACCTATCTGGTCGCGAGGCAGGAGTTCAAGGCGCGTGGCGGATGGAAGGACTGCGACAAGCCGACTGACACCGCGCGGACACCATTGACCGATTTGGTCACCCGCGCCCTGGTTCAGGACCACCTGTCGACGGCCATCGCTCGCATGCTCGCGGTCGACACGCCTCACTTTCCAGGTTCTCCGGTGAGAGGGCAGGCGTTGCTGGACAGTTGGCAAAGCGCGCTCGTCCGAGCTTTCGATCCCAAGAGCGAGGCAGACGAACCTGTTGCGCTGGCACTTCCGCTAGGACAGCTTACGGGTGGCACGAGGCGGCCAGTTCAGGCGTACTTCAGTGCGACCGACGCCGATACGGGTCACATTGTCTGGTTCTCGAATCAGGACCAGGGTGTCGTCTTCAACAACGCCAAACCAGGCGAATCCGCAAAGGCGGTGCCACAGTTGCCTGTCGGCCAAGCCGTTCTGCAAAGTGCGCGGTTTCCGATCGTCAGTCCGGCGGGGGCGTTCGACTTCCCTGGGAGCAACCGTATGAGACTCGTCGATGGCGGATATGCGGACAACTCAGGCACGACGACGCTGAAGTACGCAATCGAGCATTCACCTATCGGCGCCATTCCCAGGGAGTCACGCGTTCTCATTGATATAGACGGAAACCCGCCTGACGAGTCAAGGTGCATTTCAACAAGTGGCAGGCCGCCGATCCTCACCGCGGTGCGTGGGCTGTTGCAGGCGCGCTCCGCCCACGCTGCACTTGCAGTCGAGCAGATCAAGAGCTCGCTGGCAAACCCTATCGTCAAGGCGCAATTGGATCTGGAAGCGGTATTCGGTGTGCCTGCCGCTGGCGACGCGCGGAACTCCCCGCAGTGCGAAAAGGTGCGTCGATCGCAGCAGGCGCCGCTCGGCTGGTATGTCAGCTACGGCGCGGCAAGGATGATGGCGAAGTCTGCTGAGTTTGCCGTCGCCGACATGCTCAAGCAGCTTCAGATTCCACGACGAACCATGCCAGAGGTCGTGGTGGCTGACGGGGCCCGGTCCTAGCTCAATGCCGGGTCATGCCGAAGCCCGCTCCGCTCAGCGCATTGACCTGCGTGAATCAATGCCGCGAGGACGGCTGTGGTGCAGTCGACTGACTGCTGTGAAGCGTCCGGCGAAGTCCGCGGAATGCATTCGAGTGGCAGATTGCCGACATCCGCGCGCCCGATAGCTCAGCGACGAAATGCGTGGCCACTGGTCACTAGCCTTCAAGCGCTGCCGCGTAGGCCAGAGCCGCCTTCAGCTTCGAGGCGCCGCTCGCCCGGACGACATCTTCGAGGACCACGGCAAGCCCAAGACTCGCGTGAAGCCGAAGCAAAAGCAGCCGGCAGTCTGACGGTTCGGCGAACACCTTCAGAATCGTTGTGCGACGGAGAGTCGACCTCACATTCCGCCGCAGTAACGAGGCGATGCCTTTCAAAAGGCACACTCGGGCGTATGTCAGCGATAGCGCTCCTGCTCGTTGTTCATTGCGCCGCCGCGTGGCGCCATGGGGCGTTCGGCTATTTACCCATCCACGAGGCCGAGCCTCGTCATCCTCAATACGGAGGATGACTCCGGCGACACCTCGCGCCTACGATTAACCGGCTCGTATTCAGGAACCGTATGGAGAAGGCGTCCGCTCGCTCTGCAGCCGCACAGAACCGCGAGCGGACATCGCCCGCGGTGGTGCAGGCACGCACTGCGCTAATAACGATGGCGGTAACCATTCTTCAGACGGTTCTTCTGGGTTGGTTCGGTTTCGCTTTGACGGGGCGGCTCGAGCTAGCCCTCAAGGAGCGGGCGATGACGCTTGAATCGGCTAAGGCACTCGCCACGCTCGTCAGCGATATGCAGGACTCAGGCCAGACTGCTGAAACTCAGAAGGCGTCCGTTCGAAAGATTGCAATGTTTGGCAGTGAGGCGATCGAACCCCTGAGCATCATGGCGGCTGCAACAGGACCCTACAAGGAACAGATTCCATTGGACGGGTTGCGACTTGTTGCTGTTCAGCACCGGAACGAGATCTGCAAGGCGTTGGGAAACGCGGTTGGCGCGAAGGCGTTGATCGACACGGTGCGCTTCGAGTCGATCGAGAAGCTGCACAAGGAGTTGAAGTGCTAGCGCAGGGCCTGGCGTGGGCCCTGCTGATGTTTTGCATCACGGCCCACGCCGAAGTCGATTGCCCGGGCATCTACGGTGTTAGCGCCGAACAGAGCAAGAACACCTTCTACGTCCTGACCTTTCTCGGAGGCGCGGCGGGCATCTCTGGTGTGGAGGCTAAGCTGCGAGAGGCGAAGCGTGGACAACTCGAATCAACCGTCTCCCCCAAGTTGCAGGACTATGTCCTCAAACTCGCGAGGCGGATTTCCGAGAGTGGCCCGACCATTGCCCTGATCGCCTGCGACCGTCCGATGGGCGCGGCCGATCTCGACCGCAACGATCTCGAGGACCTGTCCCGTCGCAATGTCTTCGCTGTCCTGTGGGGCGGCAGCGAGGGGGACAGGGCAAGCGTCGTGTATGTCTCCCTGCCTCACTATCAACGACGAATGGGGAATCGGCGACAGGTGGAAGTGGCTTGGCTGCGCGCCGCGGTCTCCGCCGATTCGTTGGATGATTGGGTCAGGGAATTGGGTCGTGACAGCATTGCGCAGCAAGCTCTGCTCGCCTTGGGCATCGGCTTTGTCGCCATCAAGCAGTCTGATTGGCGGCTCGCCAAGCTCAGCCTGTGCCAGGTGCGCAGCAATCTGAAACTGATGGCCCAGGAGACGGTGCGACCGGCGCCGGCGGACCTGGAGGAGGATATTCTGCGCCTCGTTAACGAAGCCATTGCGCAGATTGACGAAGGCGCCCGCGTAAAAGGCCTCGACTTGAATGCCATCACCCCGATCAAGCTGGCCTGCAGCGCGTGAGGTTCTGATGAATCGACTGCTCGGCGTTCTTGTGGCACTGGCCGTGGTCGTGTGCGCACAAGGGTGCTCGACGACAGTGTTAACGGCGGAGTGTGCCAATCCGAAGGTCAGCAACAGCTCGGTACCATTCGTGTACCTAGTGATGCTTCCCTACGCCTACCGAGGTAAGGAAGAGCCTTCGGTTCTGCATCAGGTTGCCGCCGTGTCGCTCAACGACGTTGCTGGGCTGCAGGTCGTTCGAATGGGCGCGGAGACGACAGATATGCACGTCACGCTGCTGCGCGACAGTGGAAAAGGCTGCGACATTGAGGAGGTCTACAAGGTCTTCACAGAGAAGCATTTCTTTGAGAGAGAGCTTCGGTCGACGGTCGTCTTCTATTGGGGTGAGATCTTCGAGGTCGACGATCGAATGATCGTCCAGTCCCATATCCGCATGCTCTGGAAGAATCCGGAGGAGAGTCTCGTCAACGTGGACGTTACATTGCCAAGTGATCGCAGTCGATTGCGATTCACGGGGTTCGTGCCCTACGCGACGGTCTCGTTCCCGCCCCGCACCCTTCCGGTCGAGAACGAAGAGGGAAGTGGCCTCCGATTGCGAATGTCGCTGGAAGCACACAGCGCGCCGACGATGCAAGCGGACAAGGTGCCGTTGCCGAAGCGCTTCATCATCAGCCGACGCGAGGGTGATTGGGTCGAGTTGCGCGATGCTTCAACTCACACCACCTCCTGGATCGCCGTGACCGACCGGGGCGCCAATGCCAAGTCGCTCCTGCCGGAGCTCAGTTTCGCTCACGCGTTGGCGGCCTATGCCAGCTTCAGCAGGGTTCCCAACAATGCAATCGCCTCTGACTCCATTCGCTGGCTGGACGAATTTCGCGCCGGGTACGGCACGCAGGGAGCGAGCGAAGCACTGCGGCAACCGAATGCGGTCGCAGATGCGGTCGAAGCCGTTCTTCGCATGAACGAGAATCGAGGAGAGCAGGACCGTCGGCGCGTTGTCGAGTTGATGGACAGAGCCGTTGGCGCTTTGCCTACGAGCAGCGCGGTCTTGAACCTGTCGGCTATCTCGAGGATCGAACAATGCTGTTCGACGAGGGAAGCTGCGTCCGAGATTCAGAGGGGGCTCGAGCTGGCTCGTCAGCTCGATGCCGGAAACGAGATGGTTGCCCAGAATCTTCTCAACTGGTACAGGTTGTTGGCGGAAAAGGACGCCTCGGTGTGGCCAGGTACGAAGGAAGAGATCCGGCGACGCGCCGCAGAGCTTGCCGAGGCGCTGCGTTAGTGCGACCCGACAGAACTCGAGCCTACTTCGATAGTCTCGCTTGCGGAATTCCCATGCTCAATCGGCGTGAACTGTATGGCTGCACCGCGGCTCCCATGCGAAGCACCTACCCGCCGTTGCAGCGTAAGCAATGGGATGGACGCCCCCACCCGATGACGGCATCAACGTGCCACAGTGGAAGTGTCAGCAACCACTCGAACCGGAAGGAGCGTCCACCATGCAGATTACGACAGTCGGCCTCGATCTGGCCAAGAACGTGTTCCAAGTCCACGGTGTAAACGAGTTCGGCAAGGCCGTGCTTCGCAAGCAATTGCGGCGCGACCAGGTTGCTGCGTTCTTCGCCAATCTGCCCGTGCCTGGTCGGCATGGAGGCGTGTTCGAGCGCACACCACTGGGCGCGCAAGCTGCAGTCGATGGGTCACACCGCGCGCCTGATGGCACCACAATTCGTGAAGCCGTACGTCAAGAGCAACAAGAACGACGCGGCTGATGCGGAAGCGATAAGAACGTCGAACAGCAGGCAGTCCTTGCACTGCACCGCGTTCGCCAGGGCTTCGTCAGAGCACGAACGGCGCCGGCCAACCAGATCCGCGGACTGCTTGGCGAGTACGGGCTGATCGTGCCGCAGGGGATCGCCTACGTCGCCAGGCGCGTGCCCGAGCTCATCGGGGATGCGTCCATCGAACTGCCAGGCGCGTTCCGGCGGCTCATCGACAGGCTGCTCGAGCATCTCAAGCAGTTGCAGCGGCAGGTTGAGGAGATCGAGGCGCAGATCAGGGCCTGGCACCGAGGTGAGAACGTTCGAACCCCGCCCTCACTTTTCCGAACTCACTGAGCGCCCTCGCTTCACACGCCCAGACGCGCCAGGAGCGGGTCGTTGATCCGGCCGTTCACGGGATACAAGCTATTGTTCAACTTGTAGCGGGTTACCGCCTCGCGGGTGGGATCGTCCAGTGTGCCGTTCTGTACAACGCCCAGTACCTTCTGAAGGCGCCGCACTCGGTCCGGCGCCAGCGATTGTTCGGCAGGGGTCTGCGCACCTGCGGACGCAGCGGAAGTAGCCGTTGTCGCATTGGTCGTGGTGCCGACGAGGCCGGCGGCCTTTCCACCAACGTAGGTGATGTTGCTGATGCCCATCAACCAATACAGACTATCCGGGAGATCGGGCAAGCCGTCACTGCGCAGCACTGACCACAGTGAATATGCGAGAGCAAAGATCGTGAAGCCGAGCATCTGGAAGCGCAGCAAATCGAATTTTCCGTCCTTGTCGTTCACCAGATCACCCTTGCTTGGCTCCACCGGCGCGGCTGCGGCCGCAGCTACGCTCTCCGGGTCCATTCGTTCTACGCTGCGCGCCAATACGCTGCTGCTTCCAGCGATTCCCAGCAGGCCGAGCACGCTGGCCGACAGCGTCAACAGCTGACCGGTACTGATCCAGCTGAAAGTGAGCGCAAAAATCACAAGCAAGCTCCACAGCAGAACTTGCAGATTCGAAAGGCTGAAGCGGCCTGAACTCTCCCGAATCAGTCCACCAATGATCGCGAGTGGGTTCGCCTTTCGCATCAGCGCTGCACAGGTCAGGTAAACGAGGATCAGCACTGCTACGCCCACAGCGGCAGCCCAGCGCGCGCTGCTGATATGCAGATCAATCGACAGGTCCACGGCCGGTCGACTGTCCACGTACGCGATTGCGCGTAGCTTCGCCGGAACACCACGCACACGTTCCCACCATGATGCGTCCTTGACCAATGACTCGGCGATCCGCTGGGGAAGGCGCATCTCGAACGTTGCGATATCGCCCTCTTGTCGGACGAACCGAACCTCTTCGGCCGCGCCGACGACTCGCCCGGCAAAGCAGATGGTCGGCGGATGCGCGCGCATGTCCAAACCTCCGACATTCATCTGCACGACAAACTTGGCGTGGGCCGGCGCTCGAAGCGGAACGATCTCGCCGCTGATCCCGGCATCGCTCGGAGAGGTCTCGGCCAATCGCGTCGTCTCCAGCAGGAACATCTTCAGCGGCTTGTCCGTTCCCGGCTTCCAGCGAAATATCGCGCCCGGCTCGACAATCACATGGTCAGCATCGACGATCGTGACACCCGCGCCCTTAGCGATTTCGACATCGGCGACATTGTCCAGATTCGGGCTGACCTGCAGCGGATTGCCGTCCACGCCGCGCGCCACATGGTCGACCACGGACGCGAGATAGCGCTGTGTCCCTGCGCGCAGCCAAAAGGATCCGTCCTTTTCGTAAGTCTTCAAGTCGGCACGGTCGCCCTGAATCGTCCCTCGACCCACGACCTGCGCGGTTGCCAGGACGTCACGCGTAAGGACCGTGTGCCCGTCAGTAGTCATGCCAAATGCAGATCTCAGCATCGACAGTCGCAATGTCCGAACAAGCCGAGCCTCAAGCCAAACGTCGGTGCCCGGGTCGTCAGCGCGAACCTCGAGAGGCGTGCTTGCCGAAAGGGCGCTGCGGGGCTGGCACAGGTCTGCAGCCCAAGTGGCGTCGCCCAACAGCATCCAGAGCGCGACCAACAAGGCGGCGCATAGTCCTCGGTGTGTCGTCATGGCCTCAACCTCTGAAAAGTCGCCAGAAGCTTGGCTCGTTGACGGGCACGACTTCAGGGTTCGCGCTGAAGGTGGCGAAGCAGTCGTTGAACCATCGGACAAATCTGTCGGCGTGTTCGCTGCTGCCGATCGGATACTGCCTAAGCTTCCAGCGATTGCTGGAACTCTCGTTGATGTAAAGATCTCCCGCGTTGTACGCGCAAGCAACCAAGGGCGGATCGAGCGCCGTGACTCGCAGTTCGTTGTTGATGTAGGCGGTGCCGGCGCGAATCGAAGTGAGAGGGTCTTTCAGCGTGACCTCGTCCATGACTTCGTTCGGCAGCATGTCGTGTGCCGTGCCGATCAGCGTTTGCATCAAGCCCACCGACATGCGTCCCCCAGATTCGCGGCGAGACGGTACGTTCCGATCACCGGAACTCTCGGTACATATCGTTGCCACGATCAGTTCTACCGGCACACGGAATTCGTCTGCGGCGCGCCGAATCTCGACACCAAAGTCTCGCCAGACTCGGGGAACCGTCACCAGCGCGCCGTCCGTGCGCTCAAGTCGCCCATCAACGACGAGTCCGTCGGCCGTCAGCTGCCAATTACAACCGCCGAAGAGTGAATGCGGCGTCAGTTGGCGCATGACCGAGGTCCCGAACCACTTGAAGCTGCGCTCGCTGAGCACGTCGGCATCAAGGATCAATCCGGGCGCCGCGGGCACTGGCGTTGCGCCTGGCGCCGATGGCGGCGGCGTTCCGGCCGGCGGTGGGGCGGGCCCGTCGGCGCCCACCAGGTCCACCTTGAATGAGTCAAGGATCGTCTGCAAGGGCGTGCAGACACTTGCGCGCACCGGGTTGGTGTCGTCGGTACGGGCGATGTGCAGCCCAACCGCGAGCCGGTTGTTGTCCAGGACCAGCGCGCCGCTGTCCCCAGGGATCATAGCTTCGCGCCAAGTACCCTTCAGCTGACCGTACAGGATCAAATTGTCGAATGGAAGTGCGAAGACGCCCTCATCGAACGAGTCCTCGTAGAGCACCGGGGCGCTTTGGCCCACGGATTGGACCGTGGCTTGGACCACGCCACCAGACTCGGCACCTCGAATTTGCAGTCTTTTGTCGACGAAGACGCTGGGCGATACGCCAACCGGAAAACCGATACCGTCGATCTCTGCGCTGACCAGTTCGGGAGCGGTGATACGCGCAATCGCTGCATCGCAAGGCTGTACGGTACCGGTTTGATCACGCAGTGCAGTCCAGTCTTCGAGTTCGCCGATCTTGCAGTAGCTGCCATTGATCTGGGCAAGAATCGCGTCGCCACGGCTCGCGTAGCCACCCGGGTTCATTACGTGCGACGCACTGAGCACGTAGGTGACGTTCGGCGAAGTACGCGAGCGCACGACACAGCCGAACGTGCCGGTCACATCACGATAGTTGGCGTTGCAGATTCGAACGCCGCCCTTGGCAAGCTGTGCGCACATCGTCCTTGCATTTCCCAGTGGTGCGCTGCCGAATTGGGCGCGCGTGGTTTGGTCACTGATTCATCAGGCGCTTGAACACCGGCTCGGTCAGCTCCCCCTTCGTGTCGCCCAAGCCGTTTCGCTGTTGATAGTCGGCAAGAGCGCGGCGGAACCTGTCGTCGAGATCGCGTGTCGTTGGCTGCATCTTCAGCTTCCCGCTGAGCACCATGACTTCGTCTGCGCTGATCGAGCGCTCGTAAGCTGTCTTGGCCTCGGCGGGCGCGTTGGCCGAAGTCTTTGGTATGACAGGCTTGCGCCGTGCCTCTGTCGTCGATCCCACCTTGCAGCTCTTCTGCTCATCGCTGCTGAGCTTGTTGAGAATCTGCTGCACGGTAGGCGCGGGCGCCAATCCCTTGGCCGCGAATACCGTGGCCTTGGACTGATCATCCAGTTGCCCATTCGGAGCGAGCTTGGTGAATCTTGCACAGGTGTCGGAATCCATGAGGCCAGTTGGCTTCGCGCCGACAACGTTCTGCACCAAGCAGGTCAAGGCACTGTTTTTCGCGTCGAAGCCGCCGCAGGTTCGATCTGCCGCAGCGGCCAAAGCATCGGCCTTTGCTTCCACTTTGATCGTCAGAAGTGCAGCTGCCTTTGCGCTGTCCTCCACGCGTACTTTGTAGGTCGAGCCGGCAACAGTGGCTGCATCCGCGACCACCATCACTACTGCCCCACCCGCGGGTGCCACAACGGTGATGCCCTTTGTCGGCGTGTCCATGGGAGTAGCGGTATAGGGCATCGTCCCACCGGCGACGGATACCCACGACGTGCCCGCCTGGCCTGCTGTCAGAACTATCTGGCTGCGATCCAGGGAGATTCCCTGGCTGAGCTTGGTGGTATCAACACCGCAGGTCGCCAGGTCCGCCTGTACCTGGGTGTTCGGGCGCTCAATTGCCCCGGACAACGCTGCCATGCGTGCGGCCAGCACCACGCGAGCGCCAATCAGCCGTCCAAGCGCTGCCGAGAGCTCGGCGCGCGGATCGAGCGCGGGCGGCGTCGTCGGAGATGTGCCGCTGACCAAGGCCTCAGCCGTGGACTTCTTCGGATTCAGGATGCCATTGATTCCTGCGATCCGATCGTCGAACGTGGTGTTCAACGACAGTCCAGGCGCGAAGACATTCGCGTATTGCGTAATGCTCGAAATCTGCTGCGGCAAGCTACTCAGCTTGGAGAGCGTCCCTTTCAAGGCCTCGTCGATGAGGCCTTGAATCGCGTCAATCTTCGGCTCGAGCATTGCTCCAGCGCCATCCACTTTTTGGCCGAATCCATTGGATAACTTCAGCAAATCGTTCGCCTGGGAGAACAGCGCAGTCGCCTCGGAGATTTCTGTACGGGCAGACAGCGCAGTGTCTGCGCTGAGCACCTGGCTTGCGCCGGCAAAGTCGAGCCACCGTGTGGTATCGGCAAGTGCGACCGAGGCATTGCTGAGAGCGACGAGCATCAACCGCTCAGATTTGTCCATGCGCTTGCGAGTCTCCTCGCTGACACGAAGCGGTGCAACTGCCGCTTTGACGCAAGCCATCGCTTTCATACCCTCGAGATAGATTCCAAGTCGGCCGTCGTTGGAGTTCCAGGTCCCCAGTTGGTAGGCCAGCCCACCTCCCAGGGCCGCGGTGATCACTACATCGCGGTGGGCCTTTCCGATGGCCGCGCCGACGGTAAGCGCACCCAAGGTCAACAGGCCATTGGAAAGCTGCTGCTGACGGGTGAACTCTTCGCCAAGCTTTGCCCGGTATGCGTCGTAGGTAGCGTCTGCATAGGCCAATGCATAGGGAAGAGTCCCAGGCAAGGCCGATGTTTGGCCACTCGCAGTGGCAGCTAGGGCCAATCCGGCCGCAGAACCGGGCGCTGTCGGCCGCGTGTTGGCGATGTATGGACTCGTGGCGCAACTGCTCAGTGCAAACGCAGTGAGACACACCACGACACGCTCTGCCCGCCTTGCTTGTTTCATGGACGTCGCTGCCTCCCGTTAAAAAATGTAGTGGGTTGCCTCTGCTGCGTCGTCCTTCTGAATGATGAGGCGCCCTATTCCCGCCGACTTGTCATCGAGGGTCAGGTCCTGAGGCCCGACGGGGTTGGGTGATGCTGCAGATCACGTGCTGGATGGAAGGTTGGTAGCGTCTCAGATCCAAGCCTCCCCTGGGTGCCTGGAACGCAGGCCTGCTCACCGGGTCGATCTGGGCTGGGATTCGCCGTGTCTCAAAGCGTCCGATACAAGCCTCCCCGAAGCGGAGTAACTTTCTCAGTAACTCGCGAAGAATGAAGGCTGAACTCTCCAGGCGGCGCGACCTGCGAGGGAACCTTCGATTCCGCCCCAGACAGCGACGGGAACTCACCGTGTCCTTTCATCCGACTCTTGTGCCGCCATCGGCTCGATCAGCGGCTCCAGTCGATCTGGTCGAGCAGTCGCTTCAAGCGTTGCGCCTTTGCTGGATTGAGCTGCGTGGCCCAGGCGACGCGGCCCTGCAGGTACTGGCGCCAATGCGGCTTGCCCTCGCGATTCTGGGCCGCTGGGCCTTGCGTCACGCATTGGTGCAGGATGGCCTTGAGTCGATCGAACTCGTCGCGCGGCAGGTTCGCATGGTGGTTCACGACAATATTGCATACGGACTGGCGCCGCCCCGCGGTGAGGCAGCGTGTCTTGCGGTGGTTGAGCGCGAAGCCTTCTTCCAGCGCGATGCGTCCCACCCAGGATTCGATGCGCGACAGCGCATCACGCAAGTGCGTGCCGCCTGACAGCACGATGTCGTCGGCGTAGCGCGTGAATCTTGCGCCGAGTACGTGCGCCAGTCCGTCCATTCGCAGGTCCAGCCGGAACGCGCAAAGGTTGGCCAGTGCCGCCGAGGTCGGTGCGCCTTGCGCCAGGTGCGGGTCGCGCAGGCGTTGCAGCTGTGTCCAGGTTAGTTGGCCGTTTTCATGCATGCGCCGCAGCACCGGCTCGGGCGTCGCCGTGGTGCACAGGGCCGCAAGCTCACGCGCAACGGTCTCGGAATAACCCAGGGTCGCGAACAGCGCGTGAACCCGGGACGCGCGCACCGACGCGAAGAAGTCCTGCAGGTCGAACTTCAGCACCACCGCCTGGCCGACATGTGCGCGGGCGTGGTCCACGACGGACCGTTCGCGCGTATAGCCGCACGCGGCCTCGTGCGGCGGGATGCGGTCGAGCAGGTCGTCGAGCAGGCGCCGCTGCAAAGGCATCAGGTACGGGTGCGGCACTTCGAGCAGTCGCCAGCCCCCGCCGCGTTTGGCCAGCAACTGGTAGCTGTAGTGCTGTTCGCCGAGGTGGGCTCGGCGCTGCCATGCCGAAGGTCGGGTCAGCCGCCACATGCCGGCATCCGACACACCAAGCCAGCGCCCGAGCGCGGCGGTGTGCGGCCAATACGGCACTTGGCAGTCGTCCAGACCGAGGGGCAGCGGCTGCATGCCGGTGCGCACGCGCAGGATGTGGCGGCGCACGTTCGGCGGCTTGTCCGCAAGCCACGCATGCTCGTAGCCGATGTCGCGTTCGATCAGCGTGGCCAGCGTGCGCGTCGTCAGGCGCCGCCAGTGCTCACCGGGCAAACGGGCACATCGCTCTGCCAGTGCCATGTACCAGATCGCATCCGTGTCCAGACACGCGCGCATGCGCGCCACCAGCCCGTCGACCTTGGGCGGTCCCGCAAGCATCGCGCGCGCCACCGCCAGCGCAGTGAGTCTTCGGAGGGTCGGCATCGGGTTCTCGTGGTGCGGCCGACACCCAACCTGCGGGTGATGCGTGAGCTGCCTGGCGAAGATCGCCAAGGGGCTCATGCCACGGATGGATCCAACAAGACAAGAACCGCGGGGGTACCCCGCGGTGCGAAGACGCTTCTTCCGATACTGCTTGCAAGAAGGCTTCGCCTCGAGCTTGGGTGGCGGCCGCGCGCGGATTATCAGTGGTGTCGAAGGCCGACAGCTTCTCGGATCTCGATTGGTCCGGCTATCCGCGTATCTCCACATGCCACAACATGATCCTGGCCATTCAGGCCCTCGCATTGCCCAGCACCGCAACGAAGGAAATGGGAGCGGCTGGCACAATTGCTGCAACACAAGTCCAGCATCAAGACCGACCATGACTCAACACAACACGACCGCGCACGAAGGCAGCTACGGGGTTCAAGAGACCCCTGCATTCGAGCTCGACTTCGACTCGGACGAACCCCTGCCCGTCTGCCCCATGCGGAAGGACGGCTCGGGCGCGGACGAGGTGTGCGAAGCCTGCCAGTGACCCGGGCGGCGCGAGCCGCGTCCTGCGTGCACCTGATTTCGCCGGGGCCTTTCGAGGCCCCGGTTCATTTCCTGAACATTCGAGGACTCCTCCTTCATGATCGACGTCCGTCAGAGCGGTGTCCACGGCCACGGCGCCTTCGCAGCGCAGGATTTGCAGGAAGGCCAACGCATCGGCATCTACGAGGGCCGTCGCTACACCGCGCGCCAGGCGGGCCGCCGCGACTGGGACAACAAGCTCACCTATGTGTTCGGGCTGACGGATGGCAGTGTC
>Ga0307515_10009190_pt1 | contig 19154 bp, 25 predicted proteins | sample 17_EM_MG_FD_194513 | JGI IMG/M metagenome (GOLD analysis project Ga0307515, IMG submission 194513) | Populus trichocarpa ectomycorrhiza microbial communities from riparian zone in the Pacific Northwest, United States - 17_EM | ecosystem: Host-associated > Plants > Roots > Unclassified | place...
CGCGCGAACACCCCCATCTCGACTCGTCGGGGGGGGGGGGGCCGCGGCTCTCCTTCCCCCCCGGCGAGTTTCAATCAAGTAATTCAGGCTCGGTTCGAGGGCGAGTGTCGTCTCCAACGTGGTCGAAATGTATAGTCATATAACATAACCAAGACATTAAGAACACGACTGGAAGGGAGGAACAAAGTAGTATATACATAGTGCGTTCTCGATGAATGATGGATATGATGATGGAATGTGAACGTCATAACCTGGGTACCCAGGCACTGGCATGGCATATATGATACACATCCCTGCACATGGCCAACACATCCCATAGAATTCGCAACCCCATATGGCCCAACACCGGCATCCAAAAAATTATTCGCAATTGACGACCGGCGAATCTTCGAAAGAACCCTCCGCTTCGTGCCCAACCATATACTCAAGGGGGGAGGGTGGGGGAGGCGGGGTTCAACTTTAGCCCGCACCCAGACGCCGGAAGGGAAAACGGTGTGCTTTTGGTGCGTGGATGGCGTCGCGTTCTCTCGCATACCATAAAAATTCATACCAATCAATGGTAGGAAATCTATTCCGCAGCACATCGATTACGCGCCGAAAAAGTATGTCTGTATGTGCGTGGTGTGTGTATGGAGAGAGAGAGAGGGAAAGTGAGGAGGGCTACATTCGGTCGTAAAATGATTGGGAGGGTAGTGATACAAGCGTATGCAGGAGCCCAGAAATAGAGGGTGAAGAGATCGAAAAATCGAGTCCATGCGGAACAAACGGATGGTAGTAGAGTAGAGTAGTGACGGCAGAGGGGGGTGATAAACGGGGAATACAAAAGGAGAACAAACAGCATGGACAAGGGGCAGGAAACAGGGAATAGATCTCACTCTCACTCTCTCGCTCTCGAAAAGAGACGATGGCTCGAGATCTGCTAGTGAGGAGAAACGAGATCGTCGTCATCTAAGGCGTTACTCTCGTCTTGGTCATCGCTGTATTCGTCCGTATCATCGTCTCGTCGACGATCGCGAGATAGGTTCCAGTCGGAAGCAGGTTTGAGACGACCGACGAGCGTCGATTCTGAGGGAGGATGGGAACGGTGGTTTGGTGACCGGAGCGGCGGAGACGGGAGGCGATCGTAGATCGAGTTTGATTGCGAACGTTGGTTGTGGTAAACTGTGATTGGGACTACGTAGGGTGCAGGGCGATTCGAGCGAGATTCCGAATTAGGTGGGATACGTAAAGGTGGGTATGACTGCGAGGTCGGAGGGGAGAAAGAAGACCCGTAAGATGCTGACGGCATTGGCGGTATGAAGGGCCCGGTGTTGCACCGGCCCCGTGTATGATGACCGGCCGTGTTCGTCGAATTGGCTGGGGATGTGTTGTTGACAGCCATCGGATAGAACCGTTCGTCCGCTGTAGAATAGGACAATTCTGTAAGGTCGAAAGCTCCGGGGGTGAAATGAGTTCGATAATGGCGTCTCATGTTTGAATTCACGTTGAATTGCCGCGAGCAGTTGGGGAAAGGACATGTATAGGCTGGATTAGAGCGGTCAGCTTGGAATTAGGATACAAACGAAAAAAAAAAAAGAAGAGGAAAGCTCCGGGTGACCGCAAAGGTTTTATCGACGTACGTTTGTCACCGGTGTGGGTGTTGATGTGAACTCCGAGGCTGACCGGCCTATGAAACAATTTCTTGCAATAAGGACATTGATGCTTCTTTTCCTCGCGTCTACGTTTCTGCGGTGGCGCGGGAACCGCGAGCGATTCACCATCGGATTCTTGATCGTACTGGGTCTTGTCGGATGGACCCGAGAAATGGGATGATTCGTCCGAGGACCGCGAGCGGGACCTCTTGTGTATCAGGGACCGGGACACCGGAGAGGTCGGTGAGGGGCCTTTCGGGGATCCGTCGAACTGAAAGCTCGGCGTAGGGATGAACGCAGAGATCGACCTGGGGCTGTGTGACGTCCGGCCGGGTCTCACAGAGATCGTCGGCCGATCTCTGGGGTCCGCATTCGACTTTGACGATGGGATGTACGAGATCGGCAGGGTGGTATAACCCGACTGCGGTGAAAGTTCTGCTGCGAGATAACCTGTTTGTGGATGCCAGGGGGGGCGGTCAGCGAACTGTGTGGCGAGAGAGAGAGAGAGAGAGAGAGGGCAAGAGAGACTGACCGGGTAAGATGTCTCGGATGGGGGGTAACACGCCCTGTGGCATGGTATATAACAGGTGAGGGGGTTGGAGGGGGCAAAAGGTTATAATGGAGGATTGGCACCGGTATTTATACCCTGGGGATGACGACAGAGCGGAGATAGGTTGAAATGTTGTGAAGGGGGGGTAAGAGGAAGGGGGACGATCCAAAGCGGCTAACAAACGGAGCCCGGGTGGGGTTATATTAGGCCCAGGCGATGATAAAGCGAACGAATTGGAATGTGTGTGTGAGGAGTGTGCTAAGGTTGGACGGAACCGCCGAGTGGGTTCCGTTGGTCCGGGGCGGCTGTAATTCGCCCCCCTGCGACCCCAAAAGGATCGTTGGACAGCACGCGCGCACGAGTCAAGGGAGAGAGAGAGAGTCGAGAAAGAGATCTAGAGGATCGGTCGGACAAGCCCGTGGACCAAACCCAAGCCGGCGTTGTAGATCACGATCAAATCGCAGAGGGGTGAGCGAGAGAACGCTCGTTGATATTTATACGGCAGATCTACGCTCATGAGCCATCCTCTCCCGTTCCCTCGGGTCCAGCCAATCAATCCAACAAAATGATCCTCTTTCGCATCAATAATAAAAAACAACGAAAACAAAATCCCACGTCTGTAATATCACTCCGCTAACCGTCAGCCGCGGTCATCCTTCTTTCCCATCTTTTGCAAACTTGTTCCCTTCAAACCCGACGGCAACCGCCCATCCTGTGCGTGTGCGTGTGTGTGGGATGCCAGGTAAATCCCTTCTTGTTTCGGGATCATCTTCACATTCCAAATAAAGGAAAGGCCGGCAGGACCGATCATACGGGTCAGTTTTATGAAAAGGAAAAGAAAAAAACGTTCGCTGCGATCTCCATCTCTCTTCTTTTTCACAATCTCGAGAAACTACCGCCGCGGTCGTTTATCTCATATCCAACAAGGCGTGACCAAGAGGAGGGGTGTGGTGGCGAACGTCGTCATCGCGTTAATGTCACCGCTCCGACGACGATCAATAATCCTCTTTTTCTCTCACCCGGCAGACGGCTCTCGCGTCTCCATCTCTGGCGATCTGCGCACCCCCCCTCCCGTGCTTCCCGAGGCGACGAGAAAAAAGAGAGACAGTTCCAGATTCGATGCCCGGATTCACACGGGCAGCGCTTGTGATCCATATATGATTTTCGGGGGTGGGTCATCGATGGCCTTACGTCATGGGCTAAATTGCGTTACTAGGCCAAGCCAAAGAGGGAAACCAGGCTGACGCGCCGCCCAATCCGCCGCACTGCCACGACCACCCAAGTCGAAGAGAACACAGTCAGACGGAAGGAACCACCCGCGTGCACATGGTCCGGGTGTCTCGAAATGCCGCCCCCTTAACGCCTCGGCCCATGCAGATGGCACGAGAGAATGCACAGCGTTTCGGCCGATCTTGCAGGAACATCGGAACCCACCACACGAGAGTCCGTCACGGAGCGCAGTCATCGACCGTATGGTGGGGTGATCACCAAAGGGAATTCGAGGGCTGACCATATACAACACTATAGACGCTCATTTGAGAACACTGGTGTGCTCAGCACGCTACTCACCTCCCTGTGGGAATCCACACGACAGGGATCTCCGGGATTTACGCCCCCGGCTCAACTTTATCGCACGCCGGGCCCACAAACAAAAAAAACTCTCACCACGCCACATCCTGTTTACCGACGACCAGAACATCATACGGGCTCGTTTCCATAAGAAGCATGGCGTTGGACTCTATATTTTCCCATCGGGGTCCTTCCTCCTGCCCCCAGCCACAGGAGATGCAGTTCAGTTGTTTTTACTTATTCTGCCAGCTTCCTCTCTTCCCCTTCCCCGGGTCCCCGCGTGTACGTACGTACCTATCACAATCGGGAATTGATCTGCACCGATGCTTGTTACCATCAATCCGCTCCACACTCCACGCTCTCGTTCCTCTCCTTCTCTCCAGGCGAAGAGGGGATCGGCCGTGCCTTGCGCACTTCCCACATGTCTGCATCGGCCAACGGTAATCCAGCACCCGAACACTTCAGTCGACGGTTATCCCCCTCCCTGCCCTCTCTTCCCCATGTAGCACCGGTCAGGAAGGATCTCCGCTCTTGGTCCCTGACACACACACACACACACATCGCATCCTATTAGCCAAAGCAATTATGCGTAAATCCTGCCATATTTATCCATTCGAGGCTAAAACGAGCTGACGTGTGGGATTTGCGCAGTGGAAATTCCTTTTACCCGACTTCTTGTTTTCGATCTCATCTCTATTGAGAACGAACCAACTCTCTCCCCCCCCCCGTATAATCAATCCTGGTTCGCACCCCATCTGGCTTTCTTTTCTCACCTTGGCCGCAGTCACCAACGTATACAGTGTGAGAGTTAGTCACGCCCCACACAATTCCCACGTGCCTGCCGCTCGAAAATCTTCCGTTTCGTGAGGACGTTCCATGTTTACATACGTTGCTTTTTCGGGGATCCTCGCAAATCCTTGCGACAATGGATTGACTCTTCACGTGAAACAGTTCCTTAAGGAACACTTGCGCTGGAGACCGCACCGATCCCGTTCCGACCACAGATTGCCGATTTTCAACCGCAGGGGGACCCGTAGCCGCCTCCGCGCTACCCGGACACGTCGCGGCCAAGCGGGAACATCTGCAACACCGCCGCCCACCCGCCCGCGGGCTCGGCCCAAACCAGCTCTCAGCCTCGGTCACGGGGAACCAGATCACCAGTCCGCGATCGCATAACTCTGCTCGAGGCAAGTTAGACCCCAACAAACCAACCAGGCTTCTCAAGAGAACGATCCTTCGTCCAATCCGGCCCGGATCCCCGAAAACCGAGATACCGCGGCGTCAACCAAAAAAAAATACCCGTTGCGTGAATCAGGCAATAGCCCCCGCGTTCGAGAGTATGGAGGATCTATTACGTGTATTGTGGGTGTACGGTTCAGTTCCTGGGTAAGTAATGCTGCGAAAAAAAGTATCACTTGCGATACCTGCGAAACCACCTCTCAGTACGCCAAGAACACGACTTATAGAGGTCATCGAAACGCGGACGTACCAGAATACACCCTTCCTGCTCCTCCTCATCTTACGTTGTAACTGCAACATACCGTACAGCAGAGCCTCAGCCGTGGGTGGGCAGCCGGGAACATAAATGTCGACAGGCACGATTCGATCGCAGCCGCGCACGACCGAGTACGAGTAATGGTAGTATCCACCTCCATTCGCACAAGAACCCATAGAAATCACCCAACCTGATCCATCACGAGCGAGAGAAGCGGTCAATGAAACTATCAAACAAAACGTCCCCTCCGCCCCAGGAAACTCGGAGACGCGGTGACGACAGAGAAAGATGAAGAGCACTCACGAGGTTCAGGCATTTGGTCGTAAACCTTTCGCAGAGCCGGAGCCATCTTGTTTGTCAGCGTTCCGGCCACGATCATGATGTCTGACTGTCGAGGACTAGCACGGAACACCACCCCGAGCCTGTCTTGGTCATACCGAGCGGCAGCCATATGCATCATCTCCACAGCACAACACGCAAGTCCGAACGTCATCGGCCACATGGAACCCTGTCGGGCCCAATTGGCCACCTTGTCAAGTGTCGACAAAACGAACTCTGAGTCCCGAAAACCAAACGCGTCAATCACTCCCCGGAGCTGTTTAGGACGTCCGGGTGGGACGTACCGGCCTTGTTTTGTGGCTCGCGGACGCTCAGTTGCGTTGAACCGCGTTCGGCGATGGTGGTGATAGGTTCGTTCGGGTTTGTCGAGAACAGCGGTGCATCGTTCGAAGAAGTCGGTCTGGAAGAATGTAAGGATCGAAGGGCTACAGAAAACCCGAATGTGAGGCACGGGTGAGATGAGGATCACGCTTTTCGGAGAATGAGAAAGTAAAATACTGACCGCTTAGACCGAGGGAGGTCGACGGCTTTAACGTCGCTCTCGTTGCCACATTTCCAGCTAATTTGGTTCCAAAACCAAAGAAATCAGGACAAAATTCGCACATTCTATCAGCGAAATTGCAGTACCGGCGGATCTGAGGACGGAGAGAGACATGGTGGGGAGTTTGGAGGTGCAGTTGCAGAGGTTGAGAAGGCCTTTGGTGACAAATCCGAGCACCCGATTGGTCCACGGTAACTTCCGGGTCCCGGCGTCTTTTCCTCTCCGTTCGCACACAGATGGAAGATATGGCCGACTACAAATCCAGGTTACACGATTATAACAGAATGAGAGAGGGAGGGGTAAAAATAAGTAGAGAATAATGTAACGAAGGCTCGCAAAAATAGTGTGTACTGTGATTCTGACCAAGAAGAAGGGCCGCTGCCCCGTCCCGCTCACTCCTTTATCAACCACCTGTGATTTCTAACCTCCTCGATAGTCGCACGTCTGTCGGGCTCTGGTTCTAAGCACATCCTCATCAACCCCAACACGCTATTGCTCAGCTTTTCCTCGATCGCGGCCTTCAGCCACACCTTGCCTTCAATTGCGTCGCTTTCCGTCGGGAACGGAGAGCTTCCCGTGAGGAGATACGAAAGTAGAACGCCGAGGGTCCAAACCTCTGCCGGCCCTGCGCGATACGCTTGCTTCCGCAGAACTTCTGAAGACGCGTAAGCGGTTGTGCCGTAGAACACGTCGTAGAATGGTCGGGGTTTCGTTTGGTCTTCAATAACTGCACTACCAAAATCGATGAGTTTAACCTAGAGACGAAGATCCGCGCGTCAGCTGTATCTATAACAAGGAGGGCAACAAGCGAGGAAAACGTACCCTTAGCTGCGCATCGACCAGAATATTCTCATCCTTGATGTCGCAATGGATGATCCCTTTTCTGTTCAGATACCAAACAGCCTCAACTACCTGCCTGAATACAAACTTGGCCTGATTCTCCGGAAGTCGTTTCCCAGGGGATTGTTCAATGCATTCGAAAAGGTCATGAGAAGCTCTCCGTGAGGCAGGCTTGCCGGTCTTTAGGCGTTCGGTGTGCGCGAAAGAGCCTTCATCTGGAATCGGGGTGAACAACTGCTCCCCGGAAACCTCGGGCGCCGGTGACAATGGACTCATTGGTGTGAGAAGCACAGAATCTGCGGTAGAGGTGGTCGAGAACGAGCTGGAGAGACCAGGCACGCTGTAATTCCTCGAAGTAGAATGGCCATCCGTTTCGGACCCGCGTTTTGAGACCCAGGGAGAACCATGAAGCTCTTGGACCTTTCCGTAGTAGTTGAGCAGCACCAAAGGTATTTCGAGTCATCGACCTTACCAGGTAGTAATAGACGTCGTCCTCGAAATACTCCAGAAAATCCGCAATGTTGGGGTGCTGTATCTTACTGAGAAGCCAGATCTCGGTCGGGAGCAAACCGAGTTTCGAATCTTGCACCCAGCCGTGGGAAGGCACCTTTTTCCTGATGATGAACTTGACAGCGACATCCCCAGGACCGCCTCTTCGCGAAGCCACCATGACAAAACCGTAGCCCCCGCTACCGATCTCTTCTCGAAGAATGTACGAGCGAGTGAAGCGTTTGTTTAGCCGGTGTCCAGTTGGAAACCGGTGGGAGTACATAGTTGCGTCCGGATGGTCGTAGGTCAAGGGATCGGGTGAACCGGAGGAAGGACAAGGGGCCAAGAAGGGCAGAGAAAAAGGTCTAGTTTCAGCAGATAATTCAAATGGGTCGACAGAGTTGTGGTCATTATGAACATCAGATCCGGGAACGAGGTGATGAGAAGTCCAGGCGACGGGAAGATTAGCAAGTTCCAAGGGCAGGGGATCCAACATTTTTTTTCCACAAGAAGAGAAGGAGAGGCGACCGAGAAGGAGAGTGAGAACACAGTGTGGGAGAGGGGACGAGGAGAAGGGAGTGAAACGCGTGAGAAAGCTTTCGACGGCCCTTTTACGGACAACCAACTCACCTGAGATACGCAAAGTTGAACTCGAACCACGCCTTCATGGAGCCTTCGGTGCAAGTTCGAGATTTGAAGCGGGACAGGGTCAACTTTGTCCTAGAAAACGTCGATCTCTCGTACGCCTCGATCCCAATAACACATGACGAGCACTAAACCCCACGGGACACCCCCTATCCAGGTTCGCAAACTCACTACGACGCGTGATGATGGCAGAGATTCCTACTGTCGGTCAGTCCGACGAACGTTGCGCAGTGTAGCGAAACGCGATTTCTGAACGTTGTTTTGAATCCAATGGACGTTATCCAGCCATCGACATCGTGGAGGTCGAAATGAACACCACGGTGCTTCCGGACGAGTTTATCGTCCACCGTTTGGGGATGATACCGCTCAATAGCATGAATTGCGACGAAGCGCTGAGGTACAACCGGGTATGCTTCGTCATTTAGAACGGAATTGGGGTGACTGAGATAGGGTTATTAGGATTGCACTTGCAACGTGTCGTGTCGATATTGCGCGATTCAACTCGTGCTACGGATATCATGTGATGATAATCAAACATTGCACGTCACGAGTGACCACCTAGAAGTTGTGGCTCAAGCCTCATACGACGATGAAGGCGATGCAGGTGACGAATTATCCAAGAGAAGTGAAGAATTTGGTCAACCAGTGGGCAAGGGTACGTTTCGTTACGTGGACAGTTAAGTTTATGACTTTGACCTTCATTAATTCTCATTTCCAGGCGATCCCAACCACCAACCGGTGTTGATCTGCAAAATTCGCAAAGGGCAAGAGCTGCGTGTAAAATGCACCGCAAAAAAGGTGCGTGTTTACCTTGGTACTCTCATGTCTTTCATTCGGCACTGACTGCCGACTGCGCTGTAGGGGATCGCCAAAGAGCATGCAAAGTGGTCTGCATGCTCAGCGGTATCGTTTGAATACGACCCATATAACAAGCTCAGACATACGACGCATTGGTGGGAGGTTGACGAACGAGCGGAGTGGCCACTAAGCGATAACGCGAAAGAAGAGGAGCCGCCCAAGGAGAATGAACCGTTCGATTACAGCGCGATTCCAAAACGGTTCTACTTCGAGGTCGAGACAGTGGGCAGCGTGAGTCCGCAAGAGGTGGTTCTGAAGGTGAGCATGTGCTCCGACCATAATACAGACACCCAAAAGCTAACGCCATTTCCGCATGCAGGGACTCCGTGAACTGCAAGCAAAGCTCGCGAATCTGATTCTCGCCGTTCAGTCAACTTCGGATATGCCGAGCATCGAGGGTGCTGATGTTCCAGCTCAAATGGGCATGCAACCTCCGGGTCCAGCGTGGGGTGCACCCCCTGCCACCAGCCCAAACAATCCATATTCCAGTCCAAGCGGTGGACAAACGAGTGCATGGGGTGGCGGAAGTGACCAATGGGGCGGACGAGGGCCAGGAACTAGTCCCAGCTCGAACACGGGGGGCTGGAACTCGACGAGTCCTAGCTGGGATTCGGGTGGTGCGTGGGGTGGTGCATCCACCTGGAATATTTAAGGTTCTGTGACCTGTAACATGTAACGAGTCACAGCATACATTATATCTGGCGTCTACTACTTCCCGATCGGTTTCCTGTTCCGCACACCCTGCTTTCTTTTCGAACTTGCCGCTGACCTACCGCAAAAACAAGGGGAAAAAAACATACGCTCGTCCCCTCCAACTTCAAGTGCTCGAGATGATAGATCTCCTAGAAGTCCGTTTCCCAACTCGAAGTTCCCCCAGTTCACAAACTCGCCGACAATTAGGTTACTGAGCCAAGACTTGCTTACATCACCTTGGGTGGCTTCGTCGTCGTTGTATGTTCTCAGCCCCCACCCTAAGAATTCTTGGCCATTCTAACTTTACCTTCAGTTTAGCGTTTTTTCGTTGCTTATTCGAGAGAAAGTTCGTCTTGATTTGGACCCCAACGGACCAGCAGATGCTCACCGGTCACCGACCATAGCTGTACATCAGTGAAGTTGTCATCGGAACGGCCTTTGGTGTAATTATGGGGCCTCACGGCGTTGGTGTGTTCGACCCTCGCCGTTGGGCACCTGATACGGGGGTGATCACCCTTGAGGTAATGAGAGTGGTATTGGCCGTTGGTCTGTTCGCCATCGGGGTGGAGTTACCAGAGTCTTATATGATGGATCACGTTCGAGGTTTGATCGTGCTTGTCGTCCCCACGATGGCTATCGGCTGGATCGTCGTTGCTGGTGTGTACGCTCCTCTCTCTCTCAGAACGGTTTCACTACATATCTTTCCCCAGGGTTTATGTTGCTCCTCTTCCCATCCCTCAACTTCGTATCCTGCTTGGCAATCTCCGCCTGTCTCACTCCAACCGATCCGGTAATCTCCGCCGCTATCGTCGGTGAGTCCTCCCGGAGCCTAGACCCATCCAAGGTGGATGAGCATTGATGAAATGTATTTTCCACCGGCCCTAGGTGGAAAGTACGCTCATCAACACGTGCCGACCAATCTAAGACGGATTATTGCTGCCGAGTCCGCGTCCAACGACGGGCTTGCTTATCCGTTCCTCAGCATTTCTATCTATCTTACAGTCGAGGCTACGAAAAGGGAAGCTTTCGGCAAGTGGTTCCTCGTCGGATGGCTCTGTAGGTTTTTCAGTTCTCTCGACGCCCCATTCCGAACTGACCACCCCTTGTTCACAGACCAAGTTATCCTGGGCACGTTATTCGGCGCTGTGATGGGTAAGCACTCGAGTGCTCGACCATACCTGGAGCTTCCCGGTTCTGAGAGTTCTATAGGATATGGATTCCGCAAGGTCCTGAATTTCTCTCATGACAGAGGCCTGGCGGATCGCGAATCCTTCATGGCTCAGTATCTTGCCTTGGCGTTGTTCACTATTGGGGTTGCGAGTTCCTTGGGAATGGATGATCTGCTTGCTGCGTTTGCTGCAGGTACGCGAAAGTCACCCTTATCAATAACTCGATTTAACCTCAGTGGATTTTCCAGGCACAGCGGTATCGTGGGATGGTAGGTTCAACAGGGAGACTGAGACAGAATCATTCTCCTCTGTAGTCGATCTCATGCTTAACTGTGCCTGCTTCATCTATATCGGTGCATGGTTGGACTTCACGGCTTTCGATAGCCCCCACTTGGGTATCACTCCATGGAAGCTGGTCGTCCTCTTCTTGTGGATTGTGGTGTTCCGCCGTATACCAGCTCTCCTTGTGCTTTATAGGTGGGTTCCGGAGATAAATACCTGGCAGGAGGCTTTGTTCACTGGACACTTTGGTAAGCATCGTTGTTCATGGTCCCGCTGGCGGTAGACTGATCTTGCTACAGGACCTGTAAGTGTGGGACGACCATCCTCACCTTCTGCGTCGGTGCATTCATTGATGGTCACAAATTGACGAATTGATTTTCTAGATGGGCGTCGGGGCTGTATTCGTCTCGACCCTCGCCCTCTCCGAGCTGAAAGTTCCACACGACCCACCCCAAAGCCAGGAAGAGCTCTTGGCGGCCACCTTACAAATCATTGTCTCCTTTATCGTCCTCTGTTCGATCATCATCCGTAAGCTCAATCCTTCTCATCTCTGTGGTTTACAGAGATGCTAACAGGATCTCATGTGCAACACGACAGATGGTCTATCCATCCCGTTCTTCTCCTTCAGCCGTCGCACGGTCTCGTTGACGAGGACTTGGACTTCAGGTCAGGGAGGGTGGACCCAAGGACAAACAGATTGGGTGAATTGGGTCAAACGGCCAGGGTCCGCACCTCCCTCCCAAGTCGCGTCCAGACGGGATGAGGAAGCTGGCGACCAGACTGGGATTGGAGAGATATCCGAAGTCGATAGAGACGGGGGCGTGCCTACCAACGTCAATGTGAGGAAATTTCTGTCACCGCAATGATCTGAGTTCTGAATTCCTCCGTTCTGAATTTCTTTATTATGATATAGGAGGATGCACGGACCACAGATGTTTCCTATGGCCCTGAGGAAATCGTCGTTCAGAAGGATGAGAGCCAAGATGCGCTTTCCGAGGTCAAACCATCCGAAGGTGGACAGACGGGAAGAACAGTGAGGTTCCCTCCCAGCGTGTCCGCCGATGAATAACACACGCTGGTGCCACCATTCTGTGGCACTGCCGGGCACCGCAATTTTGGATATCTAGGAGTCCCTCGTTTATACGAGAAACGAATCGAGACAATGTCACTGGTCATGATGCACGATGCATGATGTTTTATACCTTGAATGTATGCACGAAGTCTACTGTTACGAAATACACCGTTTACCACCCCATTGCGCGAGAACATGTCGAGTTGAACACCAAGAGACCGCAGCTTGTATTGTTCTCGTGGTCTTCGCCGTCAGAAGTACATCGTTTCCTTAAGTTACAAGATACAATACGTGGAACCCGTGGTACATCTGTTCGGGGGGACTACGTAACTTGCTAGTCGTGAAAGATAAAAGGCAGTCCTTGTCCGCTACAACCAGAGAGTATCCGTGAAGTAAAAATGCAAGTGGTATTTGGGGGCGAATAAATACGTCATCGTTGGACGGATTACAGCAGGGGTCGTAACCCAACCACCATAACTATAGCACGCGCGAGGATGGGGTAAGGTAAAGGTACCCGTGGTCTTCAACAGCCTTATTCGTTAGGGTTTGTCCTTCCGGACTACACCAGTACACGATTAGGTTCTCGGTATGACGGAGAAGAGGTGGAAAACGAACCTGGTTATAACCGCCTCTGTCTGGACCCTCGCTGCAACCACACAACCACTCCGTCCACCATTTCGCTTCCTCCTCCGGCTCACCGGAATCATGACTTGCCCCTCTCACCGCGGTAGACGGTGCAGCAGTCTGGTCTGGGGGTTCGTTAGTGTATGCCTGGCCTTGGTCACCTCGTGGAGGCGGTGTCCGCGGTTTCGGTAGTCCCAAAGGCTGGGGAGGAGTAGGGCCCTTCCTCCTCTGCTCAGCCGCGGAGGAACCCAGGAATATCGAGGGGGGTTCAGAGGATTCCGTGAGGATCGTAGGGTGGTCTGGGGTATTCAGGGAAGTGGTGGACGCGTTTCTAATGTTATCAGGGTCCTCAAACGGGTTATCTGTCATCGTCGAGTGCGGAGGGGAGGTATTGAACCTCTGTTTCAACCTCGGGGTGTTGGCGCCAGAGGGTGGGGGGGTGCGATCGAGATCCTCGAGGGGCATACCGTCCTCGTTCTCGTTGTCTGGCAGTACGTGGTGCTGGCCGGACCCGCCGCCCACCCTCGACCGAGGTCGTTTACTACGCAGCCCCGCCCAGATCGAACCCGCGGTCTGGGTGACGTCTCGAAGCGAGTACTTGGAGGGGGGACCGGATTCTCGAGCTATCCTCCTCCGCTCTCGTTCCTCGATTTCCCATTTACGGAGAGTCTGAACGAGGAGTACGTTCGTTTTGTGGGTTGGAGGAAGGAAGGCAGATGAACGAGGGGACCAAAATCGAAAACACCTTCACTCACCTCTTCAATCCGCTTGGCCTCCATTTCATCTGGGGGGTATTCGTCGGTATCGTCATCCTGGTCGCTCTGTCGAGATTCTATCGAGTTGTCTACCATGCGCCCTTTGCCCTTATTGGTTGTTGATAATTCCGGAGTTAGGTAGGCCTTGTTGATATTGTCCGGGACGTCAGTGTCCCGCTCGAGGGATACATGTGATGGAGAAGGAGACAGTGGGGGGGAAGGAAGCAACTGAGGCTCTGCCGTCGTCGCCTTTGAAGACATGCTCGCCGCGAAGTCGTCTTCAGACGGTCAACGGCAGATTGGAAGAGGGCACTCGCGTTGCACAAGAGAGTAAATAGGTAGTTGTCACACCGGTCTGTGATCCGAGTCCAAGATCGCGTCACACTTTGCCATTCTGTTTTTCGGTCCAATCACACGAATATGTAGAATGCTAGTGTCTAGTAGTCCTCAAGTGTTGGGATGGTATCGAACGGAGTGAAAATGATGTCCAAGTCAAGAAAATGAAGTAAGGGTCATGAAGAAAATCGAGTCCAAATCAAAACCTGCCCCCTTTGTATACTGTCTGAGGATTAGGCTGAGACATGTGAACAATAGAACTGTCATCGTCTCTGTCGTCTGAAGTAGCCTGGCGCAGGCCACTGGACTTGGAGGCGTACTGCAAGATAGGGGCATGAGAATCGTCGGATGAGCCGTCGCGGTCGCGATGATGATGCAACATGCTGCTACGGGCGCTTACAGAGCCCTGAGACAGGATCGAGTGTCTCGCGGTTTCTCTCATCTGTAAGATATTCTGACGGAAAGCGGTCTACGAATATAATTAGTTTCGTGGGGAAAGATGGCACCACCAGCTGCACAAACCTGTTCACGCCAGTATTGCATACGCTTTTCACGTTCAACCTCACGCTGCTTTCCGTGGAAGAAGAAGAGCCCGAAGAGGGTCGCGAACATTCCTGAGAACGAAACGTAAAAACTCTGAAGTGTGGAGAGGGAAGGGGAATGCTCACCGCCGAAGATGCCGATGCCTACTATAACGTAAACCCAGACGGGCAGGTGGTTAGGTTCCGTGACATCCTTGTCACATCTTCCTTCAGCCCCGCAGTTGTAGGAGAGACACCTAGCAAAGAGTTAGGCCACGCTGAACCACCCCTGAGGTTTGAAGAGGCTTACTCCTTGTCGGCATCGCACTGATCACCTATATTCCTCCGTTGGTTGCAGACTTTCTGGACGGAGTCGCAGTAGAGCCCGACTCGGCAGTTATCGCTAAGGAGGAGTTGTCACATCTCAGAGACGGACGTGAAGGTGATCGGCTTACCGCGAGACAATGTCAATGTATTCATCGATGGCGCCGTAAGAGATGTAGGCAGTGTTTTCGACCACGCACGGCAGACCCAGAGTAACATTAGCCCACCTTGAGGAATGTATCGTAAGCACACGTGTCTAGGGTGAAGAGAGCAAGCCTGGGTCAAACTTACATGCATTTGAAGTTGAGGCAGACGGCCCCGTCAACGTTAAGTCCATGGGGTGATGTATCCTTAAGGGTACTAGCATCCGGAGGAGATTGGCATTCATCTAGTTGGACAGGAATGAGAACTTTTTTGGCGTTGAAGGCAGTGAGACCGACTTACCGTCTCTGTTCAGTTGGCAATCACTGTCGACACGGAGTTTGTCCTGACAGTCATCCTGTTCGTCGGGACAAAATTGACCTTCGGGGCATCGAGGTGGAAGGTCTGCACCGGGGGAGTATCCAAAGGGAAACTCGTCGCGCCTGCATTTCTTTCTCTCACAGGTGTTCGTGCTTGGGTTGCAGAAAGTGAGAGAGTTGCAGTCGGTGGAGAATTCGTATGTTCCGATTTGAAGCCTGTTATTGTCGACCGAGCATGTGCCGCCTACCGATACGTCGCCGGCGTTGGCGAGGGAGGATGATAGGAAAAGGAAAAAGAGCGTAGTGGGGAGGGATAACATTGGTCGTCGCTGAGAGAGAAGGACCAGGACGGTGAGCACAACTGCCGAGAGTTATCGTTTCTTGCCGTGACCTCACGGTCACGTGGTCACAACGTGGAAACGATCTCGGACTTGGCGACCGCGCCTTGACCTCTCCACATATCTTCCGTTGATCAGTCAGGATGGAGGAACGAACAGGTATGTATGGGGTCAAAAAAGAAAAAAAAAACATATTCATCATCCCTCGGCCGCTTACTGTGTGGAGAACCAGAATCCTCTCCGATTGCTAGCACACAGCCTTCTCTAGCGCCATCTGTTACTGATAACCCTCGAGAATGGAGCGCCGTGATTAGGGACTTTCTTTCTGCAGCGGGTCTGGCCCAGGCAGTGCGCGGGTTTGATGCAGATATGGTGATGATCAACCCCAATTTCGAACGTGACGTTCTCCCTGGCGCTCTCGACAACCTTCTCGATTCTCTTGTTGTGAGTTACACCTGTCGGCTTGCCGCACTAGTAACTTATTGCGTCTCATGGTCCCGCACTGGTAGCGATTGGGGAAGCAGCCACAACTCTCACCTCGGAGGAGACCCCTTGATCAACGCAAATTGGAACATGTGCATCTGCGCCCCGGGACCGAGCCTAAAACTCAAAGGTGCACGGAGGGTTTGATCGGGATCTCTCACGTATCCACTCACCCCTGTATGTCAGCCAGACGATCAAGGAAATATCACTTTTTCTTGCAAGGAACCGTGCTCGCAATAACGCTTCTAACACGGCTGAGTTTCTCTCCCGGAGGTCCCAAGATCCCGAAGTCTCCCCACGGGGAGAGACCCCTTCGTGCGCGCGGACGGACGCTAAATCAATTGACAGAGACCTACAGATGAAGTATGACATCGCTAAGAACGAGGATGGACCTCTACGTTCGACCTTGCGAACAGAACAAACCTCAAGCGCGGAACAACTCGCCACTTCCGCCCATCAAACTGTATTGGAAACTAGACTCCGAGACGTCGAGGATCATCTGGCTGTTCGCTATGGTACATCCGCGGGGATGACCTTCCCCGAGGCACGATGCTCTAACAAGTTTCCGTCCAGTCCCACTGCCTCCAAACTCCATCACGGACAGGCTTAAGTTTCTAGAAGATCACATCATTCAGCTCGAACGAGACTTTCCGCCATGGGCCGTCTTACACCTGAACCAACCAAATCGAGAGGTGGCCGTTGGGATAGGTTACCTTCCTACCTGATTTCTGACCAGTTTTCGTTCAGTGGCCGCCACCTCCGCAACAAACGCCGATCATCGTCCCGCCTCGGATGCTGGCGACCTCCGATCCCAGTTCGATACCTGTTGATAGATCAATGGACGCCACGCCCAAGAAACAAACGCGCGCTGACTCTAGCTTGCGAAAGGCAGTCCTTGAAAGGTTGGAGGTTCAGCAAGCCATGAATACCCGAAACCGTGGCACACCGATGGACGTCGATAGGGGGTGATTGGCATGTTCCCAACACTGCTTTACATTCAAGTAAAAGATATAATTTCGGTATCGTACACAATAGATGGGTGGGAATAAGTCCTGAAGGAGTCAATACGGCGTGCTGACCTGACCTCCAACGAGTTTTTGTTCAATACCTAAACACCCTATTAACCTCATCAGGCGCGACCCGGTCGGGACATCTTGTCCTCAGCTTCTCGTTCATCGCCACCAGCTTCGCGCACAGAGAACCAGGCCCAGCGGGGACCAGCCTCGATTTCATGTCCAGCATGCCCTTTGACCAAAGAATCGCGTCGATCCGCGGACCCTCGGTCCTCGCTTCAGAGGTGCCTTCCTCCTCGACGCCAGGCGATGGCTCGATGCAGACAGGCTTCCAATACTTGCGCATCAGCCCTGCTGCTCTGTTCCAACATACCTAAAAGGAGTACCGCGTTCGATTTCAATACGCACATATGTTGGAAGTCGTCGCGTAGTCGACTCTCTACTCACCCCGATGTACGGATCCAACAAGTAATACTCGTTCTCTCGCAACCCTTGAGTAACCACGGAGATATCCCCGAGGGTATCCATGCATGCCTTCGAATACTGGTCATCTTTTTTCGCATCATAGATCTTATCGTATAGTTCTGCGACGGTGACCAAGCACGTGATGGCACAGCAGCGGAGGCAGATTTCCTCCGGTCCTCCCTGATACTCTCGCACGCGGTTCACGAGAACTAGTGTCTCTTTTGTGTGGGAGTCTAGGGTCCCGATCAGGTCTGTTGCGGCGCTGAACCAACCCTTGTTCGGGATACCTTTCAAAACCACCATGAGGATACAGTTAGAGACGAAACCGCCTGAGAACCTCACTTTGTCGTTCATAGTCTTCTTTCAGATAAGCTGCTTCCTTGATCAACAGCACAACTCTGGCCCGCATGACGACCGGACATAGCTTAGAGAGCCGCGGGTAAGCGACCTATTATAAGATAGATCAGTGGTGCGCGGGGGCAGGCTCGGCGATCGGAGGCCAACATTCACGAACCCCCAAATCAAGCTTGAACTCCGCTTCGAGCTCCTCAAACAAGTTCGGCTTTCGGCCGGCCAGAAGGAACAGCTCCGTTTCCACGTACAGCAACTGGGAGAGGAATCCAACGCGTTGCCTGATTTCCTCCGTGACGTCGATGGGTCCAGCAGCCGAGTTCTTGGAACGCATGACGAATCCCAACCTGTTCCTCTTCACGATACCGGCAGTCATCTCGAGATACTTCAACCCGAAATCCAGGTGGTGAGTGTGAAAGTACATTTCCGAAAGCATCAGGAGCGCTTGAGCGAACAGGATCGGGTTTTGTTTTTCTTTAATGGTCGAGAGGGATTCTACGGCCATGTAGACGTAGATCGATTGGAGGAAGAGCAAGACGAAGTCGCATTTGAATTGTTGGAAGAGGTGGCAACCCCAAATGTGGGCATAGTGGATGAAGAAGGCGTGGATCGCGCCACTCTGCATGTCTCCGTGGATGAGGGCCTTCCTTTGGTCTTCGCTGATTACAAGCCCCACCGACAGCCTGTAATTATCAAAAATAATTCGGCTGGGATTCCAGACATCCGTCAGCCGTGTCGGAGCGCTGTGCAGGGAAGAACTTACAAGGCCAAGCTGAGGTCATCCAGAGACACATCCGACACAGCATTAAAGAAGGAGCCCGGAGGCACGTTACTCCGTTTTACGAATGCCGCGACCAACGGGTGCAGTTTCGATAAATGAGTGGGAACCACGCATGAGAGGTCCTTGGGCACATCGCGTGGTCTGTCGGAGGTAGAGTGGATATCAACGGTGGGAGAAGCATCCACTGGGAGGATTTCGCGACGCTGGACGTTTTCGCTCGTGCTGGCGTGCTTTTTACTCGTGTCTTCGTACGCACATTCGTCCGACTTTCCGGAAAGACGACAGTAGTCGCACACAGGGCGCCTCGCGTCGCATTTCTGCTCTCATCGGTAAAACGAGTGGGTTCCATGAGATGGAGGGACAGACCTTTCTTCTTTGGCTGGGCGGTCGAGAACATCAATTGAGTGAGCCACGGCGCGGGTGGTAGCGGAGACGCACCGACATGTAATACACGATTGCCCTTTTTTGAGAGCCGCACCAGGTTTGTGCACAGGATAGACGCATTCTGCGGTGCCTTCTTCCTTCGAGC
>Ga0307515_10009191_pt1 | contig 19151 bp, 11 predicted proteins | sample 17_EM_MG_FD_194513 | JGI IMG/M metagenome (GOLD analysis project Ga0307515, IMG submission 194513) | Populus trichocarpa ectomycorrhiza microbial communities from riparian zone in the Pacific Northwest, United States - 17_EM | ecosystem: Host-associated > Plants > Roots > Unclassified | place...
CTGGACCAAACTGTAAATACATAACCATACTGAAATTTCACCCATAAACCATCCTTAATTCTGTCTAGAACGAACCAGGGACCGAACTGTAATTTTTATAAAGTTTAGGGACTAAAATGTAAATTCCCAAAATTGAGGGACCAAACTAAAAATATTCCAAATCAATTATCAAACTGAGATTCATCATCCTAAACCTCATAATAACACTGTCCAGAATCTCAAAATACATTTAGGGGTCAAATTTTAATTTTTTCCAAAGTTTAGGGACTAAACTGAAATTTTCATAAATCAATGACCAAAATAAAATTTGGTCATCTTCAACCTCAAGATCATTCTGTCCAGATTTTCCAGCAAGGTTAAAATGAATTTCTTAACACTTAAGAATTAATTTAAACAAATCAACCATAGTTTTGAAACCCGGACCGGCCCGGCGGGTCGACCCGAGACCCAGCCGACCCGGGCATGGGACCGGTCTAGGTCTAAGCAAAAACCCGCCTGGGAGTTGGCCCGGCGAAACCCGGTCGATCCGGGTAAACCCGGCCGAGACCCGGCCTATTTTTTTTTTATTCATAGAGGTTAAACGACGAAGATGAACGATGCACTGAAGATGCAAGCCTGCAATTGCAAACAGAGAAAACCTAATAAAGAAAAACAATTTCAATCCCGAATTGCAGATGAGCAGAAGACTCTTGATCCCTTCAATAAGATTAGACTTTTTTTTGTTCACGAATCTCCTTCTTTCACTCTCTTTTCTTTGTTCTTTGCATTTTTTTAACTCACAGTTCTTGATTGGGCATTGATTAGCAGTTCTTATTCAATCATCAAGATTCAAAACTCCCTTCATCTCCCACCATTTTCTCAACAACCCCAAAATCATTTAAAGAAGCAAGAGAACTGATACATTACCCGAAGAAGAAGTGCATTTGATCTTGTTATGATCACCACTACTTCTCTTTCTCTTCCCCGTAACAAAAGAAAAACTTTGATGGTTTAGTCCCTTTGGTGGTGGCTGATGGTATTTACTCTTAAAAGGGTTTGAATTTGCGGTGATAACTTTTGTGTTATGAAGTAAACCTATGGTCATCAAAACACATAGGAAGGGAAAGAGAAGTGCTTTTAAAAAGTTTCAAGATAGTTTATGTCTGAAAAAAAAACAAAAAGAAAGGAAAAACGTGCGAAACGGTGGGTTAGGGAATTTGGAGTGGCTGTTTTTCTTGTTAAAAAAAAATTAATGTATTGATAATAAGAATGAATTAAAAAAAATATAGAAAAAATATTATAATTATATAAGAATGAAGTAAAAATATATTTTTTTTGGTTCAATCCATCTGACCCGTAACCTGATCATTGGACCGGGTCGGGTTTCAAAACTATGAAATCAACTCATAAATCCTTATTTTCAAGAACATATCTCTCTCTCTCTCTCTCTCTCTTTTAATCCTTCCATAAACAAATCATAATTAAAAATAACATGAGAGATAATCACTTACTTGCTACTTCCACTTTTCTTAAACCCAAAACTCAAGATCAAAAACTGAAATCCTTAGTTTGATGAGGAGAGGGTTATGGTGGCCACAAGACTTAGAAGAGAGAACAGTAATTCTCTTGCAACTTTTCATTATATACCTAGGTTAACTTAGGTTGGGTTTGGGTTGACTTGGGCTTGGGTTTGGCCTAAAAGTTTGGATTTTACACAATCTGTGTACAAAAATATATTATTCTTATTATGCAAGAACCTTATTCTCTATACATATTAGGGAAATTCTAAAAGAACAAGCAATAAAACAAAATGGTATAGCTATTGGATTGAAATTCATTATTTCGTTTGTGTTTGCAATGATGAGTTAGACAATTTGCTATTGGACTTAAATTATTTCGAAGGCAGAAGAACACGCCTCTGGTATTCTGCAAGAGCCCACAATGGATAGATATTTCTGTATGCTGCATAATGTAGCATGCAGTTTTTCATGAACACACCAGTGATTTCCTGTCATCAATAAGAAGATCATAGGTTAAGGATCTTTTGATATAAAAGTTGAAGTGAAGATGCAGCATCAGCAATTTTTTCCTGTCCATCATAGTATATAGCACCCACCCACAAAGCGCTGATAGGAATCGCAGGCAGACTTTTTGGAGTCTGGCCCTTTTTAAAAAAATTCAATTGAAGTGGTTTTCTGACTATAGGTTTATAGTTAGAAAGTTACCTGTTGAGGGAAATCACCATCTTCCAATTGCGAATTGATTATAAGCTTCGCTGCTCGGTGAAGAGGTGCAGAGTCTCTATCCATCTATAACCATAGATAGGAAACAGATTTTATTATCAGAAATTCTGAGGCCATTTCTTATTAAGGCTTTTGTGGAGGCAGGGCTGTGAAAAGGGTACAAATTACGGAAAATGAAACAACAATGTAGGCTAAAACTACTGATAAACAGCATGCTAACCTGCCCAGCATGAATCAGACCCATCATTGCCCATGCAGTATGTACCAAATTCGATCGATTTCCTTCAAGAGGTACATATTTCTTCTTAGGGCATGAAAGATAGCTCTCTCCCCAACCTCCATCATCTTTTTGTATGTTGAGAAGAAAATTAACACCTTGGCGCATAGCTGTGCAGGTGCTGTAAGTCTTGCCAGCAGCTGCTAGGCCTCCAAGTGCAAACCATGTACCATAAGTGAAGCAAACTCCCCAGTTTCCATACCTGTGGAAATATTACTCCTTGTTAAATTACAGGTTCTGAAAATCTTGGAGAACCAAAATAAAATTAATTAGGAGGGCATACCATCCGCCCTCTGGAGTTTGTATGCTTTCGAGGTATCGTGCAGCATTTGTTACAAAATTATCGATCTCCTTCTTCCGGTGACCAGGGTACAAATTCTTGAACAATAATAACGCTTGGATTGCTGATGCAGTGCACTCAACATATTCATGCTCAACGACAATGTCAGCAAAAAACTCTGTAGGATTCAGTAGCTGAAACAGACGGAAACAAACACCATTTGTTCACGATTAAAATAAAGTGAAAATGAAAGAACAGATAAAAATACCGAAAATGTTCAAGGACTTACTTCCAACCACTTCTGAGCTCCAGCTGGCTCCCACGCCGCTAAACCTCCATTTTCACTCTGGATGTTCAGCAACAAAGTTTATCTTGTGACCTTGGAAAATTCTTTATTGAAGGAAACAAATTGCTAGATATAGTGTTTATAGATAGTTAAGCCTCCTAGTTTACTTTAATTCTTACTTGTAGAGAAAGAAGAACATTGACAGAATCGAAAAGCCGCTCAGGCTCGAGTTGCTCGCCAACAATTTCTGGTGGCATCATTGAGAAAAGTAGGCAGCACTGCATAGTAGATGCAAGTTAGTTTATTTTGGTGAGAGGCATATTGCAATTCGAACACAATGGCATAGAAGATAAGGGACTTTTAAGTGCTTGAACAAAGCTTATAACCTTCAATCCTTCTGCAGTGCAATCAGAAACTTGCCATCCATGATCTTGATCAGAGAAAGTCCAGGATCCCTTAGAAATATGCCGGTACATGCTCTTAAAGTCACCGGAAGGATTGTCCTTGACCTTTAAATTAATTTCGAGTTTTGGTGAGATAAAACTATAACCGGAATGAAAATTAAAGAGAAAATGAACATTATTTGATGGTTAAGGGAAAAGGCAAAATGTTTTCTAAGAGGGATAAATAACAGTAAAATTAACAAACCTGAGATTTCTTTATGAAGTCATGTCCTCTCTTGAGTACGTCTATGATTTCATCCGTAAAATTACTAGCAAGCAAGGCCTGAATGGCAAAACCAGTATCCCATTGCTGACTTCCAAAACTCTGCACACATATTCCATATTTTATTAAGCACATGATACCCTCTTTGAGGTCTCTACTCTACAGATTAGTTAAAGAATGCAAGCCTTCTAACCTGCATTTTCATTCCATCTTCAGCCACCCATAAATAATCGGGGATCCTAGCGAGATGTTTCTTGAAATAATCGCCATCGGGATCTTCAACCCAGCAAGCAAGCATGCATAACACCTGAAAACCAAGTTCATAAAAGTATTAGAAATTATCAGATAAGAGGTAGAAGATACAGGGCCCCTTTCTATGCAGCAGTAAGTCACCTTTTCCACACATCCGATTGTAATGTAACGACTGTTTTCATCTTCATAGTGAATGTGCTTCATTGTTACTTCAAGAGCCTTCTTTCTTACTAACTTGTGGAAGGGCCAACGAGTAAGAAAAGGTTCGGTGAATACATAGAGACTATCCCATACCAGATCTTGAATCAAAGGATGGGGATAGTAGAGATCCTCCTGCACCAACAGTATTCAGTATCAATTACTGCCAATATATAGCAACATCACAATAAATTTGCAGAATGGTGCTAACTATCGAGTTTAAGGTGAACTCACCGCAGCACACAGATGACGCGTTTTCCTCCAATTGACTTGACCATAAGGTTCAGCAAAGAGTTCTTCTCTCAACTGTAGAACGAGAGGTGTAACAGGACCAACGAACCTTTTCCCATATAGATACGACATTGGCATGTAAACCATCCGACAATAGCACCACATTTTCGCTGCATATTGAAGCCAAAAAGAGTGTTAACACAAAGGCAACAGAGGGAAAATGAACAGATGTTGTTAGGCAGAAAATGCAATCCTGTCGAAGACACAGGGAAATTTTAGAACCTGGATGCATAGGAAGAAAAGAGGGAAGGAGCCAAAATTCTGGGGGCATCGGATTACTTCCAGACCAATCAAATACACCAAGTATCTGCAACAGAAAGAACAATTTACATTGATTTCAGTTCTAGCAAACATAATTATATCGGTTCTGTAATATATAGATAATTAAGGAATACAGGATGGATCATTACCGAGAGCCAAGTCTTTCCCCAAGAGGGTATGTGTGTTGCAGTACCATGATCATGAATCCATTTCCGGGCTCTGGCACAAGCATTGTCTTGACCACCACTGGGTCCTTCCCCGAGAATTCGCATACAAATGTAGCTGAGAACTGTGCAGAACATGGTGCTGTGACCCTCAATGTGGAGTCCCCAACCACCATCTTCATTCTGCAATATTCCCACAGATATAATTAGCATATTACGTACCTACCAAAAAATTAGAACCATGAAGAACAGAAAATTAGCATAAATGTACCTGATGATAATAGATGTAACGGAGGATTTCCCTACGATGCTCAACAGAGAATACAGAATCTAGATGTCCTGTAATGTACAGACACATTACCTGCGTTTTCAAGTGAACCAAAAAAAATAAAAAAGAGCATAAATTTTGACTGATAATTACAAGTAGTCATCTAAATTTTTGGGAAGGCAACAAATGCTATATAAGATGCTCACCAAGGGAGGGAGGAAGAACAAGGGGCCAGCATTTTCAGCAGGCCAGTGGCCATCACTAGCCTGTAGAGCTGAAAAGAAGTGGACAGCCCTCTTCAATGCATTTGTTGCCTTTTCATATGTGATCTCCTCGCCATCTTCAATTATCACTTGCGGTATTTTTTGCTTAAAGTTTTTCTCCTTGAGAAACTGCAATATTCATACATCGTTCTGGTCAAAGAATAATTAAGGATCATAATATAATATTAGAGCTAGAGCAACAAATCATATAAATTCTTCCACCAAATAGAAAACAAATTCTATATTTCATTGATAATGATAGTTACAAATATTTTTCAACTCATCAGGCCCATAATAATTTAAAAAAAAATGCGATGCCTATAATAGCATGGATTTGTTGTTTTTTTTGTTAATATATATATATATATATATATTATTCCATTGAACAAGAGATCAAAGAACTTCATCCATCCATGCAATCAATGGGATTCATTAATTAAATCAAGTGCTCTACCTATAATGCTATCTTACTATTAATGAACGCGTTTAACCTTTCCCATTATTGATTGCTCAACTAAAATATTGTACTGTGGAAGGTGGAGATTTGAAAAGAAAAATAAAAGGGAAAGCCACAATGGCAGCTGCAAAAATCCATCTTCATAAAGCTCGAAAAGAAAGCTCTCTTGGATCTACGTGTGGGGCATGCAACACAACATTATTAATACAAACCTTAAACTTTTTTAAAAAAAAGAGAGACTGTCTCGTGATCTCTTTGTTGATCTGTCCATCTAGTTTAACTTAATTTATAGCGGACATATTATTGCAATATATGAATATATATTCCGTCCTTAAATTGGTGAAAATTAAGTATGAAAAATTAATGTTATATACACACTAATTCTTTGGAGCGTTTAATTTAATAAAGTTTGTTGAATGATGGTGATGGAAACGCAACAAACAGCTTCATCACTAAAGGACAAAGGCAAGAACAAAAAAGATCGAGGTGCTTCTCCCTAGCTCCTATTAACAAAGGAATAAAAAATAACTTTTGACATTTACTGAAAAATACAAAAGAAGAGGAAGAGGAAGAAGAAGAAGAATGGTACGTAGTACAGCTAAGATTTATATCATTTATTCTCTAATTCAGAGATCTTGGAATTTTCAAACCTCTCGTTAATTTGTAAGAAAAATAAAATTAAACAGCATAAAGATTGTTATTATGAATTTATAACTATAATAGTAATGGATTATAGAAGTAACGAAGACTATACCATAGGACCCCAGTACTAAGCAGTACGTAATTACAGAGGTTTAATCAACTAATTATATAGAATTAGCAATTATTTCTGGTTGATCGATCATACCATATATATGTACATATAAGTAGGTAGGTAGTAAGTTAATCAATACCTGCATACGCCAGAGGAGGTCGCCGCTGGGCTTGACATGATAACGGTTGTTGTAGAAACTGAGACGAGCTTCTTCAACCTCAGCTCTCTCCTCAGGACTTCCACCGTGAGGATCATACTCCCATGTCTGCCTCCCTACAAACTTATTTGTGCTATACAACTCATTGCTGCTCACACCTTCCGCAATCTTTAGCCTCCACATGATATATCTATGTATTGGTCGTGCGTATTGATATACTATAGCACGCAAGAAACAAATTATTAACAAGAAACCCTGACAAATCGATTAAAGAGCTAGCTACTTAGCTAGCATGGAATAAAATAGGAGAGGGAGAGGGAGGTATACATATTAATTATATATGCAGTGTTGGGTCTTGTGGGGGAGATGGGCAAAAATCAACGGATATATGACGAGCAAAATGGTAGACTGCAAATGAAGCAGAGAGAAAGATACTAGTTGTTAGTAGTCATGAGAGAAGAGACAATTGAGTGATCTTTGGTTCGGCAGGGCATAACACGCGGTTGCTGCTGCTGCTGCTGCTGCTGATGATGACAATTGAGAAGAACAACTGAAAAAGTATTTATATAGACACAGCTTTCAAGATTGTTTTGTCCTATTATAATATTTTAAAACTCGCGGAGAAAGTACTGTAATTTCAACCGCATATTTTTTTTTTTCCATCCTCCACATGTTTTTTCTTTTTTCTTCTTCTTTTGTTTTTTTTGTTTTTGTTTTTTTCTTTTTTCTTTTTCCCCAAAATTATTTCTTTTTTTTTATATATTTTTTCAAAACTATCTTTATCGATTTTATTTTTTTACTATTAAACTGGTTGAAAATTTAGTTTTATAGATTTTTTCTTAGAAACATTGTCGATTGCTAAAGTGTTTCTTCACATAGTTTTTATTTTGCTACAGTGTTTTTTCACATATTTTTTTTGTAAAATTATCTTTGTTGAATTTATTTTTTTAATATTGAGATGGTTAAGAATTTAGCTTTGTAGTTTTTTTTTCTTTAAACATTTTGAATTGCTATAGTGTTTCCCCACATGGTTTTTTATGTTTTTTTAACGATTTTCTCCAAAATTATCTTTGTCGATTTTATTTTTTTTTATATTGAGATGGTTGAGAATTACAACTGTAGTTTTTCTCACAAAACGTTGTGGATTGTTATAGTGTTTCTCTACATAAGTCTTTTTTCTTTTTCTTTTTCTTTTTCTTTTTTTAATGATTTTTGTTTTTTTATATGATTTTGGTTAAAATTGTCTTTGTTGCTTCTATTTTTTTAATATTAAGCTCGTTGATAATTTAGCTTTGTATTTATTTTTTAAAACATTGTGGATTGCTATAGTCATTCCCCGCATATTTTTTTTTTGTATGAATTTTTTCAAAATTATCTTTGTCAATTTTATTTTTTTAATATTGAGCTGGTTGAGAATTACAACTATATATTTCCTCACAAAATACTATAGATTGCTACAGTATTTTTCTACATGGTTTTTTTCCTTTCGTTTTTTTATTTTTTTTCTAAAAAAATTTTTGTAGTTTTTTCTTGAAAACATTGTAGATTACAATAGTCTTTCTCCGTATAATTGTTTTTTCATAAGTTCACGACAACACACAGGCATGCCACAAACCCGCGGCAGCGCGCGGAAATGACATCTAGTATTTAATTATTTTAACTAATGTCTTTGGGAGTATATTTATATTAAAATATTATTAAACTGATTTTTATGTGTAGATATTAAAAATTAAAAAAATAAAATTATTTAATATATTTTCAAGTAAATTTTTATTTTGAAAAACACTCAATAACCAAAAAACTTAACATCATGCATTAAATTCGATTCAATTCAATGTGAAAGTTGGTTAGGTAGTATTAAATATTCTAGATAGAATTGATTGGAAAGGTTAAATAATTGTCTTATCATATGTTTGGTGTGCTTAGGGTTGGACTACATAATTTATTTTATTTTGTGTTTAGTAGACACTATAACATAACTCGACTAACACGAGGTCTAAACCGATCTGAGTTTAAGAAAAAAAAATTGATTCAACTTGACCCAGTCAAAAACTCCGGTCAACCCGCGACCCGATCAACTCGAGATAAAATATAAATAAAAAATTCATCGACTTTTTTATATATAATTTTTTGGCCAAAATGAGGTTGTTTTGATTTTTTTTTCATTTGGGTCAACCCAGGTTGACCATCTCGACCCATGACTTGAACCTATCATTGAGTCGATCTCGGGTTGAGTTTTAAAACTATGATAATAATCATTTTTATTCTTATGTTGCTTTGGGTCAACCCAGGTTGACCATCTCGACTCATGACTTGGGCCTATCCTCGAGTCAGATTTTAAGACTATAATAATAATTATTTTTATCCCAAGATTAACTCGAGCCCGGCCTCAGGTCGACCCCTAAGTCAAGTTTTAAAGCTATGATAGCAATCATTTATATCCTTACATGGATACAAGTCAATGATCAACCCGATCTATGACCCGGGCTTAACCCTAAATCGACCTCCAAGTCTAATTTTAAAATTATAATAATAATAATTTTTATTTTTATTTTTATATTAACCGGAATTATATAGAACATGGGATAAGCTTGTACTATCTCTTCTACTGAAAACAACCTTTAATAGAACAAAAATTAATCTTTGAACTATCCAGAAAAACACCGAACAACCTTAAAACAAAAAAATTAAGGTATCATGTCCATCCGGCGTACCAAACACTATTATATTGACAGCTAACAATTATAGCTTCCACAGTCTTCAAGTAACAGATAAACATAGTAAAAGTTTATTTATTTATTTTTATTTTTTAATCACAAATACGAGTCCCTCCCCAGTCCCCACCATCTGCTTAGACTGTCATTTTTTAGGATGCTAAAAAGCTAGGTGCCACGCACTAAAGAAATTGACTTGCACTTTAAAATATAGTCGGCAAGAAGTAGCTTCAGGAAACAAATTTCACCGGTCACCATTATTTTTTATATTTTATAGGAAAAATTACTCTTAACATCTTATAATTTGATATATATCAGAAATATTATAAATTTTCTGTCATTCATTCAAACATAATTTATCTGTCTTCAAAAATCCTGGAAAAAAAAAAAACACAGTGAAATGTCTTCTTCCCGTCTCCTTATAGGAATTTGTTGCTTGTTATGTTGGCTGGGAGTCTAACAAGTAAAATTATTGTACTTGGTGGAGAGATCCTACCCAAAACCTATCGATTGAGGAGAAGAGTGGTTGCTAGTTCCTTTTGGTTTGATATGGTCATCTGTTGTCCAGTACTGTCTTGTGGTCTTGGAGGTGCAGCCGTGGATAAGACTGTATGGCGGTGGAGATCATATGGTTTTTCCAGCAGAACTAGTGGTTGTTGGTGATCTTCGGCTTGCTGGGATTTGTGGATTAGTAATGGGAACTGCTATGGGATGTGGCTGTTGACTATGGAAGACTTGTTGCTGTTGACAGTAGTGGTTAATGGGTGATGGATGTAGGGGGATGATTCGGGCCGTTTGTTTTTGCGTTTCAAAAGTGTTTTTAAAAATATTTTAAAAAATTTAATTTTTTCTTTACTTCAAATTAATATATTTTTTGTATTTCCAGATCATTTGGATGTGCTGATGTCAAAAATAATTTTTAAAGAATAAAAAAATATTATTTTAATGTATTTCTGAGGAAAAAACACTTTCAAAAGCAACTACTATCACACTCTCAAACACCCCCGAACAGTAGCTAGGATCTTGTAAGGACTTCTTTAGGGGGTGAGGGATGAATGGGAAAAGAAGGTGGCGACTAAGTTTGGTGTTTAGGGAAAAAGATGACTACGGGTTTTTTTTCTAATTACAAATTTGTAATATTTAATACAAGAACTTTTTAGCCATGAAAAATAATGATAATTTTGTAAATAATCAGATAATTTTTTTAATTTTTTTTTTGGCGTGCTAGGTACGGGATGTAAACTGTTATGCATGCAATAAAGTTTAGGTTATAGAGTGTAATTTTTCAAAACTCGATAGATAAGTGTAATTTCAACTAAACTATAAGATTCTAGAGGTAATTTTCTTATATATATATACACATACTTGGCTTTAAATACGTATTGTCTCGTGTACTTCAATCAACTGAACTAAGACACCACTTTGTTTTAAATCGTTTAAAATAATATATTAACCTTGTGTTTTTGTTAGTCGAGAAAATAAAATATAAGTCTTGAACTCACGACCTTATATTACTTCCACATGTTAATCACTCAGCTAGAATAGAAATCTTCTAAACAATTAATTAAAAAATATATTAATCTGTTTATAATTATACATGACTAGAAAAATAAGATAAGAACTTGGTTTGGAGACAATAACCAGAGGTCGCAGATCAATTTCTGCAAAGAATTCCATAGTATGTTAAGGATTTATCTTATCTATACTTAAAAAGTTGATGACCCAAATTCCTGGTCATAAAAAATGCATGCATGACTTCTCTAAGCAAGAAATGGAGGGACTTCACCTAGCAAAAGGGAAGGAAGGAGGGCCAGCAGTCAGCATAAAAAATGGATAGCTAAAGAAAGATGAATCATAAATTAATAACTCTTTATTAATAAATTATTGCTACTTGAAATTTTTTTTTAAATAAAAAAACAAAATTGTCTGCGGGAAATGTTCATATAATCAACATCACTATCACCGAATAAAATTGTAAAACTAATTAATATATATCTTCCATCTTAAACTTTGTAGTCTTCTTCATATAATCAACATCATCACCATCAATATATTTTAAAATTTTAATTTTTAATCTAAGTTTATATTTAAGGTGATAAAAGTTAGAGTAATAACCCTATATTTTTAGACATTGCAGAATATCAAATCCAAATAACATGGCTTGCTTCTAGGCCTAATAATATCCTTAGGTTTAGTTAAGTATTGAGTTCAAATACACATAGACTTGGTGAGCTATCAGACCCAACATCCTTGAGTTCAGCTACGTACTAGCCTAAACAGACTTTATTATCTAAGAATCCCTAAACCCAATTAAAAGAGACTGTTTTGTAGGTGTTGGATCTTCCACCACCAATTATCTACTTCTTAAGCTATGAAGAAGAGAATATTGATACGAAATGTATGATTGTGTACGTATTATTTAAATAATCAAAATCCTTATTTATCATGAACATATTCAATTTTGAAATATCATCAATTACCGCCACCATTATCTTATTATTATTATTATTATTATTATTATTTAATTTCTCTTGTGGCAGTTAAACAACAAATCTTTATTATTATTATTCTTGGTGAGAAGTGGAATGCAACAAATTAGCATTAATGGACAGAGAAAATTAAAGTCAACTTCAGCATCATCTCACCACGTAGCAGTTAGAATTAGTCAAATCTTAGATAGGTATTTTGCCATTGAAGTTTATGCATGTAAAGGTACTCTTGTTCAAAGTTCATTAATTTTGTGTATATATATTGATATAATTAATTCTTAGCTAGCTAGGGTATTTATTTACACGTAGCTAGCTAGGGTGGGTGGATTCAAGAGTATAATATATGCACCCTTATATATATATATATATATATATATATATATATATATATATATATATATATATATATATATAGATTAGGATTTGGATTTTGGAAGAGGATTTATTTAAGTTTTTTAAAATACATTAGGCCGATATGCAAAATATATATCTTTAAAATTAACCAAAAGCCTTGATATATGGAGCTAGCCCTCCATTACTGCACCACCTTGAATCCATCCCTGGTTTTAATTCTTACGTGATCACATCGATCACCTGTAATTAAGGATCGATATATATTAATTAATTTAAACTCGATGGTACTGGTTATTGAGATTAATTTACAGTACTAAATATTTAAAATGTGAGCAGCTAGAGATATATTATATATATACACAACAAAAAATGCTTGCTTTTTGTCCTATATTTGCCCTTCAAAAATCAATATTCATACTGGGACTTAATTGTCAGAATCCCGTCCATGCCAACCTAGCTTCTTGTATCCATGGCAAACTGCCAAACCCTAAACCTCAAAACAAAAACAAAATGATTAAAATGAAGATCAAACTAGTCAAACTCATCATTAATTTGAAGCTAGGTAGGTAGGTGATGAAGTGCAACTTAGTGGCCTTTTGCCAACGTACGGAGGCAGATTAGTTTTGATTTATAATCTTAATTTCTTCAAAATCATCCAATTAAGATAAAACTTAATCGAAATCCTACCTCTGACATCCTATCTTCATTTCGCTTGTTGTCTTTTGCCCTAACATACATTAACCAAACACCATTGAATGCTCATAACATGATGAGATTTGCCTACTCCCATCCTTCCTATAGATGTTACTCCATGATTTTATCAGCAATATCTTTTTGACTTACAAGTCATGATATATCAAATCGGTACTACTTCCACACCATTATTATTAACATTAAGTATTCCTTTAAAAGGCATGAGTTTTTGTTATTGTACAAGGCTTTATTCTTCGTCCTCTCATGCATTATTGTGGATGCTGTGAAAATTTTAGATTTTTTCAATTTGATATTCAAACTTTTTTTTGATGTTTTAGTCATAAATTGAAGACCAAGTGATCTTGATTTCTTATGAAAAGGTGGGATTGAAAAAAAAGGATCAAAATGAAAAAGGCGTCAAACATAGATGGCATGCCATAAATTTCGTAAAAATACACACTTTGGTCCTTCAACTTTAAAAATCATGCAAATTATACAATTTTAGTGCCTTAATATTTTTCAATTCAATTTTGGTACAAAATTTATTTTTATTATTTTTTAGTCCATGGTTAAGAGAGGAGAGAGAGCGGTCGCCGAATTCCGGCGGTAGAGATATAAAAATGTCGTTGACACTGATTTAAGCTATCAAAACGGATGAAATTTGTGTCAAACGGTTCCATTTGATGAGGGGAGTTCATGTTAGGTTTTTTTTCTTTAAAATTCATGAAAAAATAGATCTGACCTCAAGTTGATTTTGGTTTTTAGGACGGTTTTTTAGGTTATAAATAGGTTTATCACGGTTCCTACAATGTTTTGGGTAAAAAATGGGTTGAAAACGAGTTTTTCGGTTAAAAAAACTTAAGCTTTGATTTTCTGGCTACCACAGTGGTCGGAATCTGGGCAAATCAGACGACGCTTCGTTCGCCTCGACAGACGACGCGTTGTCTGGTTGTTTTTTTTCAAAAAAAATTGGAGCAGACGACATGTCATCCGCCCCAGTTGCAATAAATAAATAAGGAGCTCAATAACAATATAAATAAGGGCCTTGACAAAATAGGTCAGGACAATATTGGGTTGGTGTTTGATTTTACAATCGTTTATTTTTGTTATCATATAGTTAAATAAAAAATAGTTTAAAAAAAAATTATAATCCTAGTGGAGGAGTCCATAACCTGGTTCACGGGTTTGGCGTGTTAGCTCAGGTTACCCAATTCACAGGTTTGACGGGTTTACCCACCAACCAGATAAGCTTTTTTTTGTTTTTGGTCCTTTAGTTTTTTAAATTATTATTTTTTTATTTTATCCTTCAATATTGGATTGGTTAGGAAATACACTGCATGATTTATTTTTGTTTGTTTTCTATAGGGTTATCACAGTCTCAAATAAATATATATTTTAGGGTTGGTGTTCAATTTTAATATCATTTATTTTTATTATATAATTAAATAAAAAAATTATAAAATAGGTTATTAAACCCAATAGAGTCCATGACCCGGGTCGCAAGGAGATTGAGGTTGATCCATTCTACTGTTGTCTCGATATTTTTTAAAAACATCATTATCTTAAAGTTTTTTTAAAAATCAAGTCATAGTTTTATCAGCCATTTATATTACTTTTAAATTCATAAAATTAATCAATTTAAATGATACTAACCAAAAACTTATTTAATTAAAAACTTGAATGAATAGGTTTTGGTCATTTTAAATGATACTAACCAAAAAAAAAACCTCTTTAAGCTCTTTAATTTATTTTTTTAATATTTTAAACGAAAACCGATCTGACAGGCCACTTGACTAGTGTTTTAGCAAGTGGTGATGCCTCGTGATTCACACATATAATAGTTGAAGTTGACACAAAATTCCCACGTTTGGAGTCCTCAATCTTACCAAGTCTGAGTTCAAATGGGCTGAGTTGATTGACCACTGATTACTCGCATTTGGTATTTGTCGGTAACGTGTTTTAGTTGGCTCTAAGCTAACTTTTGGTACATGAAAATTGCAAAAGCAAACCCGAAAGGAAAGAAAGACAGAGACAGGTCACTCCCCCTCTCTCTCATTTTCTTGGTAGATTCTGACTTAACAACTTTATTTACGTTCATACTTCACGATACAGATGGACAGATTAAGATTGGTAGCTAGGAAGAGATCAAGTGTTGTTGGTTGTTGAGCGCTTCATCTCACTAAATTCTCAAGGGATTGTTCAAACTTGCAAGCTTTAAACAGCAAAGCAATGAAGAAATCAGGACTTTGTTGTATGTTTTAAGTCAATCAACGTTACTGTAACACCATGCTCTGTATAGTTTATTAATCAAAGGAAGCAATAATGACAGCTGCTCATAGGGTTTTTATATTGCCAGTCAAAATTTACAGTTACAAGTTTTCAGAAAAAATTATCTGACCTCACCAGCTCGACGTGGAAGAAGGGTTTGATCCATCATTCTTTGGTTTAAGCCATGTTAAAAACAAAACAAAACAAAAAAACAAAAGCCCTGAGCCATTTTTGAGGTTCCAACTTATCTTGTCTAAGGGCTTGGAGATTTCTTTTGGGCCAGTCCGGACGAGAGTAGAAATTTGGTCGTGTGAGAATGACAAGCGATACGCAGACTACCTCACTCAGGAAGTTGAATTTCTCCATAAAATCTTTCATGCAGAAGAAGAAGAAGAAAGAAAGAAAACCCTTTGAAGTTGTTGAAAAAGCAAAGAAAATCTCCAAGAGTCCTATGTAACCAAGGCTACTAGCAGACATGTACAAGAGGGAGAACCAAACAAAAAGAAATGACTTGGTTCTATATCAAACTTGAAAGAATACAGCTAGCACTAGTAATCAGAATCCTCCATCTGATTAGAAACTGCAATATCGTCTCTTATGTTCATACTCGATCACTGAAATAATCGCACCAATGCTTGCACTATCTCTGACATAGGCGGCCGGAATTCAGGCTCCACCTAATAATACAAAGAATGCAATGCAAAATATTACTTCTGTTTGAAGAGATCACCAAGCTTGAAGACAGTAAAGCACAAACACTACCCTGCACCAACAATTTCCCGATGGTTCTTACCTGTGCACAGAGGGAAATGATATCAGCAAATCGAGAAACAGACTTTGGAGGGTATAGCCCGCGCAATGCAGGGTCTACCATTTTGTCCAACGCATCAATGTCATGTAGTTGAGGGGTGGCCCATCGAACCAGACATTGTTCTGATTTCGGTTTTGAACTGCAAAGAAGCAAGGGAATATGGCAACTTAATTAGTTATGATATGGAGATTACATTGGCTATCACCATGCACTGGCAAACGGTGAATAAAAAGATTGCAGCAGCAGTGAAACCATACCTGTCAAAAGGCTGCCTACCAGTCAATAACTCCAGCATCACCACTCCAAAACTGTAAACATCACTCTTCATTGTATAAGCTGAAGGCTTAGTGCACTCTGGAGCATTGTATCCTGCACCAAGGTTTTGGCTTGTCCGCTGAGAAAAAGAGAAAAACCATAATTAAAATTCACATGTTAATACTAAAAGCTGTCAAAACAACAGGCATCGCATTTCCAGACTATGCTAGCAGTAAGGAGATCTTGGATGTCCCAAGAAATACTAACATGATGGAAGTTTGCCAGCCCGTAGTCGCAAAGACATGGATTGAGCTCAAGGTCAAGCAAAATGTTAGATGACTTGATGTTCTTATGGATGAAGGATGGAGAACAAACTTCATGGAGGTACCTGCCCAAAGAATTGATATTTTATTAGAGAAAAAGGAAACAGCTACGGGGAATCATTCTGCAGGAGGGCGTTCATCTGCATTCTTGCTCTACAATTTAAGCATTTAGCCACTAGGCTAATAGATTTGCATGAGCATGTGCTTATATTGACTTACTCGACAGCACGTGCCGTGCCCAAAGCTATTCTAACTCTGGTATTCCAAGTTAGTGGTTTACTGTAGTCATCTGACACATGCAGGAATTCATGAAGTGAGCCATTCCTGAAATACTCGTATATCAACATGCTGTGCCCTTGTTCTGAACAATAACCAACAAGCTCAGCAATGTTCTGATGGTGAACTTTTGAGATGCTTGTAGCAATTTCTGAAAACTCTTGCTTTGCGCCTTGAAAAAGTGATGAATCAATCTTTTTGACAGCTAAAACCTGATAAGCAAAAAATAAATTATGTTGCAGGAACGCAAAATCCAACTATTCATTGCAAATTGTGTTTTCAGTTACAATCCAGTAACAATATGAGGTGCCAAATTCGACAACAAACTAGGGATCAAGTATTAGGTAGTGCCAGAAAATAAATGGAAAGGAAAATATGAAATGACTAATCATACCTTCCCATCAGGATATTTAGCCCTGTAAACAGGACCGAGGGATCCCTCACCAATAAGTCGGCCCGATGCAAAATTGCCAGTAGCAGTCTGCAAATCTGTCAAGGAAAAAGCTATGGAACGAACAGAGGTGTTTCTTCCAGCATTTAGACGGATGGCAAACTCGTTGTCACTTATAGACTCAGAAAAATCAGAAGGTGGAGGCTTGTAACCCACGGAAGGAGCTTTTTGCAGATTCTTTATATCAATCGAACCAGACAAATTGATTGGTTCAATTTCTGTCACCAGTAAATCATATTGTTAAGTCCACACCAACAGTGTCCATCAGCATGCACAGTATTGAAACAGGACAGCATTAAAAAGCGACATAAAGGTGCGAACACAAAGTAAAATATTTATAACAAATATTTAGCAAAGTTCTCTACATAAAATTATGCTGGAAGTCAATCAACTACCTTTAAACTCTTTCTTTATGGCAGCACGAGTGTCATTGGATAGTTCATGTGATGAAAGGGGAGTAAATGCTCTATGCCAGCTACCATTATCTTCCTCAAGAAAATTTGAAGATGGAGAAGACCTTCTTTTTGAAAGCAGTATAATGAGGAGTCCAACTACTACCAGTGAAGCCAAAACTATTAACGCTATAGCAAGTCCATTCATGCCACCTTTCCCACTTCCCTTGCCATGGGCTGAACTAGATTTACCACGAGGAGCCGGACCAGATGACCACGCATTCCCGCCCGTTCTTCAGAAAATAAAATCACGAAGTCAGAGAAGCAATATCTTACAACCTACATCCTCAAAAAAAAAAAAAAAAGAGGCAAATTTAGGGTATTCTTACTCCAGATTATCAATGCCATTCAGCGAATCAGGGACCCAACCAGTGAACTCATTGTCTTTAATATTCCTGCCAGTGGAACAGTGGATTCATGTTGTGAGTTCTTTACTTTTCACTAACATCAACTACTGTATTAAAGTTTGAAACCATCATTCTTATCAATGAATCATCGGACTTTAGAATTTTAGACATCAATATTTCTGACCTAAACTGAAAAACAATAGTTGTTCAATTGAAGTACTCAGAATGTTACTTACAAATCTTTAAGGGGAAGTCTGGCAAGGACATCTATGGTACCGGTGAATTCATTGTCTTGCAAATGCCTGTACAAAGACATAAACAATCACTGCAATAAACTAAGAGGACCTAAATAAAAATTTTATTATCACTTCTTACAATGTGCTGAGGCTTGAAAGTGCAGAAAAACTCTGAGGCAGATTCCCTGAGATCGAGTTGTGGGATAGATCCCTGTAAGTCATCTCCATGAGTGAACCATAACTTTTATTGTAACAAACAGAAGACTTTAAGAACCTTTTGATCATTCCAGTTAGTAATACTTACAGTGTTTTAAGTTTAGAGAGTTTCTGAAACATATCACTCAACTGTCCATTTAATTTATTTTGATTAAGATTTCTGGAGGAAGCATCAAAATTAAGAATGAGTATTCAGAACAAATGGAAGGTTTTGTAACAAAAGAACCAAGTATGCTTACAGGTTTTGAAGTTTAGTCATTTGTGAAATTGAGTAGGGCACACTGCCAGTGAAGCCATTATTAGAAAGATCTCTGCACGTTAAGCTTGCAAGATTAGTATCGAACACACTTAAATTCATGAATCAGTCCAGTAAAAAAAAGTGAGCTTGGGTAAAGAACAATCTCTACATATAATAACTTGTTTAGTCGTGTTCCAGATGAAGAAAATGTCAGCAGGCTTACAAGGTAGCT
>Ga0307515_10009192_pt1 | contig 19149 bp, 3 predicted proteins | sample 17_EM_MG_FD_194513 | JGI IMG/M metagenome (GOLD analysis project Ga0307515, IMG submission 194513) | Populus trichocarpa ectomycorrhiza microbial communities from riparian zone in the Pacific Northwest, United States - 17_EM | ecosystem: Host-associated > Plants > Roots > Unclassified | place...
GATGAGGCTGGTGCCAATGTAGGCTGGCGTTTCGGAAGGGCGTCTACAGCGTGATGGCTGCGACTAGTTGTAGCGGAAGGCGTCTACAGCGTAATGGCTGCGACTGATTGTAGTGTTGGTGCCTCCCTAGGAAGCCTTGATTTGATTTGCGACAGGCCTATATCGAGGCTCTGGTTTGGTTTGATTCGATGTTCGATATTCGATCCAGTCGAATTGATCTGGTGTTCGATAGCTGGTCGTTCGAACGGTTGTCTAGTTTTGGCGACGGTCCTCTGGCTGCCGTCGGTCTGGTGCCTTCCTTGTGTCTACCCAATATCCTTGTCTCTCACCATCAGTATATCCAAGCTAGCTTATGCTCTGGCTCCGTGCTCTGGCATCTGGCTCTGGCTCTGTGCTCTGGCATCTGGCTCTGGCTAGGCTCTCACTTGGACGCCAGATGAGGTCGTTACGCTGTGGTAGGTAGGTCGACTCTGTCGAATGGTTGTGTATCTGGGTTAAAGGAGGTTGGAGTTCGTACGGTCGGGTTCGTACGGTCAGGTTCGGTTCGGTTCGATCGATGTTCGATGCGATGTTCGATGCGATGTTCGATCGTCCGTCCGTTTGGTAAATAAAGGTAATCACGAGTACAAGAGAGGTACCCGGAAGAGGCTCAAAACACTTGCAAAGGTGGAAGAAGTAGTGACTTCTTAAACGAGGTAGCAGATTGATTGCTTAGTAAGCGCTGAACGTACAGATTAGATGCAGTACGGTAGGCAGGCCGGGCTCATAACTGTAAGCTTTGCAGTGTGGGAATTGAACGAGCGACTTGATTGTAAATCTATGGGTATCAAGTGGAATATATACATGAAATGGTAGCTGAAATGGGAACAGTGATCTGCAAGCAATATTGATCTGCGATCAATATATTGGGTGGCGTTGAGGCTGTCTCGGCAGCACGCGTAGTCGGTTACATAGTAACTCTAACTATCTTTATAGTTTCTAGTAAAATAACCCTATTTTTTGCAATTTATATAAGCTCCTTTTTTAAACTATTTTTCTTGCTATAAAGTCTGCCAAAACGTCTTTTATTACTAAAATCCCTAGTTTAGCCTCTACTCCTTAAACCTTTAATTACTTAATCCTTATCCTTTAGGTTTCCATAGTTATTTATTTTATTTTCTATTTTCTTTAGTACTACTTAGGTCTATTAGCTCTACGCTATACTATAGTTTCTAATTTTAACTTTGTTATTACGTACTTTGCGCCCTATATAACTATAAAACTTATAACGGCTTGTATAAATACCTCTAAACTATAGCTTATAGAATACTATCTTATAAAGATACTAAGCTAAGGAAAAGGGAAAAAAAGGGGTCGCTAGGACCGATGTAAATAAATATATAGGGTAAGCCGCTAAGGCGCTAGCTCCGGGCAAGCTAATTATAGGTTAGCAGAATATAGCAGAATTTAGTAGGTAATATGCGATAGCGCCGTTACATTACCTCCCTCTCTAAAAAAAAGCCTACCTTTAGGGTTAGTTAGAAATAGGATAGTATTAGGCTTATAAATATAGGATTATAAAATATAAGATAAGGAGATAAAGGGGATATAAGTGCGTCTGAACTAAGTATAAAAGGCAATTATAGGCTAAGTAAAAGCACTAGGCTAGAAAAAGTAGCCGCTAAAAGTCTTAGCATAGATTTAACTAATTAGACAACTTTAACCGGTGGTTAAAGTTCCTAAATATCTGAAATTTTATAGTACTAGTAGAAAACGGCAGAATTTGGCAGAATTTGGCAAATAGCTGTATTAGGACTTTAGGGCGTTTTTGTCCCTATACTCTTTTAGTAACTTATTATCTTTATTTTATAAGTAAAGAGGAATACCAATTATAAAATAATTAAGAAATATTATTAGTATAACTAATAATTCCGTACGGCTATATAATATCCTTATTTAAGAACTTTAGTAGTATTCCGTTTATAATAATTTCCCTAAATAGGTAATAGTTTTCTTAAAATGGCAGAGAAGATTTAAGGGTATTTAACTAGAAAATTAAAGTTAATACTTAAGGTTAGTTAAGGTGCTAAACGGCATTAGACTAAGATGGATTTCGTATAAATTTTATAAAAGTCTTTTAAAAACCTCGCTGCACTAAAGTAAAATCTCCAGTAGTCTTAATATTTAAGTTAAAATTAAATAAATTCTGCCTTTAAATAGTAACCTCTGCTTAGAGAGGTAAAGCGCAATCTCTTTCTTAATGCAGCCGAGATATATTAGAGGAATTCTTAGAGACTAAAAGAGTATAAGAGTGGGTCTTGGAGGGACTAAAAAGTAAAGGCATTTTTTAGTATTTTTAAAGATTATTTATACAGTATAGGTAAATTCTTAGAGGATTAATATCCTTTATATTGGATTCTTTAAGAAACCGTACTATTTCTCCTTTATCTTGCCTAAAGAAATTAATTATTATTTTTTATTAAGGATATACTCTTATTATGGTTATATTAATATTTCCTTATAAATTGTAATCTCTTTATATATTCTTCTTCTAGATTAAATAAATTCCTTAGCAAACCTAAGAAGCCGTTTATTTTAAACGGCAACTATAGCATTTTAAGCTTTATTTCTTATTAAACCTAAGGTTCCTCCTATACCCTAATTAAGCTACTACTTTTTTCTTTTTAATAGAGCTATATTAAGAAAAATAATTACAATAATAGAACTTTTAGAGATTTCGTTAAAAATATCTCAAAATTTTAGATATTTAATTTTAGATTTGTGTAGCAAAAATGGCTATATTAGCGGTTTTTTCTATAAACGCTAATTATTTTTTAGATTTCTTTAATAAAGGACTTACCCCGCACCTTATTTTTACTAAAAACCTTCTAATTATTTTCCACGCATATAAGCCTTAGAAAAATTAAGAATTACTTTATCTCTTCTTAAAAAATATCTTATCTCTATTAGGAATAAAGGCAAGTGGTCACTATATAAGGTATATTGCCGTTACGTATAGTAAGTTGCCGTTATATACGGCAAGTTACCGTTATATATCGCTGCGGTAGTAGCGTAGCAAGAAGCTTTAAGCTCCTCGCCCTCCCTTATTTAATAGAATAATAATTATTATACTATCTACAAACCGTAGCTATATAATATCACCTTATATAACCAATACTAATTAGTGATTAACTTTACTATTATATTATAAAATAGCTAGGTATTCTACTAAGAAGAGATAAGCTACTATACCAGTGCTACTTATACTAGAGGAAGCTATTTTTTAAGGTTAGAACTGGTCCTAAACCTTAAATAAAACTCTTTCACAAATCTAAGGATTTAAAGGCTAGAACTAGTCCTAAGCCTTTCTAAGATTATAGATTCTTACGTCTATTATGCAGAGCAATACGCTTTATAAGTTTTTATAATTTAAGGCTAGAACTAGTCCTAAGCCCTATAATTGTAAATATATATTATAAACGCGTACTAAATAATAATCCCTACCCTAATAACACTTCCCTCCCCCCCCAAAAATATAGCTACGCCTACTTTAAACGACTAGAAAGACTCCTTACTACTAGGGGTAGCTGCGTACGCGAAATTTATTAATAAAAATTAGGATAAATTTACTATTAATATAATAACTTATACCGCAAAATAAGTTAATAGCTTTCTCCTATACTATATCTTATTCTACTAAAGTAAACACTACGCCGATTTACAACTATAGGAATACTTTAGGGAGGATTTCGTAGGATAGACTACTAACACTTAGGCACTTAGTAATGTTAATATTATTTAGAATTTCTAAGACTTCCTTTATAAAAATAGGGTATACGTTATTAAGAATAGTAACCTAATTGCTAGCAATATTTAGGCCGTTATTATTAGTATAGAAAAACTAGTATAGACAGAAGCTAAGATTATACATTAACTATAGAAACCTAAAACCAACCTATATTCTTTAGAAGGTAACTTTAATTTATATTAAAACCCCTAGAACACTAATCCCCTACCTAGAGGTACTCTCCTACTAAGAGGTGCTCTCCTACCTAAAGGTACTTTTCTGCTACCCCCTCCGCTACCTTTACCCCCTCTATCTCAGCCAACCAGTAAGCCTTTACTATAAGAAGTCACGAATCTAATAAAGGTATATTTAGACAAAGAGAAGAAGTTTAGAGGAGAACTATATAATATACTTGGAGCAAAACTATAGGTCTTCTATAACTGTTGCAATAAGGTTAGAATTTAATACTATTAGTACTACTACACTTTCTCCATTATATTAAAGGGATGGGTAGTAATATTCTATTACGACTATATTATAGGTAAAAACTATAGCTTTAATATAATGCTTTATGTAACCGACTACCGGACCTTATATATTACCCTGTTTTACCTGCGTTAGCACTACCCTCGTATGTCTCAGATACGTTGGAAATGAGTTATAGGCTTTAGAGTTTGGGGTCTACTTTTATGTATTTATACCACTTGATTTCCATAGATTTACAATTAAGTTGTTTATTTAATTCCCACACACTGCAAAGCTTACAGTTATGAGCCCGGCCTGCCTACCGTACTGCATCTGATCTGTACGTTCAGCGCTTACTAAGCAATTAATCTGCTACCTCGTTTAAGAAGTCACTACTTCTTCTACCTTTGTAAGTGTTTTGAGCTTCTTCCGGGTACCGCTCTTATACTTATGATTACCTTTATTTACCAAACGGACGGATGATTAAACATCGATTAAGTCGAACATCGATTATATCGAACATCGATTACATCGAACATCAATAGAACCGAACCGAACCTAACTGTACGAACCCAACCGTACAAACCCCAACCTCCTTTAACCCAGATATACAACCAATCAACAAAATTTGACCTATCCACCACAGCGTAACAACCTCATATGGCGTCCAAGTAAGAGCCTAGCCAGCGCGATAGCCAGAGCATAGAGCTAGAGCGAGATGCCAGAGCACGGAGCCAGAGCAGAAGCTAGCTTAGATATACTAATGGTGAGAGACAAGGATATTGGGTAGATACAAGGAAGGCACCAGACCAACGGCAGCCAGCAAGGGACCGTCGTCAAAACCAGACAACCGTTTGAACGACCAGCTAGCGAACACCAGATTAATTCGACTGGACCAAACGTCGAACATCAGATCAAACCAAACCAGAGCCTCGATATAGGCCTGTCGCCAAATCAAATCAAGGCCTTCTAGGAAGGCACCAATATTAATACAGGAACAATTAATTTTAATTCCAAAGCACCAATCTCGACGTCTCAACGTCACCAGATATAACGTCTTAACGTCACCAGAGTCACCAAATAACTACGTCAATCTCCTACAATAACAGCAGCGTCCTTCCTGCAATAACAGCAGCGTCCAAAGCACATCAATGCAATTAAGCAGCTTCATAAGCACGTCAATGCAATTAAACAGCTTCAAAGATCTACCTCGACTACAGCTCAAATGACTACCTCGAGTTCCACCTCGACTATAGATCAAATAACTACCTCGAATACAGATTAAAATGTCTACCTCGGTTACAGATTAAATGACTACCCCGAGCACAGATCAAACGACTGCCTCGAATGCAGATCAAATCACCACACCTAAATCAAACGATTCAGTAGAGCCTCCTACAAAGGATGCTAAATATCTACCTCGACTATAGATCAAAAGGACCTACCGCGAGCACGGATTAATTGACTGCCTCGAATGCAGATTAAATTACTACACCTCTTTGAATACAGTCTCCTAAGAGGCTGGGGAGGACACCTTTTCGAATATAGTCTCCTGAGAGGCTACGGAGGACATCTCTTTAAATATAGCTCTATGTCCAGAGATATAAAGCTGGGGAGTATAGTTTCTGCCTTCATTTTTCTTTCTATAGCTTTAACTACACCGTTAAATTTGGGGGGGTGTGTAACCGACTACTGGACCTTGCATATTACCCTGTTTTACCTGCGTCAGCACTACCCTCGTATGTCTTAGATACGTTGGAAATGAGTTATAGGCTTTGGAGTTCGGGGTCTACTTTCATGTATTTATACCACTTGATTTCCATAGATTTACAATCAAGTCGTTTATTCAATTCCCACACACTGCAAAGCTTACACTTTAGCTTATTAGAGCCCACTTTAAGACTAATAAAAATCGCTAACTTTATATATTTAAATGGCGAGAGACTATATTTTAGAAAGTTATTACTTTTAACCCAATAAAGACTTATTTAGAGTGCCTTTAATTACTCTTTAATAAACTCTAGAAAATCTAATGTGGCCTTACTAAAACTTACTAAAATAAGAACAGCCTAAGGGACTAGGTTATCTTAGCATGCTATAGCGTTTTTAAGTGCAACTTAGCGCTATATAAACTTATAGATATATTTAAAGGAGTATATACTAAGCTACGCTTCGCTATAGGTACTGCGATATAAACATAAAAATCTTAATAATTCTATACCGAAAACTTTACCTAACTAAGTATTCCTAACCAACACGATTATAACTAGACTAATTAAATATATAGTAGCCGTGATAAGGAATACGGTAGAGGGTATAATTAATATTAACTATAAGGTAATTATAGAGGTCCTTATAGAGGTTTATTTCAAAGTAATTACTAAAAGAAGTGCTATGTTTGTAAGAAGCTAAATTACTAATTAACTAGATACTCCCTTAATAAGTAAAAAGAGGTATATAATAAGTTCCGTTAAAGTATAAGAAATATTAGAAATTATAAGGTTATTACAGCCTACTTTTAAAGCTTCCTAGTTTAATATAAAGGCGTAGAAGATTTTAAGGGTAAGGTTAATAAGACTAAATAGCTTCTTATAGATATAGAAATTAAGGACTACTTTCCTAACTAATACTTTACTAAGTATGGTAAGGTAGATAGTATATAAACCGTTACTATTCTTAATAACTAATCTACGCTCCATTCTATTATAAAGTTAGATATCTTTAATAAGCTAAAGGAGAGTTCTGCGTTTTCCTTTAACGATAGATACTTGGCGAATGTCTTTTATAGTATTATACTAGATATAGGAGCCGCAGGAGTATCTATAGTAGGAGAACCTTAAGTTTAAACTCTTTAGCAGCTTAATAGCTCTGTTTAAATTAACTAATTAATAGTAGGCCAATATACGATTTGTTTTAGCAAAGGTACTATAATCTCTTTTAGTATAATTAGGGTCCAAACCCCCTTAGAATATATTACTTTCTATATTATTCCTATAAACACCCTATTTTTATTCTATATTAGGGATATAGATAAATTAGGTGTTAAGCTTAATGTTAGTATGCATTAACAACGTGCAGAATATATATATCGTAATAATATGTACTATGCGGTGTTGTTAGTAGATTCTTGTCGTTCTATCTACACGTCCTAATAATACATATACGCAACTCGCGTAGATTACGTGCTCTACGTATATAATATATAAAACGAATATTTACCGACACTAGAGCAACTCTAAAGGAAACTAAATCGTACTATTCCCGTTATTTATAGCGTATACGTAATAACTGGCTCTTCCGTCTATAATATATAGTAGCTTCTCCTTTAATCCTATCCTAGTTATATAACGCTTATAACGGCTTATATAAATGCCGTTAACTTAGTTACTTAGTTAATATATACACGGAGTAGAATAGGATTTAGGTAGTAGTCCTAGTAGAGCTTAGTAGGATTTAGTAGACTTGGCAGAATATAGCAGAATGCTATAGATTGCCGTTAAATTGTCGTAGATTGCCGTTAGATTATTATTAGATTGCCATTTTGTAATTAGTCTTTAATTGCTAAGTTAGTAGAAACAGGTAGACGTATATAAGGTATTACGGGGGTATCCTATAATAATTACTATCTAATAAAGATACTAAACTAAGGAAAAAAAGGAGAAGAAGAAGGATCATTAGGGGTAGTAGGTAAATATCGCGAGGGCCGCTAAGGCGCTAGTGGTAAGCAAGCTAATGGCGATTTTCTATACCGGGTATGGAAAATTCTGATTAGCTGGTTGAATTTAGGGTCTATAGGTAGCATGCCCTAGCACTATTACAACGCTAAGCCAGATCTAAGTTCGTTTGTTTAACCTACTCTATAGCCTGCAGTTTTAAGTAATTGGTATTAATTAACTTCTTAAGAGCCGTAGATGCCTTGCTCTTAGTTATCAAGTTAATAGGGTTACTGTTACCGTTAATCTACTTAACTTCCGTAATTTTTTTGCGTTTATATAACTAATAAAGACATATAACGTCTATTATAAGACGTTTCTCTTACGTAGTGCCTAGCTTAATAAGACATTTATAAAGTAATTTTGAGTCGGTGTAAAGTACGAGTAAAAGTTTAATCTGTAGGAGTTATTTAACGGTTAACTTAATTACGGCGCCGATATCGAATCTATAGGCCATTGCGTAGAGTTCTAAGGCTAGTACGCTTTTGGTAACTCTCTTATATTTAATTAATAACTAGTAGATGATATTAGCCTTATATAACGCGTCCTCTAATACTAGTATATATTCTATTTATAATAAGAGGTCCTTATTATTAGTAAATAAGGTGTTAGTAAAAGCAAGTAGGCGTAATATATTAATGTCCAATTTAACAAATATAAGGCCTCTTATTAGATTGTTGATCTATAATTATAATTATTTATTAAGTGCTGTAATATCTTCCTTCTTAGGGTTAATTACCTGGGCGGTAAAGGAGAAATTAAAGGAAGCTTCTAGTTAATATATAGAGGCAATATACGCACCTCTTACGCGTTACGCAACGTATTATTCCTTTATAGTTAGTACATTATAAACAATGCCTCTTAAGCTCGTGGTTATAGCTATCTTGCTAAGGTAGACCGTATTTAGGTTCTTACACTAGTGTTCCTAGGTTATTATAATATTACCTTCCCAAGAGAGTTAAATAATACATCCGTTAAATTTAAGTGACTGCTTAACCGTAAGCTGCTCGCGCTCTTTTATAAGAAATTAAGCCTTTTTTAGATGTTATTACTCTACGTCCGTAAAGATAGTATTAGCTAGGAAGAGAGTGTTATTAGTTTAGAGGCTAACAATGCTAAAGTAGTTAGGAGTGTTGCTCTATAAGAGGCAAAGGTTATACGTTAATAAGTTTATATCTAACTCCTTAATATAATGGTTATAGTAGGTTATAAACTAGTAATTGCCTACTTCTAGAACACCGTATAAAGGCTTAATTACCTTTAAGATGGAGTCCTTTCCAATACCTAGTTGGCTTCTTAATTTGTAAGGTGGTCGGATATAGAAGTCTTAATTTAGCTTTATAAGAGACTGGATATACGCCTAGGAGATATCTCGTAGGTATAACTGTGTGCCGTTGCCTTATAGTATCGCTATAATATATAGAATAAGGCGTTAGCTGACTCGTTAAATAGTAGGTAACTAGGTTAGTATAATGCCCTTTTTAAGATTATTATACGCTTAGACGACGAGTCTTAATTTCTTAAAGGCTTTATTAGTACTGGGGTTCTTAATCTTATCTACGAATTGTAAGTTAAAGATTCTAACTCCTGCGGGTATATCCTAAGGGTTAATTATCTTAAATACGCCCTTTTTAATTAGTTCTGTGATTTCCTTTTAACAGGACGTTTTAAACTGCTTATGGTTACTATCCTCTTATAAGAATACGGTGATATTGGCGGTATTAACGTAAGGGGGATACTTACGGGGTCTTCCTCTTCCTTAATAAGGTGGTTATGCTTCTCCGGTTTTAGTAGGGGACGGTTTCTATATAGAGACGGTTTCTATAGACGGTTTATATATACAGACAGTTTCGTTAACTTAAATATTATTAACTTAGGTGCCGTTATCTTAAATATCTTTAACTTAAATATTTCTAGGGTCTGTTAAGTACAGTTTAATAGCGGTGCTACGGAACTTTATAGGGCCACTAGGTAGGTTAACAGCACACGTTTCTCCTTTAATATTTAGTAGGCTATATAGTCCTACCTAGTATCTAGGTTATCCTATATTGCCTTCTCTCCAGACCAGTACTAAAGAGTTAAGGGGTAGATTATAAATTGCGGTAGTGCTGGGGCCATTACGTATATTAAGTGCATCTGCGACCTAGCGCTCCGCTTATATCCTCTTTACTTCCTCTATAGCTTTCTTAAATGCAATCGCACACTATATTACTATAGGTGAAGGTGCGTTAGACTCTATTATTCGGGGGTATACTCTAAATACTAATAGCGTGGGTATTAGACCGTCTGGTCCTATGGAGTTATTAATTACTTTAAAGGCTATTTACAGTGCTATATCCTTATTAATTCCTAAAACCTTAGAAGTAATAATGTGGTATATACGTTGTAAGGGGCTATAGTAACGTTCTACTATGCCGATTAAGTTATGAGCTTTAACCGGTACACTCTTTATAATAGTGCCCATATTAACCGCGTATTGCTTAAACTCTCTACTAATAAAGTTCTTTCCTATGTTATGTGCAATTACGTCTGGGGGGCCTAGGTATATATTAATCCAGCACGCTTATAATATGTCCTATATATACTTAGCGCTAATATTCTATAGCTATCTACCTACTTAAAATTAGGTGCCTTTATCAACAATATAAAGTACGGGCTTGCTATTAATGTATATAATATTAATAATAATACAGTAGTTAAAATTAATATTGTCCTTTAAGGTAAATCTAAATCTACCTGGTGACTTTCTGTGTTTTTAACAGTATAAGTAGTAGCGGGTAATATGCTTAAGGGTCTTTTAATTAACATCGTTTTTATAGCTAGCGCGGTCCAATATTCTCTTAAGTCACTCTACTAACGGATATCTAAAGCGTTGGTGTAGGCATCGCAATTCTATATTAGTTAAGTAGCATAGGTTTTAGTTAAAAGACTCTATAATAAATATATATAACGAGGTATTCTATAGTAGAAACGGGTGTCTAAATCAGCGTACGACTGGTACGGTCTTTAAGGGGGTTATTAGGACATTCTTTAGGTTGTTAAAGTACACTTATAAGTTATCTATATCTGCTAGGCAAAGCAGAAAAGGGGTATTAACTTTAACAACGTGGAACTCTACTATACCTATTAGTGTAGCTACCTTAATAGAACCAATAGAAGATATAGAACCTATTCCGAACTGTACGCTAACTGTGCCTCTTATGGACTTATTTAACTATACTTTATCAATCTTCTAAAGTATAAGAAACTAACTATATCCTACTATAAAACGTTTAAAGGCTCTAGTATCGATTATTATACCTATAAACTTTATAGAGGTATAGCGTAAGGTTGTATTATACGCAAACGGGTCTATATTAGTAAGGAATACATCTATTATAGTATTAATGGTTATAACTACGTGGCTATAAGCTCTATTGGCCAGTTCTAAAGCTATAGCGGTTGCATTATCTAGTTCGATCTCACCGTATAAAGTGTAGTATACTATGGCCTGGTCGTCCTCGTTTAGTAGAGTGTTAGGGTCTATATTAATTACTAGAGCGTTAAATACGTTGGTGATCTCGTCATCCTCGTCGTTGTCCTTATCGTCGTTGCCTTTATAGTCCATAATATATTACTTTATTTGCTCCTAGAAGCGGTCCTTAAACTTATTTTTAAACTTAGTCTTAAACTCCTCTTACTCCTCCTTAGTATATTTCTATAAGCGATATCCTTCCTTATTATATATAAAGCAATATAGTTTCTATCAGTTGTGGTTATACGGGGGGTTGCTACAGTTATTACGGTTATTGCGGTCGTAGTTATTATCTCTTTTATAGAATTGTCGGTCTATAAAGAAAGCTTATGTCTTCTCCGTATATTCTTTCTTATATACTATAATAGATGATTAAAGTTTATTAATAAGAGCTCCGAGGTTATCCGGTGGGTTAGCAACTGCATATCTATATACTGGTATTCCCTAGCAAGAAGTAACAATTTTGTTATAGAGGAAGTCTATAGTTTATAAGGTAAGTCTAAGGCCATACTATAGCTAACAAAGTCTATAAATTAGTAATTAGAGGCATTCGCTTATAGACTTGTCTATATTTTCTGCTATTACTATTATAAGTGTAATAGTATTCTACTTATCTAGGTTCTTGCGTTAAAATCCTAGTCCTTTAAAGAAATTCTAAAGGTGCTTATAAGCTTTGGCAAATAGTAGATAAGACAGTTGGTTTATATAGAAGTGGTCTAAGGCTAGTCCTTTTAACATTATAGGGAATGCCTTAAGGTAGGCTTTTTGGGGTACGTCCGCTTAATTATAGATATTATAGAATATTGTCAATTTATAGTTAAGGCTTTTGTTTATACCACCATATTTCTATTCCTTAGTATATATCTTAGCTATATTCGCGATCTCTTTTCTATGGCCTTATATCGCGTTTATAGGGGCATATATAGTTGCCGGAGTCTATATAGGTGTGGGGGTAGTATATATAGATACAGGAGCAGTATATACTAGTGTAAAGGGATAGGTGGTTAATAACATAAGGGGGGGAGTGGTTGGTGTACTAGTTAGTTAGGTTACGGTAGCTTTAGCTTGTTATTACTCCTCTAAAGTGCCCTCTATTATATATACCTTAATTAATCTAGATAGCGTCAGTCCGTACTTATTCTTAGCTAATTTAATTATCTCTCTATTCTATTTAGTTTGGTCTTCTTTTTATACTATATTATATAAAGACTAAGGAAGCGTTATGCCTTATTTATAGTTAAAGTTAACCCATACTCCTCTGGTATTTAAATAATTATATAGTTTTTAAAGCCAATATAAATAGATTTGCGTAAAGATATCAACTATAAAGTCCTTAAAATCTCCCTAGAACAATTCCTAGAGTGTTAAGTCTAGCTAGTTATATATCTCCGTATATATATATATCTTATATTATACGTAGTTAGTTAGGTCATCCTTAGAGGCTTCTGTTAGGTTAATTCCATCTTTCTATTTAGCTACTTCTTTCTCCCAGTCTTGCTCCGTTTCTAACATCTTATATTATTTAAGTAGGTAAGGGTATTTATAGGTAGGGGTAGAGGGAACGGTTAAGGAGGTGGTTAAGGAGGTAATTAAGAAGGTGGTTTAGGGGGCGGTTTAAGTTGGTTAAGGGGGTAAGGTATTCTATATAGTAATTCTTCTAAAATAGATAGAACGAGATGTCTAGAAGTCATCGTAGATACTAGATAAGTACTCCTAGGTGGTTTCTCTTCTTCTCTTTAACTAAAATAGGCTGATACGAAAGGTAGATAAGTATAACTATCTTCTAATCTGCTATAAGGTGGATAGTATAACTGTCTTCTAAGCTATCTACGTATTTCCTAATCTATACGCGCTCACTAATCAGTGTTAGTATGCATTAACAACGTATAGAATATATATATCGTAATAATATGTACTATGCGGTGTTATTAGTGGATTCTTGTCATTCTATCTACACGTCCTGATAATATATATACGCGACTCGCGTAGATTACGTGCTCTACACACGTAATACATAAAACGAATATCTACCGACACTTAATAACCTTAAGAATATATTTATACAGAGAGATAATTAGGTGCCTATTATATATAAATAGGGTCACCTATAGCTGCTCCTTTAATAACTAAAAAAGAGTATTGCTTAGAGCCATTTAACTAAGTTAGAGTTACATTAACTATACCATCGTTTTAGTTACCTATTAGTTTATTAATTACTTAGGGTTCTTTAGTAAGTAGGCTATAAAGTTAAGATTAAGGTAATTAAGCATCTTATAAAGTACTGCTATTACTACTAAATAAACTAGAAGTCCCCTAGCCAATTTAAGTTTACCCTTAAAGATAACTATAACTTTAACTTCTATATTATCGTTAACGTTATATATTTTAGCGGTAAGCTAGTACTCTAAGTTATTAACTTCTTAACCTCCTTCTAAACCGCACGTTTCTTAAAAGATATATTAGCTAGGAATATATAGGATACCCTTTAATTATATTAGATTAATATCTACCTAGAACCCCTTAATTAAATCGTCTATAATATAGGAAAGAACTTCTTATCGGCAGAGTTTTAATAATAGATAAAGGTAATGGCAATTAAGGTTAAGGAAGTCCCTATTAAGGTATATAATAGTATTAAAAAAGTAGAGCAATATTACGCGCTATTACGCCACGTATATAAGATTATCTCTTTAGAACTAGAGGACGCTAGTAAAGAACTTACCTTATAAATAGCTATTAAAGCCATTAACAATTCCGCTAGCCTAGATAGACTTATACCTATATTACTAGTCTTTAGCACCTACCCTTAAATAACTAATAATTCTCTACTATTTCCTTTTATTATATAATAGGCTAAGGCTATTTATAAGGTAATAAAGGAGGTATAATATCTCTACGCTATACACTAGGTTAATAATATGCTAGGAATAAGAAATGGCCTAAATACCTTAACTATGCTTAATCTGCCACTCCAGTCTAAGGTACGCGTTTAGTGTAAAAAGGGAGGGTAGTTAGGCCTATATTAACTTATTATAATTAATAGTTAAACTTATACTATTTAGATGCCTTATAGACCCACTTAATTCCATTTAACTATTATTAAGCCTTACTATAAAGATAATAGTTTTAAGCCTTTACAGAATGCCCTAAAAGATGCCCTAAAAAAGAACTATAATTAATATACTTTAGAAGGCGACTACGATCCTAATATAATTGTAGTAGATATACCGCAACTATAACGCAGTAAAGGTCGCCTAAAGGAATTACAAAATTGCTAATATCTTATTAATTTTAAAAAGCAATTTATTGCCGCTATTAAAAATAGAGTTAAGTTATTAATAGCCTTTATAATAGCTAAGGAGAAGGATAGCTTTAAACTCGTAAAATAGCTCTAAAAGGAAGGTTATATTATAACTTTAGGAGCTTCTTTTTAAGTATTTAATAAGTAGGAGATTGAGGGTCTTATCGCAAAAGGAGTCTTTAAATTTAAGAAGTATAACCCTACTAAGTTTAATAGAGTTTATATCTTTAAGTTAAGAATAGTTAATAAGATTAAGGGTAAAGCTACTAACGCCCTATTTAAGAAATTAAGGCTTATTATCTAAGGCTATAATAATAATAGTAAGGAGGTAATTTTTATATAGTCTCCTATAATTTAATAAGCTAGTTAGTAAGTTATTATTACGCTAGCTTCCTCCTTAATAAAGAATAGAATGGCGGTTTATTTATAAGATATTACTTAAGCCTATACCCAATTAGAGACGTACCTTTAGCGCTTAATATTGGTATACCTTCTAGAGTAAATTCGCTACCAGTATCCTAAAGATATAATTATGGTTGTGCTTAAGCCATTATATAGGATCGCAAAGGTAGAAACTTATTAGTAGGCTACCTATAGTAAGTACTATAAAGAGAAGCTTTTAATAACTACTTCTATATTTAATCCCTACTTTCTTATTATAACTACGGGAACTCTATTTAGAATTGTTAGTATATAAACTAATAATATAATTATCTTAGGAGACAACTAATTCTTAGCTCTTAAAGAAGACGAGCTAGTAAAGGCAAATCTTATAGTAAAGCTAAAGGAAAAGCTTAGTTTAATAACACCATTACTCTTTAATAGATGCATTCTCTCCCTAAATAAGGATTCTATTGCTTTACGCTAGAAGGGTTAAGGCAAAAAGATTAACGTTATTAACGTTAATCCTCTAAAGTAAGGATATATGGAGTAACGCGCTTACGGAGCTTATATTACTTCTATCTATTAACCTAAAGCTTTATTTAATCTCTCTATTACTACTTAACACTAGGAACTAACTAAGGATAATATTCTCGCCCTAAATAAATGTCTTTCCTAGTAAATAAACTATCTTAATTAGAGACTACTTTATATACCTATTAACCTTCCTACCGCTAAACTCTTTATATTTATTAATAGATCGTTTATAAATAGTAAAGATTTTAACTCCTAGCTAGGATATAAGATTATTATTATAAATAAATCTACTAGAGAAAATAACTTTATAATTTATGGTAATCTTATCTATTAAAGCTTAAATAAGAGTAAGTATATTACTTAAAGCGTTCTAGCGTTAAAGATATATAGAATAGTTAGCGGAGTTAATATAGTAATTGCAATTGGAACTACCCTAAAGATAATTATAGATTAACTTAAACTTCCTATTATCCCTATAATTATATACACCAACTTATATTCTCTCTATAAGTATTTAGTTAAGCTTAGTACTATAAAGGAAAAGCGCCTTATAATTAATATTATAGCACTTTAATAATCCTATAAGCGTTAAAAACTCTTTAAGATTTAATAAATTAATAGCTAAGATAACCTGGTAGATATAATAATAAAGGCAAACCTAAATAAGGCACTAGAGATATTTATTAATATAAATACTCTATATATACGAGTTAAAGGTTAGGTTAAAAGAGGAGTATAACATTCCGCAAACCCTAACTTAAACTAGCTAATTAGGATTTTCTATCCCCGGGATAGAAAATCGCTATTAGCTTGCTTACTGCTAGCGCCTTAGCGGCCCTACTAATAAGATACCTACCTACAACTTATAAGTAAGAAAGCACTACGTGCTAAAAGGCAAATTTTGGAATAGTAAGACTTATATTATAATAGCAATAGTAAGTAAGGAGGATTAATATTTATTCCGCTAGTTAAGCGGTATTTATATATAGATGGCAACTATAAAAAAAGAGTTACTAGTGTTGGGAATAAAGGTAAGTGGTTACTATATGAGGTATATTGCCGTCACGTGTGGCAAGTTGCCGTTACGTGCAGCAAGTTACTGTTACGTGTCGCCGCGGCAGTAGTGTGGCGAGGAGCCTTAAGCTCCTCGCCCTCCCTTATTTAATAGAATAACAATTATTATACTATCTACGAACCGTAGCTACGTAATATCACCTTGTGTAACCAACAATCTCTCTTAAATTAACTCTTTTCTTTTATTATTAGATACTAAAACTCCCTTAAATCCTATATAGAAAGCTATAAAAGATGCTAAAATTAATAAGGAACTTAATAAGCAAAAAGAGATTTTAGTAGCAGAATCTAATAATTCCGTTAAAATTAATAAGTTGTTTAAAACTGTATATAAGGCTGTAGAGGATATATTAGTACCTATAACTTTATTAGGTTATACAGGGTATATTTCCTATATATTTTAAAAATTTAGTTAAAAATACTTATATCTAATAAGATTATTCTAGGCAAATTAAAAAGTATATTAAATTTGTGAAAAAGGAAGCCCTAAAGCTTAAAAAGTTCGTTAAAAAGCTAAATAAAGATGTTCCACTATTAATATGCCTATAGATTTAATCTATCTATAAAAAGGCCGAACCTAGCTTATCTTCTTAGTTACTATAAGAAAGTGAGAATAGAACCTAGTTATATGCGTAAAAAATACATATAGCAGTCTCCTATTTCTATACTTACAAGGTTTATATTAGAAGTAATTAATTTTTTAAAAAAAGTAATAGAGAATAGACAGAAAACCTAATACTTTTAAATATTGTGGTAAGATATATAAGAAGTCTACATAGATAAAAGGTATATTTTCTTTTATAGTAATACTAATAATTATTTACTATTTACTATAACTAACGCTATTTTATAGACTTATATAGGAGAAACGCAAGAAAGCGTAAGAGTAATTACTATATTAAAGCTTTGAGAGCTTTATAAATATAACGTAAATCTTAAATATACTTCTTAGTTATCCCGTTTTCCTATAGGTTAAAAAAACGGGTTTAGGGAGGTGTTTATTAGCGTATTATAATAAGCCTTATATATGCAATAGCTTTTGCCTATTTTCTTAGATTTAATAAGGTTCTGCGTATTAAAGTTTGGTATATTTAAATGCATAACCTTACTACTAGAAAGGTTAAACTTATGCTTAATTTTTAGAAAACATATTAAATAGGAGGTAAGATCTTAAAAATTTAAAAGCATACCTAATTTTAACGGCTTTATAGAAATCTAACCCTTTTTTCTTTACTTTAACCGAGAAGAGCCCTAGCTTAATATACCCACTCTTCTACTTAAATAGCTAGATATCTTAAAAGTTACGTTAAGTTACTTATTTAGACCATTTAATGCATTTAACCAGCTAATGGTTAGTAAAAATGTTAAATTAGTAAGTTTTTTATTATTTTATAGAGAGTTTATTATTTTATTATTTTATCTAGGCCTTTAGAGTTTTTTTTTAGAATTTTTAATAAAATCTTATTAATATTAGGGAAGATCCGCTTGTTTATAGGGGCCACTCCTTTTAAAGGGGTGGCGTTCAGTATTTTTCTAGTAAAAAATGCTAGGGAATTCGGAAATTATATAGTTGGGGAGGCTAGAGCTTGGAGTTTAATTCTTTAACAATTATATAGTATCTTCTCGGTAGAAACGATAATTTAGTTAAATCTTATAAGGATTATATAAATCCTAAGGCTTAAAAAGGTACCTTATGTCCTTATTATAGAAGATCTTATAATTATGCTTAATATATAGTTTTATTAAAATATCTTTATTTAATATAGCTTTATATATATATTTAACGTAAGTAATAGGGTTATAATAGATAGTATAGCTATAATAGTAAGACCTTACTACCTTTTTAAATAGACTTCCTATCTACCTAATTAAGTATATTACTAGTTCTAAAATTAAAATAATAGAAACCTACCTCTATTTTAAATATATATTATATCCTTTAATTAATATCTAATATAGATCCTATATAGGCCTATATAGACTACTCCGTATATAAAGAAATTTATATATTTATAAGAAAAAGCCCCTAGTATTATATTTTAAATACTTATACTATAATACCTTACTAGCCTTTATAACCTAATTGTAATAAAACTATATAAATCGCTACTAATACTTAGCGTTTTAGCTATTATAATAATTAGAGAGCCTATATAAAAGCCTATAGATTAGATCTTATAAGATATAAACTCTATACTTTTTAAGTAATCAAATATATTAAAATAGTATTAAATTTATAGATCAGGCTTATATTATTAATTTATCTATTTATAAAGTTAGTATCTATATATATAATATAATAATAAGGAGGTAAGTTACTAACCTTTTATACTATTAAAAGATTAACTTTTAATACTCCTACTTAAATTAATAATATAGGTTAATAACTTTTACTTAA
>Ga0307515_10009193_pt1 | contig 19148 bp, 10 predicted proteins | sample 17_EM_MG_FD_194513 | JGI IMG/M metagenome (GOLD analysis project Ga0307515, IMG submission 194513) | Populus trichocarpa ectomycorrhiza microbial communities from riparian zone in the Pacific Northwest, United States - 17_EM | ecosystem: Host-associated > Plants > Roots > Unclassified | place...
ACTAAGTAGAAAATAATTCACAATAGAAAAAATGTATCATTCTTGGCTTATATATTAAAAAAAATATTTTTGAATTTAAAATGCAAGTTTGAGTCTCACTAAATAATATAATTTCGTTGAATTAATAATACAATTTTAAACTTCAACTTCTACGCAAACATTATGGAAATTTATCCATGAATGTGTGGTATTAAATTTATGATTACTTGGCCTGCACTTGATTTTTTTTTACTCGTTTAATCAATAAAATAAAATGAATATCAAAAGGACTAAATTGAAACAAAATTTTAGTCAGGGAACAAAGTTGAAAACCAAAAAGTTCCATGCCATTAAAAAATAAAAGAAAAATCATGCTTAATCAATCACAGTTTGTTTTAAATCCTTAAAATCGATGTAGGATATGTTTATGGTTGTGGTTTAACCGCTGTTTTGTTGTTTTTGAAAAAATAAAAATAAAATTATTTTTTTATATTTTTGAATTATTTTGATATTTTAATATTAAAAATAAAATTTTAAAAATAAAAAATATATTATTTTAATATATTTTTAAATACAACTTTTACCGCACTACAAATCTGAAATGAACTCTTCTTCCTTCCTTCTTTCTTCAACTAAAAAGTAAGTTTTAGCATTTCGAGGCCAAATTACAAAAACCTCCCAGTCCTCTGAAACTCGAATTCTTCTCTCCCACACACACTAGAGAGAGAGAGAGAGAGAGAGAGAGCTTCATCTGTGTGTGTGATTTTGGTGAAATAGGGTTGGGGTTTGTTGTTTTGGATTGAACTGAGATTAAAGGAGGAGGAGGAGGAGATGACGGAGGTGATATTGCATGTGTATGATGTGACTAATAGTGGATCGGAGAAGACGAACAACACAATTTTGAACATCAACAAGATCTTCAAAGACGCTATTGGTCTCGGTGGCATCTTCCACAGCGCCGTTCAGGTCCATTTCTTTCTGTTTTTCATTTGTTTATTTGCAGCAGTTATGGTGGAGTTAGTGTAAATTAAAGAGAGATCTAGGGTTTTATTTTTAATTGTTTAATTTTATGTTTTTTTTCAGTGGAGTGTGAGATCTAGGGTTTTGGTTTCAGTTTCAGTTGAATCGTTGCGTAATAAAATTTATTAGTATGCGTTTTTTTTTTACTGTATTGGAACTTTTATTGTGGATTAAGAGGGATAATTACTGTTGCTGGGTCCCAATCATTGACATGGCGAATTGATGGTGGTTCTAGGGTTTTGGTTTTGATAGACATTTAATTTGGTTTGTCTTTCAAGAACCGGAACTTTCAACTGTGCTATAAACTGGGTTGGCTTTGAACATAGAACTGTATTGAAGAGATTGTAATCACACAGGTAAGGGGGAGGAGATTTGTTTTGACATGGAATATGCAGAGGGGGCATTTTTGTGTAATTAAGTTTTTTGCAGTTCCCTTTCAATTTATTTAGTTTTTTCACCTAGCATTTTTAAAGGGTTTGTTTTGTTGATTGAGTTTTGAGTAAAGTTTCCTAGCTTTAGTGAGAACTTATTTGTAGAAAATTGAACTTGTGTACAGACTGAGTCGATGGATGTCTTGTGCAAGCAGCGTGTTGAAAAACTGTCATCATAAATCCTAATCTGTCATCTATAGTTAGTTTCTAAGTGCTAAAGTATGCAATAACGTGGCTAGATGCAGGCAAATGAATGCGTATCTGAAAACTTGACACCGAGCTCTTGTATGTTACTACTATATTACACCTTTTACTGATTCTTTGGGATTTATTTATGGTCTTCATGTCTCCGTTACTCTTGAAATCAAGTTATATTGAATTGGAATGTATGAATTAAGGGTAGTAAATCTGTTTGTTTTATGTGTGACAGATACATGGAGATGATGAATGGTCTTTTGGGTTTTGTGAGCAAGGAACTGGAGTTTTTAGTTGCCCCTCTAGTAAGAATCCGATGTATACATATCGTGAGAAAATTGTACTAGGAAAAACTAGTTGTTCAATCTTTAAGGTGAATCAGATCTTGCGGGAACTTAGTAGAGAATGGCCTGGAGATGCCTATGACTTGTTGGCCAAGAACTGTAATCACTTCTGTGATGAATTTTGCGAAAGGCTTGGTGTGCCAAAACTTCCAGGTAATAACTTTTCTTTTCTGTTTTTGTTTTTCAGATTACCCCAAAGAATTTCTGAAACTTGAATCCGTTCCATGTTTGAAGATTAATTGGCCAGCTGTTGAGTGTGATTTGTTTGTACTGCTTCTATAATAGAAAACTGTTTTCTTTCTGAATACAATTCCTCAGTAGACTCTGATTTATGATTGAGAAATATTGTAGTATGTGGAGATATTTATGTGTGATTTTTTATGCTGAAAAATGTCCTCTTGAGTTTGACAATGACCTTAAACCTGGCAAGATTTTTATCCTCTCCCATCCCCGCCCCCCTTTCTCCAACGAGATCTGTGTGAAATAGCTTCATTATCCAAAATTCTTCTGGAGTTACTTGGGTTACATTATCCATTTTGCTGTTTCTTCATATTGCTGCTCCATTTCACTTGACCGCTGGCCCTGCATTTTTAGTTGTAAATTGTGGCTCCTTTGCCAATAATAAAGTAAATGTTGGATATGAATTATAAGCTTTTCTTTGGGATTGTAACCATTCTTCACCTTTTTCAACTTAAGAAAGAAGGTTGTGATCTCAACACTCTTGTTCTTGTTGCAATTGTCCTGAAGTGGATGTTACTGTGATTTGTCTGACAGGTTGGGTCAATCGTTTTGCCAATGCTGGCGATGCTGCTATGGAAGTAGCAGGAAATACAGCCTTCCGGGTGAGATGCTCGTGTTTTTGTTTTTCTTACTTCCCTGGATCATATCTCTACCCTTGGGGTCATTTTAACTTTGTCAAGTTCAAGTAATTAGCACACTTGCACTAACTGGAGTTCTAGAAATATGCCCCCCAACCCACCCACACAATTTGTAATGGACACCTCATTAATGCTTGTAATTCCGGTTCGGTGCAGTCTGTGTTATTCTTCACTTTCCCATCCTTTTGCAACTGTCCTGGTGTGATTCCTGTTTATTTTTCCTCAAGTTATTTTTTAGGGTTGTTTTGCCTCGGTAATATGTGAATGTGAAAGTAGTCTCTTATGGATATCATTCACGCAGTAAATCTGTTTACTCCTAACACAATCCAGTATACTTTCTTTGGTTCATACTGCTTCCATTAGCAGCCCTTTCATCTTCTATTGACACCAGTTTAAGAACGGCCTGCATGTGAATTATTAATTAGATATGGATGTGGATGTTTTAATAACCATATTTATGGTTTTTAACATTTCACTAATTCCAAAATATGTGGTTGGTTTCCTGCAGTTTAGACAAGCCAAGACTGAGATAGTATCTGCCAGCAAAGTTGCTTATCGTTTCCTTGTGGGTGTTACTTCCAATAACGGGTCTGGTCTTGAGTCCCCTGAAAACTCAAACAGAGGTGTCCCAAGATTTCAAGGAACCTGGTTTAAAAATCTCATAGCAAACGGTGCCAAACCATCCAGTAGCACAGAAGTTGATAATCAGGACGAAAACATGCTTCTTCAGCAACAACGCATCAAGCAAGGGGCCGATCAACTATCTCGGCAGAACTCACAACAAGAATCAGATCCACTGCATCAGAATTCAAGGCATGATGAAGCATTACCAGCATCTAGCCCATATTAGATTCTTTCATTGTGTATGATTGTAAAATTGTTCATCGCTTTTCCAGCTGAATTGTTTTTCTAATGGTGCCTAAAAGGAACCCAGGCACGATGAAAAGGTTATCAATATGAAGTGTTTTTTCTCTTATCCCACATGCCACGGTTGATCTTCATGGAATTTGGACACCCTCTTCTGGTATCAAAAATATTACGTGGAAAAATTTCGATTTGCTCAGTGAGAAAATATTACCTTGGGACCAAACCCCAATCTAGGTAACAACTTGAGAAGGCCTGTTTATGCCCTAACATTGAGACCCAACTTGTACATATATGAAAATCCTGCATTGGGCAATTGGAGGCGAAGTCCATGGTTGCCCTCTTAAGTGGCATGCGTTATTTCTCAAAAAAAGAAGCTAATTTTCAACATTTAGTATACAAATCTCAGTAATTGGCAACTGATATCTTCATCATGAGAAACATCCAGACTTCAATTCTTGTAATTGTTAGCTATGATACGAAGCAGGACAATATTTTCTCTTCCTTAAAAAGCAATCCTAGAAGAGCTTTTTGTGTCTTATATAGTGATCCTTGGAGGAAACCCATTATAGTTGTTTGCATGTTGCCTTCCGACGTGGTTTTCCGATACATGAAGTGCCCAATTAGAGAGATAAATAAAGGGTTGGTAGGGACCAATGGTAGGCTGTTGAGGTGGAATACTGTGGCTTCAATCACTATGTTAAATAATAGAGAAATTAGGGCACCTGAAAAGTAAGTGCCGACATTATATATAGAGAAAGTTGTTACCCACTATACGTATCGTATTCATGTAGTAGCGGACAGCAGGACAATTTGGAAAGAATTCCTTGGTTGCAATGGAAGTTGAGTGCCGCGACCATGCGTGCTATGCTTAGCTGTCTTCTGATCCAGCTTATAACATACAAAAAGCTACATTAAATTTAACTACCACTCTTGGAATCTTGGTAGGTGAAGACTTTTCGTGGAGAATCAAAGAAGAGATGGTGAAAAAACAGGAGGCTTCTAGCAAAAATGGCATGGATTATAGCTGCAGCACCATCTCTCGCAAAGCAAGACATATTTCGTGTTTCACCTCTACTTTCCAGTGCACAGGTGAATCTCTCTGGCACCAGCCTCTCAGATTTGTATTGTAACACCCCACTGTTTCCCAGTGATTTTCTTTCAAACCTAGAAGAACGGTCCTGTTGGTTGACATCTTCATTAACATACAGAAGAAGCTGGATTCAGAATGGAAACCCTAGTTTCTTGTTCAACAGAATCATGAGCTCAGCTTCATCAATCAATACATTAGCACAAGTGAGCTACCTCATCAATATCATGAGAAGCTGCACTAGACTTTACACAAGTTGAGCCTGTGTATAATGTCAGTCTAGAATCCTGCTAAATTGAGGACCATTGCACGCCCTACATTGAACTCCTGATGGATCACCCTAACCGGAAGATTGCAAATCAAATTTAAAAATGATTCACAAGTATGGACCAGAAATGAAATAAGAATCTCAATCAAATGGGCAATATTACTTTTGTAGTCAATAAAAGTTGGCTGTTAGAATCGGTCAGAAAAATCGTTCCACAAGGAAAACAAAAATACCAGTAAAATGATATTTGAGTCACAAAAAACAAAACATGCTTCTCGAGCAAATGACATGAAAAACACAGATAATAAGTGCGGCATTTGTTCAAACCAGAAGCAGCAACACACAAATCTGATAAATGACTTTTAAGATATTCATGAATATATACAAAAACACTGTTTAAGAACTCAGTTTTGAAAGGCGGCAGAGAATTGCTAGTCTACCCTCTTAGCATTCCGTTGAACAGGAATGTGTCGCCATCCGCATCCTCTGCAATCTGGAGCGATGAAGCAGCTTGTGCTGCGATAAGTTCATCTGAGAACTCAGTAGTGCCCCAACTGCCATCGTCAAAGTATTGTACTGGCAAACTCTTTTGAAGAGACTCGTATGAAAAGGGCCAGTCATTATTTTCCCTATCCCCCCACTTGCATCCAGTTCCATAAGTACTAGAGAGCCACCCTATTCTTTCAAATGAATTCCCCGAGCAGTCCTCGTGAGGAAGCGATGGTCTCTTTTCACCCATGAAAACGTCAATATTACCAGCACAACCCCAAGTGTTGAAACCTTCTTCTTTGTTTAGCACAATATTACATGAATCATCAGAGTCCTCGCCAAGTAAGACATGCAGAGCAACAGCCTCCGCAATTGCAGCACCCTCTTCATCAAGTCTTTGCTGTTCTTCCTTCTTTTTTTGTTTTTTTTTCTCTAGCTCAGATCGGATTGCTGCTGAAGTAGCTAGAGCTTTCTCCAAACGCCTCTTTTTCTTCTCAGCTTGCCTGAGACGATCCATCTCGCCTTTCACCTGCTTCTTCTTCACTTTCCTCGCAACAGGTTGCACTTTATTACATGCTATGCTATCCATGATAACTACTGAACTACAAATATTGTCCCTCTTTTCAACTTATTAGCTTACAAAGAACTCTTCTAAAATGTGTACATTTTCCCTATAACTTTCTTTCGTTCTTTATCTGTTCTTTTTTCACTCTTTGTTTGCTACTAAACAATACTACCAAATTTCAGCATAGAAAACTAACGTAATCTCAAAAGTTCAAGAACTACACCCACTCAGGTCTGAAGGAGTACCTCATCTTCCGGACAATACAATCCCAAACAGAAACAACAGGAGACAATAAGAGAGAGAAATGATAAGCATCCACAGACTCATCCCTTGGCACCATTCTTCCTAATTTTCCACAACCCTTGCATTTGCCCATTCTGTGCGCACACCAATAAAACCACAAAGCTAATCAAAACTGCAAAAGCAACAATCTCACTCCAGTACTTCAAACAGCTCACATGGCCTTCCCCTACTGTAGTCGAAAAACTCAACAAGTCAATAAATGAAACCAAACAAGAAACCATCCAAGGTAACTTAAGCAAGCTATATACACATAAGAAAGCCATCCTGCACAAAGCTACCAAATATATTAAACCTCCATTAGATCTTTGTTTCAGCCACAGAAAAACCAAAAGGAGTTTCAAGACACCTACCTCTTAACTACTTCAATAATTCACAACAATTTAATTGCGAATTAGAGGTACCCTAACCAATAAAAAAGACCCTTCACAATAATAAAGTTGTGTTCTGTGCATAGGTGCTGGCACACATATCATATTGACAAGAATATGAGAATCATAGTTAACGTAGCCTTGTCTAAAGCGGTTAGATTAAAAAACTCAGCAACCTGCTATTAATCATCAAACATCAAAAAGAAAAGGAAAGTAAACCTGATCCTCACCGCCTTAATAAATCATCCTCATCACCATTCAACAAAATCTGAATTCATTGTCATACTCTCCTATATAAAGTCAATTAAAAATCACTCTTTCTTAGTTCAGATTTCAGATCCCAAAAGACTTCAACTTTTAGACACCCAATTAACCATTCAGGTAACAAATCACACAAACTGAACACATCTCACAATTCTAACCAATTCCCAGTTTTCTAGTGGCAGAAAATAACATCATAATTCAAAGTTCAATCCTTTTTCAGATCCAAGGCCACAGCTTTTACAAGCATCATAATTCAAATCAAATCTTAACCAAACAAACAAACCCACATCACCAAACTATAAAACATGCAATAAAAAACCAGTTAAACAGACATAAAAACACTAGATCCAAAAACCCATCATGATGAAAAACACAAAACTCACTAAAAACGATCACTTCAATAAAATCATACTAAAATCAATAAGTCCACCAAGAAAAATTGAAAAAAAAAATCCAAACTTCAAAGGTACAAAAATCAAACCTTGTTTACTGAGAGATTGAAGAGGTTTCCACGTTTCCCTCCACAAGTGAAGAGAACACAGAGAAAGAGAGAGACAGAGAGAGAACTGAGAATTCAGAGCTTATAATGGGGTGTTTGCATCTAGAGAAAGTGAGAAAAAATTAAGAAGAGAGAGATGAAATAACTGCTAACATGACATAGGTGACAAGGGATAAAGGGCGGTCTTGTAATTCTCTGATCAGATTTAGACACGTGGCCGATCATGGGTTGTTGACAGGAGGCTTGTATGGTGTCACTGATAAATTCATGACACATGGCAAATTCTGGTAAGAGTGATCAAGATTGGTGAAAGTGGTCCCTGCTTTGCTTGCTTGATGGTGGGATGTTTAGCCTTCTGGGGTGGTAAAGTAGAGTTGAAGTTGGATTTTGGAAATTAGGGCTGACTTATCAAGTGAAGTCAAGTGTAGTTATCATCAACTCTTACTTGAGGACTAAATAGTAAATTCACGAGTTGTATTTTGGAATTTTATAAATCAGAATAAGGGCGACTCAAAGCATGCCGGGTTTCAAGAGGTGAATTAATTCTAATTGAATTGGATCATTGGATCAATCATTTTTTTTAAAAATTTAAATAATATTATTTTATAAAAATATTATAAAGTCAACAATCTATGTTACGAGTTAATCTGTCAGATTAAACTAGAGCAACTTCTAATTATTATTTTTTTAAATCAAACCTAGATCAAGAGATAAGTTGATCAGATGCTAAATTAATCATACAAGTCAAGTAAACAACTTTTATTTCTAAATTTCATAATTAATTTTAAGTTAAGTAAACTAGATTGGATGGCAGAAAAATACTAAATAAGTAGTTAAGTTGTTTTCATTTTTATTATGTATATTAAATTATGCGCATTCAATTTAAATTTAATATTTTAGATTTAATTAAAAAAAAGGATTGTATTTTGATGATGTCTCGTAAGTTGGGGACAAGTGAAATACACGCAAGATCCAATCTTATTGAATATAGAATGGAAAAAACAAAAAAGGATGATTTTATTTGTCTCATTAAACATTGTTCAATTGTATGATGCATTGATTACATTACACTATAAACTAAAAACGGTGGGAGAATTACTATTTCCTCATGCATTGTTGCCTCTTTCACATTTCAACATGGATTTTTATGGTAATTTTTTTCATTCTAATTTTTTTTAATTTCATTTTTTAATTTTCAGATTAGAGACCAATTTGGGTTAATTTTGTTAAGAAATGGTTAGATTAAAAGAGATGAGACCAAAGTGAAAAACACGTAGAGAATAAGTGGCTTTAACAAAATTTAGACGGAAAGTTTATTTTAATCCCCAAACTTTATCAATTACAAATATACGGTCCCTTTAATCTTTAAAAATTAAGAACAACATCAATTTTAGTTCAAAAATTCTTTTCTTTTTTCTTTTTGGTTTGAGAGATGAGAGGAAAAATGGTTATATTTCAGCAATAAAGAAAGAAAGTCATCATTTACATTGATTAAGGCTACAAAATAATTATTTTGGTGTTGATGAGTTCCTTTTAACGAGGGAAGTTTATTTTAAGTGTGTTTTTTTGTCATTGAACTTGCCATATATAGTACATATGAGCCCACAAATAAATTTGGTTATGGGATAATTATGGGTTTTCAAGCATTTTGTTTGTTGTTGTTTAAGGCCATTGATATGTTTTGCAACATTTTTAGGGTGTTTTTTTTTTGGTTGAACATGATTGGAAATGAGCTTTTTTTATTTGGAACATTAGACCCTGATTTCTCAGCGACCAGAGGTAATCAGGATTTGGGTAAGACAAGTGACGCGTCACCTACTATTTTTTTAAAAAAACTAAGGGGTTGACGACATGGGTTGCTCCAAGCCCGCGCGCTCGGGCCTTTTTCCTCCTCTTTTTTTTTCCCCAAATTTTACCCATCACAATTGATTTTTTCTTGCTTATTTCATCGATTATTAATTGAGCTACAATTTTTTTTTTGATTTGGTATTTTTATCCAACTGTCTCGGTATTTGATTAGTTCTCAATTTCTCAAGGAGATCGTTATAGGAGGATCTCTCTAACTCGAGGAGGCTATGCAGGAGGATTTTTAAAGAAAATTATGTGTTTTCTTAATTATTTTTATTATAATTTAGTTTATAAAATCAAATATTATGCTTGTTACTTTTAATATTTTTTATTTAGTTTAGAAATACATAGAATAACTTTGTAATTATTTATTATAATTTTTTTCCTTTTAAAGATAGACATAAAACTAATATATAAAAAAAAGAGTTGTTTAACTTGTTTCTAAGCAAATTTTACTCGTTACAATGTTGATGTTCTACGCTTTTATTTGAAAAAAAATTAACATCTACATATTTAATCTTTTTTTTTAAATAAACATATATATATATATATATATATATATATATATATTAATTATCTCTAACAAAAATTACCTCTAAATATAACCCTATTATCTCTTTCTTTATACAAGATCCACCTACAGTAGTTATCTTCAAACATATTTTAACCAATATCTGTTTTGTTGTCATTATTACATAAAAACTTGTCTTAATTTTCAACCAATGAAAACCAAACAAGTATTTTAATTTGTATTTATACTTGTTTTTAACAATGTTTTGAAGAGGCTTAAGGTCCCGATAACAACCTAAAATCTAAACCGGTTTAGTTTAACTAAAAAACTCTTAAGAAGTTTTCTCGGTTAAACTCGGGTGAACCAAAAAACCTGGATAAGACCCGGTTTTTTTTTTTTAAAAGAGCATTGTTTTCTATCACGGATAAAAATCTCTAATCCCCAGAACCAGCCGCCACCACGTAGAGCACCAAATCCTTTCTTTCCTTCAGCTCCCCATTTGCTTCTTCTTTGTTTTCTTTCTCCCTCGGCCTAAAAACAACACAAGATTAGGATGTAATTACTAGTGCAACGAAGCATCTCACAGCAGTTGTCCTAGAACTTGGAGGATAGAGCACAACTGCTGTTGATTAAAAGATGGCTACTGGATAATGGGCAAAAAAAGATGTTTGCCTCCTCAACAGATCGACGCGCTAAAAGAAAAAATGGAGGAAACTTTCGGAAAGGATCCAAAGGAATCAAAGGACACATTGTGCATAGTGAACTCAGACTATTTGAATTGTTTGGAATGGATCTTCGATGAGGATAAGGTGTTCAACAGAATCGCCGTGGAGGTCAAAGAAACCAGAACAAATTGTGGGCTTAGTATCTCTTGAGATAAAAATGTTTTATTAAAAGTTCAAATAATAATTTTAATTTAAAAAATAAACTGATACTTCTTTAAAAATCTTTTATAGAAAATATTTTTTAATTAAAAATAATTAACTAATAGATTTAATTTAAAATTAGGTTTGACTCGATAATTGTATCAGGTTTACTTTCTAATCAAGTTTAATAATTATCATTTTTATTATTGTAAAACTCGATTTAAAATAAGACCTATATCATAGGTTGGGAGAATTAACCCTAATATATATAATCACAGTAATGTCGTTTTGATTAAATTTTTATTTCAAAAAAATTTAACAAATTAAAGTTGGACTTTAATCAAGTTGAGCTCGAGTTAGCAATTCAATACAGGTTTTTAATCAAGTCAGTTAAGTTTTTTTCTTGTTTTATTTTTCTTTAAATTAAACCGATTCAAATCTTAAATCAATCGGGTTCAGGTTCATCTTAGAGGCCAATCCGAGATTACAACAATGCTCCGAACCAAATACACCTGAATTCAAGCTGTCTTGCCATTATATGGCTTAACTTCCAACCATCATGCAGGGAACAAAGCATGCCATACACGCTTGAAATCAAAGGCGACACGAACACAAGTTGACGTTATTTTTGCTCTCAAGTTGGACTTGAGAGTCTCAGGTAAAGTCTACCTACAAGCTTAGATCTGTAGACCCAAAATAAAATTGGGCCTAAGCCTCATGCTTACCTCGTGATATGACTTGTCCCATTTAACAGTCTAAAATATGACTGTTAATTAGCTTTGTGCATCCCTATACTCTTATAATCGTCTTGATATGGCCCTTCACCAATTAATCTTCATAATTTAACCCTCTTAGTCTTCACTTTTAAATCAAGTTGCCCTTTTCACATGGCCCTTCACCAATTAGTTTTTATAATTTAACCCCTCAGCCTTCGTTATTAAACCAAGTTGTTCTATCCAATTCTAGATGTTAACAGCTAAATAGACTTTTAAAGTGGGTCTTGCTGCTCAGTCCCTCTCATCTAATGTAGTATTAGCCAACAATTATGTTTTTTTTCCTCTGTATTTCGGAGAAGAAAGGAGAAAAAGAAAATAATAAACATAAAAATAAGGATATATGTAAACAACTAATACACTCTTTTTATCTCGACGAGTGAAATTGAGCAGTTGGACCCACTCTTCAAGCCACACCAGCATTTAATGCCTAAAATTGGATGAAAGGGACTTGATTAAGAAACAAAGGTTAAGTAAAAAGGGTTAGATTGAGAAAAAATTAATGGAGGGTCACATTTAAAAGATAAATAAGTATAGGGGTGTGAAAGTAAATTAACCCAAAAAATGCGACCGTCGGAAAGGAAAAAACAATTAATAGAGGGTCACATTAAGCAAAATATAAAAGTATAGGGATGTGAGAAGTAAATTAACCCAAAACTGCTACAATCGGAAAGGAAATCTCAAGAGCTTCCCCAAAGCCAATCATTTTCAACGCTTCCTCGTTTGGCCCCTAAATGATCTTCCTCTTCATCCACCCTTAAAGCAACCCACCTAACACTCACAGTCAAAAACACAAACACTTAGCAAACAATGCTGACACTAAAACCCTTACCCGCAAACACAAAACCCTCGTTCCTCCATTCCTTAACCCCATTCAGACCCAAAACCCAAACCCTAACAAAACCCTTCAAACCTCACTCAAACCCCGCAATCCAATCAGTCCTACAATGGAACAGAAAGCCCGAACTAGCTGGTGAAACCCCAAGAGTTGTCGTGATAACATCAGGCAAAGGTGGTGTCGGAAAAACCACAACAACTGCAAATGTTGGCCTCTCCTTAGCTCGCCTTGGCTTCTCTGTTGTCTCAGTTGATGCTGACGTAGGTTTGCGCAATCTAGACCTTTTGTTAGGGTTAGAAAACCGTGTAAATTATACTCTTGTTGAGGTTATGAATGGGGATTGTCGGTTAGACCAAGCGCTTGTCCGCGATAAGCGTTGGTCTAACTTTGAACTGTTGTGCATTTCTAAACCCAGGTCGAAATTGCCACTTGGGTTTGGTGGGAAAGCACTTGTTTGGCTTGTCGAGTCTTTGAAATCGCGGCAAGAAGGGTGCCCGCATTTCATTTTGATTGATTGCCCAGCTGGGATTGATGCAGGGTTCATTACGGCGATAACTCCAGCTAACGAGGCTGTTCTGGTAACAACTCCTGATATTACTAGCTTGCGTGATGCGGATAGGGTTGTAGGTTTGTTAGAATGTGATGGAATTAGGGATATAAAGATGATTGTTAATAGGGTTAGGACGGATATGATTAAAGGGGAAGATATGATGTCGGTGTTGGATGTGCAAGAAATGCTGGGCTTGGCATTGTTGGGGGTGATTCCGGAGGATACAGAGGTGATTAGGAGTACTAATAGAGGGTATCCACTTGTTTTGAATAAGCCACCTACACTGGCTGGATTGGCTTTCGAGCAAGCTGCTTGGAGACTTGTTGAGCAGGATAGTATGAAGGCTGTTATGGTGGAGGAAGAGCCAAAGAAACGTGGGTTTTTCTCGTTCTTTGGTGTATAGAGGTTTGTTCTGTGAAGAATGCAAGAAAGTGGGAAGTTGTGTATAGTTGGGTTAGTGTAAGTTTGATTTCTTTTTCGCACTGCCTTTAAGTTTTTCTGTCATTTGATGCTACGAAGATGATTCCCAGCATTAGTTGGTAGGGGTGATGAATTTGAATTGTCCATGAGTTGCGTGAAATTTTGCAATGTGAATTAGTCTTTGTACTTGTGAATGTGGCTAATTGGATTGTTGCTACCTAATGATATTGTTGTGTTTCTTTTTGCTCATTAAGTGTTCAACCTCCATTTCTCTTTCTAATCTGTAATTCACCAGAGACGGATAATCTGTTGAAATGGATCATTTCTCACTTTCAAGCTTGATAGACATAGTGCTAATTTGATTTCACCACAGAGATAAATTTGTTGCAGTAGTTTTGTTTTGTTGTTTGAGCGTTCATTTCATGGACTGAGTGTGTCTCCTAATATAATTAGGTCGATATCATGTGCAGTTAGGAATGTTCTAACAAATAGGACTCTCCCTTATGTTCTAGCCATTTAGATTGCTTGAGTTCCTACAGTTTGAACACTAGATGTTTATTTCACCCAGAAGCCAAAGAAAAAGGAATGAAAGTCTACTGCTTGCTTGCAATTGTGTCGAACATGCATTAGTTTTTTGAAACATGCATTAGTTTTTGTACTTTAAATTTGCAGAGCATGGGTCTTAAATTTGCCTATTTGGAAACTATTGTCTGATGATTTCAATCTGTGTCTTGTTAATTCGTTTAGTTTTCAAACATGTACTTTTTTGTGCTTATTTTGGTTTTGATTATGTCTTGATGAATTTGTATGTCCTTCTGAGTTTTGTTCCTTCATTATTTTATTTTTTGCTTTCAACAATCATCCTTGACCCTTTGTTCACCAGCACTTGGTTAAGTTGGTTTAATTATATTTTTAAATTTTAAAAAAATGAATTTGTATTTATGAATCTTTTTCAATGAGAGGAGAGGGAGGAAGAGGAGGTGGGTGGTAATTGTGGCTGGAGATAGTGTAGTTTGGTCTTTTCAGGAAAAAGGAAAATCAAGAAGGAAATGGAAAATTGAATTTTTTTATTTTTTTTTACTTTTTTTCCTCTGTTCTCAATGCTCAACAGAAGTAGATAGAAAAATTACAAAGGAAATATACCCTTTTCTTTTCTTTTCCTTTCCTTTCCTTTTAATTTTAATATCCTTTTCTTTTCTTATTGCTGTATTAATTTATCATTCATGTGCTCTATTTCTTTTCATATAATTTCAACCATACCATATTAATGCATCAATGTTTCAGTTGGCTTGAGATAAAGGGTAAGCCATATTTTTGTCATACTTGTCATACGGGGGTTTGGGGATTGACTAAAAAAAGATCTGGGTTATTGAGTTATTGACTCAACTTCCGGTTGATAGATCAACTCGAGTGAATTATTTTTATTAAAATAATGTTGTTTCAAATTATTAAAATAATGTTGTTTCAAATCAGATCAAGATTAATCGATTTACTAAAAACTTGAACATGTTATTTTTTTTTTCAATTCACTAAGTTAATATTTTTTCAATTTAATTTGAAATCTAGTCGGTCCGTGTCGGATTTTTAGATGTGAATTCTGCATGTCAACATGTAGCCGGGTTTAATAAATATAAATTTGTCGTAATTTCTACATTTCACTTTACTCCTATAGAAGGAAATGATGGAGTTGCATCATGTGTTGTATCTTCTAATCTAAGTTCCAATTATGAACCTCTCAAACTAATGAATACATTGCCATTTGATGCCAATGAAGGTAATGCGAAGATTAGCCCCACAGTATTTATGATAATTTATAACCAGCAAGACAGCAGCAATATGTCACTCGTTCCTCCCCCCACCAAACCATCTAGGCCTTTTCCTTTTAGCCACATTTATGCTCATCTTATTGCCAAAATAGTCCCTCAGCCAGACAACCAAGATTCCAAGGAAACCATCCTCTAAGGTTAGAGCCAAAAAAAAAAAAAAAATTGATTGATGAATGTCTAAATGCCCTAGAAATTCAATTGATAAAATCTTTAATTTAGAGATATAATTTAGCTAATACATATAGAATTACTATGAGGTTAAACACTTGAATTTAAATTTAATGGATCATTTATATTATCTTATTCAAATCAAAGAGTTTACAAATAGAAGATAGACCTTGTTGGGAACAATTTTGTATTTTTTATTATTATTATCAAAGTAATTAAAGCTACATCTTCTGTGGCTATAAATACGGGTAAATATAACTTAATAAAAAATTATATTGTTTTGATTTTTTTTTAAAATTTTTTAAAAATATTATTTTAATTGTTTTTAATAAAAAAACCAAATCAAGTTTTAGATTTGATTTGTTTGAGTGATCAAGTTTAATCCAATCAATTTTTATTTGGTTTAATTTAAAATTCATTATAGAAAAAATTTGTGTTGATGGATTATTAAATTGATTGTTTAAAATTAGAATTTATTTGATATTATGGTAGTAATTGCTTTTCAAATACTTGAAAGTAATTTTTATTTTATTTTTTAAAATTTATTTTTAAAATCATTGTATTAAAATAAATTAAAAATATTAATAAAATAAAATAATTTTTTTCAAAAAGTTTTTAAAACAGCGAAAACAAAAGAACGGTGGCTGAACAACATTGCTCATCAGCACAGGAAAAGCAGCGAAAGGAAAGTATAGCAGTAAAGCAATCTTTAGTTTCCACTTTCCACCACTCCTGTTATAAAATTAACAAGGACAACCTTAACTTCATCATCAAAATAAAATCCTTCCCTTTAATCTAAGACAACGAAATGCCACCACCATTACCCCAAAACCCCATTCACACTCTCCTAAAACCCCTCCTCCTCCTCCTCCTCCTCCTCTTCATCTTCCCCACCGCCACCACCTCCCTCACTTCTTCCACCACTACACCACCACCTCTCTCCACCACCCTATCCCAATGGCAATCCGCACGCGCTACTTACTACGCAGCATCCGATCCCCGGGACACAGTAGGAGGTGCGTGTGGATATGGGGACTTAGTTAAAGCAGGATATGGAATGGCAACCGTGGGATTGAGTGAATCAATGTTTGAACGTGGACAGATCTGTGGCGCGTGTTTTGAACTTAAGTGTGTTGATGATCTGAGGTGGTGTATTCCTGGGACTTCTATTATTGTTTCTGTCACTAATTTTTGTGCTCCAAATTATGGGTTCACTTCTGATGGTGGTGGAAAATGTAATCCTCCTAATAAGCATTTTGTGCTGCCTATTGAAGCTTTTGAAAAGATTGCCATTTGGAAGGCTGCTAATATGCCTGTTCAGTATAGAAGGTAAAAATCTGAAAGCCCTTTTGATTTTGTTGCTTTTGTAGTTAAGTTTGTAAGTTAGGCACATATTTAACTCTTTAAATTCGAGTTAAGAGAAGATGTGGTCTACTTCTTTCAAGATTTGAAATTTGAGTGTCTAGTTTGTTAATTTTCAATGAATTTGTCTTCTGTTACTTGAATCATTCTTGCTAACATGCACTGATACTGAAATTTACCAATTGAAGAGAAGAGAGTCACCGGCTAAATTTAGCACTTCCATGTCAGTGATTGTTTGTCTTTGTTAGTCTATTTTTTCTTTCAAATTTTGTTTCTTTCAGCCTCAGTTCCTTCCAGGATCCATTAGACTGACCATTCTGAGTTATTTTACCAAGCTCCATTTTTCTAAATTATGGACACCCTGCTTTATGCTTTTTGTAGCTGCCTTTGAAAGATTAAACTTTATGAGCTGTTGATTGTTAGAAACAGGAAGGTTTCTTGTGATAAAAAAATAAGTGCTTGGTGTAATTTTAGCAACTTGGCAAGGAGACCAGGGATGGGGCAATCTAAATTTATTGCTTGGTGTGTCCTGGCCAGTGCTAATGTGCACCCAGTCTCATGCTAACTTATATCATGGGATTATTTGTGGGGCTGTCATCAAGAGAGCACTGTTTTGGCTTTGAAAATTCAAAGGGGTTTTGACCCTACACTTTTGGTTCATTGCTCGATGGAAAATATAAATAATGCATGATGGGAGACAGCCCACTATCTCGTCTCAATCCTGCATCAAAAGAAGTAAAATTTCCACTAATCACTAGTATATGATAGTGACAGTTCATTTGCTAAATATCTCTTCGTATCGTTAACTGGCATTTGCTTTGAAAGTATTTCTGTTATTTTGACTGCTAGAGCAAAAACAAGAACATTGTAGTTATGTATACTCGAATTACTCCAGAAATAAGTAGACTTTCCCTTCTTTTTATGATGACAATGGATATATTGCTTTTCATCTGAAATTTAAATGCAGATTCTTGAAGTTTGCTGTTGCTGTTTTCAAATGTTTTTTTTCTGCTTATCCTTGACTGTGATCGTGTTTGAACAGGATTAAATGCAGAAAGGAAGGAGGGATTCGGTTTAATATCTCTGGGTCCGGTATTTTCCTTTCGGTGCTGATCAGCAATGTTGCAGGTGCTGGAGATGTCACTGCAGTGAAGATTAAAGGTTCAAGAACAGGCTGGCTTGATATGGGCAGGAATTGGGGCCAAAACTGGCATGTTAATGCTAATTTACAGAATCAAGCTCTCTCATTTGAGGTCACTAGTAGTGATAGGATGACTGTTATATCTTACAATGTTGCTCCCAAAGATTGGAGATTTGGACAGGCCTTTGAAGGCAAGCAATTTGAGACTTAAATGTACTAGCAAGAAGATAAGATGATAAATAGATGAGACCATTCTTTTCTTTTTCTTTCTTGTTTTGCTCTCCTGACATGGGTGGAAGGCTTGTGGAGTGGTGGGTTTTGTCAGTTCTGGTGAAGATGTATGTATCTATGGTTTTATCTACGATCTGAAGGACTTAGTTTGAGAAGATAGTAGATTGATAAATGATCAAGTCTGTTGCTTTCTGCTACTCTGCACCAATCCTCCCTTTCCCATGAGTTACTTTATCATCGTAGTTTTTTTTTTTTTTTTTAAATATTCCAAAGAAGCTCGAACTACATACCTTTTGAAAAAATATTTTTATTGAAACTAGTCTGATTCGAACAAATCAAAAGATATAACTAGTAGGTCAAATTTAGTTTGATTTTTTTTAAATTGATACTATATAAAATTAATTTAAGTTAACTTGTAATTTAGATTTTTAGCCCGATAATGTTTAATAAATTTATTTGATAGTGATTAATTTTCAAAGTTATTTAAAATATATTAAAATAATATTTTTTATTTTTTAAAAATTACTTTTAATATTAATAGATTCATCCGAAAATATTAAAAAAATAAGTTTTTTTTAAAATACAGAAGCGACCGACTGAGTTTTGGTTTTCTTGACGCCGTTATTGTGATGGCTTTGCTCTTCTTCTTTTTTTTGTTGCTGGACTGGATTTTATGGAGTAACAAATGGCAAGATATGGCTGGAAAGTGAGGGTGGAGAGCCGAAGACTAGTCGTTTGATGATGATGCTATTGCAAGTTGGATGGCATGTAGTTTGAGTCCACTAGAAAAGAGCTTCTTTTATGAACGGCAAAGGCATCTTTTTGTAGCAAATTGTTGTTTTACCCTTTGTGTTTTAGATTTGGTCAATTGACACCCACAAAATATTGGTCAGCTTAGACCCTAATCAATAATTTCCCTCATAAGGGGATTGGATTCACTTGATAGAAATACAAGAATTAACTTTGTTTTTTTTTTTTTGAAAAAAATCTAAGAAATGATTTTTAATAAATCGACCATTATTTAATACATGTATACACGCACCCTAATTACTTTCTA
>Ga0307515_10009194_pt1 | contig 19147 bp, 15 predicted proteins | sample 17_EM_MG_FD_194513 | JGI IMG/M metagenome (GOLD analysis project Ga0307515, IMG submission 194513) | Populus trichocarpa ectomycorrhiza microbial communities from riparian zone in the Pacific Northwest, United States - 17_EM | ecosystem: Host-associated > Plants > Roots > Unclassified | place...
TCCTCTCTGCGGAGGTGCCGGCTGTGGGTGATGTGTTCTGCTTCTGCTGAGTCTGATCCTCTCTGCGGAGGCGCCGGCTGTGGGCGATGTGTTCTGCTTCTGCTGCCGAACGCTGAGCAGTCTAATCCTCGCTGCGGAGGCGCCGGCTGTGGGCATTTTCTGCTTCTGCTGCCGAATGCTAAGCTGTCTGATCCTCTCTGCCGAGGCGCCGGCTGTGGGCGATGCTTTATGCTTCTGCTGTCGAACGCTAGACAGTCTGATCCTCTCTGTGGAGGCGCCGGCTGTGGGCGATGCATTCTGCTTCTGCTGCTGAACGCTGAGCAGTCTGATCCTCTCTGCGGAGGCGCCGGCTGTGGGCGATGCGTTCTGCATCTGCTGCCGAACGCTGAGCAGTCTGGTCCTCTCTGCCGAGGCGCCGGCTGTGGGCGTTTTCTGCTTCTGCTGCCGAACGCTGAGCAGTCTGATCCTCTCTGCCGAGGCGCCGTCTGTGGGCGATGCGTTCTGCTTCTGCCGCCAATCGCTGGGCAGTCTGATCCTCTCTGCCGAGGCGCCGTCTGTGGGCGATGCGTTCTGTTTCTACCGCCAATCGCTGGGCAGTCTGATCCTCTCTGCGGAGGCGCCGGCTGTGGGCGATGCGTTCTGCTTCTGCCGCCAAACGCTGAGTAGTCGTATCCTCCCTACCGAAGAGCCAGCTGTGGGCGTTTTCTAACTGCGTAGGTTGACTATCTTGTCCTCGGAGAGGCTCATCTCCAGTATCTATTTCCTCAATATATTCCTTGTCTTCTAGTAGTCCAAACATCGATATCAATCACATTGCTTCCATGCCATCATGCAGGGCTTTGACTTTGGGCCGAATTTGCCCTGGCGGCGTTGAACTTCGGGAATGAGTCTACTGGCATATCATCCGAATCAACGTAGGTTGTGGAGAGGAGCTTGATACAATATTTTGTTGCCGGTGGCATCGTACATAGGTTTGCCAAATCCATGTAGCATCTTGTATGGCGCTTCGTAGTGCGCTTGACTGGCACTCTAATGTACCGTTGCTTGCGCTTGGCCTGGATGCAGACTGTGCATTATGGCAGTCGAAGGTGCACTTAGAACAGAGGAAGCAGTGGACTTGTAGATGCGATCATGGTGCCTCTGAAGACTCGATTGTAGACTGGGGGTTTCCGTTCCGAAATATAGTCGTATGCCCGCCAAATCCAATTGGTTGATTGATAGGAGGGAAAGTCAAAAAGTAGGAGTATGGAGAGTTTCGACTTGGTTGTCCTGTATGACGTCGACGAAACTGTATTGCGTAGCGGTGACTGAATTGTTGTCTCCAAGTTCGATTACTATAGGAAATGAGAGCTTGTTGAACATTGAGAAGTTTGGAGCGGTGGCGGCATCGGCGGTGAGAGCTGTAGCGGTGGCTTTCTTCACTCTCCACCACTCCCTTACACGTTTGTAGGCGACGCAATCGACTTTGACGTGGCCTGGGAGCCTGCACTGGTAGCAAATGCGCTCATCATTTCCTCTGCTGTTTCCTCCCGCCTGAGCGCATTTCCGTTTTCTGCATGCATCTGTAGTATGGCTGTCAATTTTTGCAATAGGTGCACTTACTCTGTTGCCCATTTCCATGGCTATCTCTGCTTTCACTGCTTTCTCCACGTCCACTGCGTCCACCGCATTGACCACGTCCACCGTGTCCACCGCGTCCTCAGCCTTTGCCCTGGCCACGATTGCCACCACGTTTGGTGAGGAGGGCAGCCCCTGAGGTGGAGTGTTGAGGAAGTCATCGTGAGATCGTGGAGATGGCTCATGATGGTGTTGAGTCTTAGTGCTGTTTATGCGGTTGTTGCTACAGTGACGAGGTTTAGGGTTCTTGAGGCTCTTTTAGTGATCCTGAAAGAGATCATAGGAAAGATCGTGAGAATTTAGATAGTAGCGATAACCGGGCTCATAACCTGTTGAAATACTGATTGCTAGAAGCGTTGTATTCTAAGTACAGGTACATTCGTGTTCTTATATATACGGTATTCGGAGCATGTCTTGTACGCATGCATGCGCACTCAGCTGGCATCTCCAGCTGAGTCTGGCATCTCCAGCTGAGTCTGGCATCTCCAGCTGAGCCCGGAATGACCATCATCTTAGAGAGATTATGCATCATACAACTGAAGCCATACGTCAGGGAGATAAACCATATATGCAACAAGGGAATCCGGAGCAATGGCAAGTGACATAATAGTGACTGGCCGTCCCTAAATTGACTGCGCAGCCAATGAAACAGCAGCGTGTACATTCTTTCATACGGACAGAGCATAATTCCGTTCCCGTTCGTATGTACATATAGTCTGTGAGACTAATATACATAAGTACCTAATTACTACTTATAGGTACTTACCTAAAATACTTAGTATACCTATACTAAGTCAACTTGGGGTCCAAAATATATCTTACGGGGCACGCTACTACTCTATCCCCGCACCATAGCACTATCCCCACACCACAGCAGTGCCAACTCTCCCACAGCGACATATGGTTGCCCATTCTAGTGAGTTTCACCAGTACCCAGGTATCTGTCTGTCACTAATTACCTAAGTGCGGTGCACCCCCCCCCCCCCCGTCAACCCATGAATACCGCGCAAGGTCATGGCTAGCATGCACAAGACGGAGGCTGTAATGTATGTGGAGGAGCACAGCAGCTCATAGTCTCTCTTGCAACGGTGGTATCTCGAAACATGGAGTGAAGTTACGAAACTACTCCATAGGTCGCGAGCGAGGCGAAATAGGGTACCATATCAAGTAACCTACTCATGCTCAGACTTACAAATTAGGATTCGTGCGATGTCTAGAATAAATCCTCTCCGAATCTTGAAATGGGGGTTACCTATTCTGCATAAAAACCGTATTAAAACGTTGAAGGCTACATCCCGACATGATAGCTATTAGAAACATTGGACTCAATCCTTCGGGAACGAGAATGTGACTTCTGGAATCCACAGCCTGACATGTGGATTGAAAATAAAAGACGTTTGCGGTCGCCGGAAGCGGTACCGGTGGCTTTTGGTTATTACAAGTCAGAAACATTAGAGAAGGCCCAGCTCAGTTTACCGCGCTCAGCTGGGGCCCGACGGCGCATGATGTAGCTATGGAGATCCTCTATTAAGCTTGCAGGCCATCTAGTGTTTCCTCATTCGTTTCATGCTTCCCCGACCACAGGCGCTGAAAGAATGTTGAGATCAATCGAGTACGAATAGAGATATTGAATTGACTATCGTACAAAAGCGATTGTCTGCAGAACAAAGAAAGAGAAAGACAGGCATATATATATGGGAAAGAAGAGACCATACTCGGCGAAGCCGAGTATCACATCGGGAGCCCGATGCTGTTGCACATACACATAGATCGTATGTTACAGACTCATTGTTACGGTCTTGTATAACCATATGGCTTGTATGAGGATCGTGGCATGTATCAAGATAACGGGGTATATAACTGTGTAGCACACGCATATAGTAGATCGTACATATACGGCCCTTTGGGCCTCGATTAAATAGACACTTAAATAGACACAATCAAACTTCTCTATCATCACAATTTCAACAGCGGCTAATATACAATGGCAATGGACGCTCAGTGGCTTGCATTCATGATGTAGGGAAGATGATACATATATATTGTTATAATATCTAGGTTCAGAAGAAAAGCTTAAACACGAAGCCTAAGAAGATCATCAAAACAAAATAGAAATCCGAATCAATACTCAACAGCAGCAATTCTAAAATATATAGCTGCGTAACAAAAGTGAGGAAACACCAAACGAACCACCCCCAAAAAGCGCCCAGCAACCACCAACGAATCAGTCTTCAGAAAAAAAGACTCGTTGATGCTATTGATAGCGCCCGTTGGGCCCGAATTTCCTGTAAATTCGTTCATCCACCCGCCCATCTACTGTAGTAAGCGCGAAGCTTTCGATGGTCTTTCAAATGTGACTTTTTCTTTACTAACGAGATTGTCATGACGCCCTTTCTTTAACTCTTTGAGGATACCTGATTAAAATTTGAGGCTGATGAACGGCAGAAGAGAAATCTAGACTATGATGACTACTGTAAATGTGTCAATTGAACGGAAAGAAGGAAAAGAGGGACGAGTGTTGTGATTGTGATGTTAATTAATTGCGGTGGCCACGTGATGCAAATGGTTTAGCGGCTCTGCTCCAAGAATATACTAAGATAAAGTGCGGCTCAGCGGGTAACTTTCTGCACTAGACCCCTTTTGACTGCGTAACAGTATTTCTCTCGACACTCTGCAGTCCAAAACACGTTTCAATGCTAATTTCTTAGATGCTTGCTCATAACTCCTGGGTGGTTGGAAATTCAACCGCTCCAAGCTATTACATTTGGAAAGGCCTTGACCGAGGTATTGGCCCTAGGTACAAAGCAGAGATGAAAATGAGCTCTGAAAAACAATACAGGAAGCATTTCATCTCACAGCAGTGGTGTGACAATAATTTCGGACACAGTAACTCTCATACGGCCTTGCTGCGACTAATAAAAGCGCTGCGTATTTATACCATACGATGCCCTGTGACACGATGCGTCCAAAGCTTCGCGCTTGTTACCGTATCACCCAAACCTCGCTGTTGAATAATCTAATCGACACAACCTTGACGGCGTATACGTTTCGAAATCTTGTGACCATGTACATTCCGGAGGTGCTGAGTTAAGTTATCCTTCCTCTTAAAACCGCTACTTCCCTTTCTGTTGCAGTTTGCGTCTGGACAGTCGAGTAGACGCGGCATGGTCCCCAGATGCACCGTCTCTATATGTCGACGTATAGCCTTAAAACGTTCACCGCAGTATTCACAGCGGTTTCCTATGTAGCCTACTCTAGCGGTTCCGTAACCATGTCAGATACGTACTAACTATCTAGTAGTTACTAGTTTATGTGACTTACTCTGTTGAACCACGCAACGAACTAGATGACTCTGTTGAACCAAGCGACGAACTAGATGACTCACTTGAATCAAGCGACGAACTGGATGACTTGCTTGAACCAAGCGACGAACGGGGTGTCCCATTATGAACTGCGTATTTAGGGCTTGCAGGAACAATTTGGTGGTGTTCATATAAATTGCTTTGAGCGTTGGAATCTCGCGGTTGATCCCAAGGAGTGAAGCTGGTCCAGTCCCATGCCGAGACCTCCGTAGGTGCTCTGGTACATCCTTGTCAGATACGCACTAACTGCTCAGCGGTTTCAAGCTCATGTGGCTTACGTTGCTATGGCAGGGGTCAAGCAGTTATATTGCAAGAATGTTGACTCACTAAGGGTCACGGGTATATGGTCGGTAGATTTGGGTGGGAATGTAGTGGTTAGATAATCTGCAAAAGAGGGCAGTGCTGTGAAATGCGTCGGTTGGCTCAGAAAGGTGGTACTGGCCATATCGAATTCCCAGGGCGGCGCATCTTGTAATCGCCAAGGTAGCCCCGCATCATGGTTAATTTCATTTGAAAAGTTGAAGAAAGGAATTTCTTCTATGTGTTGAGTATCTAGGGTATCGGACCTAGTATAGGATACATAATTTTGCAAAAGGTCCTCAGCCGGATTTAACTTTCCTTTCGCGGCTCGACGTTCCGTTTCTCGAGGCTCTAAACACTGCAGACCATGTAGATTACATTGTCGGCATTTTATAGGCCATGGTCCATCGGGGAACTCGCACTGTAACAGATTGTGAGTACTCCCTACCACATAGGAGGTTAAGCCGACCTTTAGCTTTCGTGTTCGGCATTGGGGGCATTTCAGCCAACTCAATGTTCTCCGCGTCCATTCTTTAGGTGCTTCGTCCGAGCAATCGCGCCCTAGACTCTGGCACCTCTGACAGGGTGCCTGACCCGACGCATTAATCTCAACTGTACACTGTCACTTTGTCAGCCCTGGCGAGGTAGTTGCCTCGCCGAAACGCGAACCTTTTTCCTACCGCTGGTGCACGCCCAACATCGGGGTTCTCTGTTGCGACTGTTTTGCTGGGCCGACTGTTGCGTATCCCCAAGAGAAGATGTTAGTGGTAATAGTAATGGTATAGGTAGTGATGGTGGTGGTGATGGCGGTGTGAGCGTGAGGAGTGGCGTTTGCAGCGGTTCGGAAAGTGAGGGGAGCGATGTTGATAGGCATGTCATAGCTTCTGAGAGCTGCAATAAGAGGGGTTGCGACTGAAGAATTCATTCGGAGACGGATGAAGTCAACTTGGGCGACGATTGTAAGTTGATGGTTGAGGCTAGAAATCCACTCCTCGCTCCGTCGCTCATATGCCAACCGCGCAGTCGGCAATTGCCGTATATAGCATAGTGCGTACCCCTACTCCACTTTTAATTGCCACTTGTCCCAGTTTGCATTAGTGTAGTCCACCAGGGTTCCGAGACTAAGGAAGAAGTACGGTTCCATATAAAGTTGATGTATAGAGCACTTAAAGTACTAGGTAAGTACCTCTGTATTGTACATACTTACGCAGGTGCCTAGTTAGACATCAGAAGTGTACAGTACTTGGGTATGTCGGGCGCGGTGACACAGGGCAAAAGAGCGCCCGACTTTTTTCTCCCATACAACGAGAAATGCCAAGATCCTCATCATTTGCTACAACAAATATTTTTCTAAGAAAACTTCATAGAAGCATCTCTGGTAGCCTATTATCACTCATTTCTCCTTCAGAATCTCTCTCAATTGTTATGGTGGAGGTGTAGAATTTCCGCACTTTATGGGGCGCGCCCGACTTTTGGTATCTTCCTAGTACAGAAGTTTCTATAATTGAACAACGTGCTCTACTACGTTTAAGTACTTAATAGGTACTTACTTAAGTACTATACTGAGAATGTCTACCTTAGAACCGATACGGTAAATGTAACTAGGGTTTCACTTCGAGCCATAAAGTTCATTTCATTGATTTGTCGGGACATCACATGTACGATATGTATGTACGTACTTAAGTATATAATGTATTCACAAACCCATCGGAGCCGATGTAGTAGCTGGCTAGGTGACTTCGCAGTTGTGTGACTGGCCTCTTCAGTTTATAGCAACTTAACAGCATCCCACCCATACTAGAATTACATGTATCAATCATGCTTTACTTAACAGCATTCCACCCGTACTAGAATTACATGTATCTACCTACTAAAGTAGGTAATTGCTGTGGTTGAGGATCTGCAACCTACATCACCACCATGCTCATCGCACCGTGCCTAGCCAACTGTGCACTCGTCGTGACTCCGCTGAATCCCCCACTCGGTCAAGTTCTCACAGTTACGATCTTGCCACCGTGCTAGCTGCAGCTGTCCCATTCCCTCATGCCCGGTGGTGACGAATAAACGCGTACGAGCTTGCAAGCCCATGGTTAGACAAACTGGGAGTAAGAGAAGCTGTCCCAGACAACTGGAGTAGATCCTACAACGATCAGCTTTGAAGACAACGGTGTTCTTACTCAAGAAGGACTCCACAGACGTGGTCATAGGTTACCTACTTTAAATCTCGGCATCATATTGTGCTGAAATCCAAATATTTTTCGTACACAGCTTCGTCAAGTTCTGAAGTCGAAATTTTTCTATCTAGCCAGCGCAAAACATCCTCATCGTTTTCCGCAACAGCTGTAACGCTTGGGTCGTAACAAGTTTGCACTGCATCTGACGGTTGCAATTGGGGACCTGGTGGTTTATGGGCTGGTAGTTGTGCCGTGTTCCTAGTGTCGTCGAGCGGCAGTAAGGCAGGTGCTCCTCTCAGTTGACGAAGATAATTTTCCGTAGCAGACGTAGAGCTTGGATCGTAATCAGTTTGCGCTGGATTTGGTGGTTGCAAGTGGGAATCTGGTCTATTATGGGCTAATAGTTGTGCCGTGTTCCTGGTGTCGTCGGGCGGCAGTGGGGCAGGTACATCTCTCGGTTGACGGGGACCATTTTCCGCAGCGGACGTAGAGCTTGGATCGTAACCAATTTGTGTTGGATCCGACGGTTGCAAGTTGGGAACTGGTATTTTATGAGCTGGTAGTTGTGCCGTGTTCTGGGTGCCGTCGGGCGGCAGTGTGGCAGATGCTCGGGGATGAATACTTTTGGGTCTTTTTCTAGTCTCTCGTTCTTTTTCTTTAGGCTCCGAGCACTCCAGGTTATGCTCAGCACATTGCCAACATTTTATAGGCCATTTGCCATTTTTAAATTCGCACTAATGCCGCCTTGATTGTTAGCAAATTGGGACAATGGCATAGCAGAAGAGATCACACTAACGCGCTGCTTTCGACGTCGGCATGGCGAACATTTTATCTTGTTCAGCTTCCTCCGGGGTGTTGGTGGTCCCTCGTTGGAGCACTCTTTGTTTTGACTCCGACACCGCTGACACGCGGATTGGGCAATTGCATCTCTTTCAACTGTACACTGGTTCGTAGATCAGTTTTTTCCGTGGTTACCCGAATTTAAACCCGGATATACCTTTTTCTTATCAACGGAGCACTTCCAACACTTGGGTTCTCTATTTCGGGTTTCATCGGCGAGCCGCTCAGGATCTTTGGGAAATGTAATAATTCCTTGAGTAGGGGGCTGGAATGCAGGCTTACCCATAGCTGGGCTTTGTTCAGGTTTGGTTGTGAGAGTGTATAGCCTCAGGTTGCGCAATCGTACCTCTTTTTAGCGACTCAGGTGGCAGTTGGACGCAGTCGGGATCTCGCAGTCGCGGCGTCGCGCAGTCGCCGATCGACGGTTATGGGTTAGCCGTCAGCGGGATTCATGCAGTGTAGCCAACCAGTTTATACGGAATCCTACCACAGCTGCCCCAGCCAATTGATTTCCGGGATACTGGCGAGGCTGCAGATCACATTGCCCGATTCAACAAGTTTCTCATTACCGTATGGATATGACTGGAGAAACATGGCAAGAATCTGGGAGCTCAAAGGAAATAGCGTCAGGTCAAAGACGGAATTGCTGAGAGAGGAAACGTAGTGCATTCGACGTTTTAGCTTCGTGATCCGTCCTCCCCAAATCCAAAATACCGTTCAAAAAACCTTTTCCACACCCAGGGTAGAAGCGAGTGATCAATTTTGTTCTGTACCTTATAATTATCTCCCGATCGATTTAGTGAGTACCTCTTTCTGTTTCATTAAGCTACTAAAGTAACACGAAAAGGTAATAGTGTCGAAGAGCCAATTGCGTACTGCGTATCCACGCAGGAGGTTGGCTGTAGCAGATCCCTACGTCTTTGATTGGTCTCGCCTTTTTGTACAAGTTGCATGCCCGAGTGAACAGTGGTTTTGAAGTCTTAAAGTCCAGCAAAGCCAGAAGCCAGAGAAATAGAAGCAGCATATACAGTCGACTATATAAGCTGCACAGGCTACAAAAAGATCACCCAACGGTAGATCTATAGAGTACTCCTCATCCAAAAATTACAAAATCCCTAACCCAACTCCAACCAGCAACAGTTAGCATAAGCGCTTACTCGACGGATTTTATAGTTTCCGGAAATCAAAACCCCTAACCCAGCCATGCAATGGCTATTGTCAGCGTTTATAATGACTTTTCCCTAGCATTATCTATCCCAGGGCTAGGGTCTTCCATCACAGGTTACTTGAAATCCGCCGAGTAGGGTATAATAACTGCGAGACGCCTTCTGATGCAAGTGATGTGACAGAGGCCATATCTAGTCACCCATAGCCGACAGATAGTAATACAGTGTGTTAATTCCATCATATTGAGGAGTGAGAAAGCTTTCGATTCCGTTCATATGTATACCTCCTTCTATACACGGTTTTGTGTGTAATAAAAACGATTCTGTAACCCTAATCAGGAAGGTGGAAGTAAGATTCCTTCGATAGAAATCAGACCTTCTGAGACCTATTGGCTCCATCCAAGCCGTTGCCTCCTTTATCTTATTCTAAAGTCTTCTGTTCGGTGAGTTCAAGCATTGTTCTAACCCATAGGCAGGTATCACAGAGTCCCCACATTTCAATCGCTTGGAAGAATAGCTTCAACTCAACTCAAGCAATTCGAGGAGGTTGGCTGTTGACCCGCAATTATAGACTGGAGAAAACCTTTTCGAATCTTTTGTCAATGGACAACGAGTTATTGCATAAACTATACACGACCAAGATCCCAACAACCGGCATATCCTTCACTTGCTCCTTCACATATTGGCACTCGTTGTCATATGCAGGTATGATGTTACTGGTGTACATGTGCCGGAGACATGTTACAGGTCTAATACACGGTCACTGCTGCAGGGGCTGATGCCTTCTGTATATATCTCAAGTCTTTCTCCTTCTCTCTTCTCTGTATCATAGAATACACGCACACGGTTCTCCCCTACTTCCATATCGTAACATATGAGATCATAATGGCGAACCATGCGACGGGCAAAATGCCTGAAGCTATAATCTCTGGAGAACTCCATCAAGAGATCCCGCACGCGGATGGAGGGGTACAATGTGATGATACGTAGGAGTAGGTTAATAACTCCGGACGATAATATGAACCATAGACCAAAAAGGAGAGGTATCCCTCATATAGTACGAATAACCGGCGGAACCCTCCAGGGATGCGAAGAGAGTACGAAGGACATGATGGTAGAAGATGGGTATGACTGGCACCGCTCTCGTCCTCTGATCACTCAATGAAGATAGACCGCAAGTCTCGCAACAATTGCGTTTGGGCCACGAGCGCGTGGAACTTCAAGAACCCGAATACCTGTGCTAAACATCTAAGGCCACAACCATCTGATTGCTGGCAAAGAGAACCCCTGACGAGAGTATTCCATCTTCGGAGTGGGGTAGATCAGTTGGCGAGGGTGATCGACTCAATCGGAGATGGTGAACGAACAAATACAGGGAAGATAATGAATTAGCTGCTGTTAGTGTGGGCCTGTGTGTAGCAGCAATCGGTGGTGAGGCCATCCTGATGATATGGCTCAGATGGCAGTGCGAGGGTGATGTGGTATCATTGGTATAGATTGTCGGTGGGTCGTCCTACAAGCCACTCTGTACTTTTCGGTCTTGAGTCAGAGATGTTTTAAATTTCTAGAAAGGGTGGATGTTGTGCCATAAAAGTAGAAGAAGGGCATCTTTTGAGTTGAGTCGTGTGAGTAAGTACAAGATGCTATTAACTCCACCGATAATGGGACCACAATATCACTCGGATGATTTCGATTTCATACGTAATCCGCCAACACATGACATCCAAGGGAAGAAGGGTAGAGGGAAGGGAGCTCCCCTACTTAGCTAGCTATCCGGAGGAGGAGGGGAATCGAGCACTGTCATACTTTAGATAGAGTAGATACAGTATGATTAAAACAAAAAACACATGCATATTCTATGGTGGGGATGCCTTAAACCAGGGTGTTTTGAACCCGCTTCGTAGAAAGTTTTCAGCGCCACCAAACAAAAGATTTCTTTCAATTAGAGGACTAAGATCGACTCAGTTTAAAGAGCTCTATCGATCTCAATTTTCAAAATTAAAATATCTGTTATGGCAAAAAAAAGAATCACGTGTGTGACAGGGGTCATTTTGTGTGTGTAATATTGATTTTCAAATCAGGTTGAAGGCGTCTCCCACTATAGATTGAAGAGTGTTCTCACATAAACTATGTAACATATAGCTTGTAGGAGGTTGAGATGAGGTACGCGTAAGGGCTTGGGCTTAACAAGTAGTGAACTACTATATATAGACTTCTGGCCTGCGAGCCTGACCATAGATAATCTTCCCGTTATCATCACGGCCTATACCTATGCCCTACGCAAAAGGTGAATTGCCGAAGAGGAATAAGGGTAGAGGATGGGGATCTCCCCTACCTAGCTGGACCATTCGGAGGGGGAGGGGAAGCGGGTACTGTTATGCTCTAGGTAGAGTGAATAGAGTATGATTATACAACAAAGATGAATTACCCTCCAACAAAATCTCTTAAAATTGCACTCACAACACACTCTTCGCGAGTTCATCCGCATTCCCATTGAATTCACGATTGACCCTCCAAAAAAGCACATCGACACCATCTTCTTCCAAATCCTCCACCATCGCATTCAACTGGCAAAACTTATCTCCATTCACAACCGGCTCTCCCTTCGCATTCATATACCCATTCCGTCTCCACTTATCCACATAGCACGTCATAGCCTGAAAAACATAATCCGAATCTGTGACGATCACAATTGTGCTGATCTCATCCCAATGATATTCGTGCCGATTTTGCTGGAATATCCTCAGCGCTCGGATAATGGCGAAAATCTCGGCGTACTGGTTGGTCTGCCGGTGGACATTGCTGTCCAAAACACCCTTCCAGTTGTAGCGCGAGTGAGGACCGAAGTAGACTCCGGCTGAGGCGCGTGCATTGGCATACCCGTTGTTGCTGCACGCCCCGTCGACGAATATGCAAAGCATTTCCGATTGCTTTTCGAGGTAGTTGTATGAGTTTCGCGCAATGAATGTGAGCTCCGCATCGTCGTCGTAGAATGTCGCGTCTTCGGGATCATAAGGGGGGTCGTCGGAATCGCAAAAGCCGGTGTTAAAGACTCGCTGCATGGCTAAAGCCAGCTCTCGATAGGTGTAGCAAAACGATAGGGTGTTTGTAATCTTTGTTGTGGGACAAGTGCTTGGGTGTCGTCTTTGGAGGTGAGACCCCAAGCTTGAAGGACGCTGGTGGGGGAATATAAGGGGGGCAAACATATATTGTTATCAAATATACATGCTTTGTAACACATGATAACTACGTGTTCGGTGCTCGGTTGGCTGCATTCCCGCTTTCATCTCAAGGGGAAGCCACTAGCCAGGTGCGGTAGGATTTCTACAAGTTCGGCACCGGTGACGTTAGAAAATGCCTTTCTTACAAACTAGGAGTGAGCAGCGGGTTCACTCGGTCCTGGACGATTGTTTTTTTTCAGCATTACTTGTAGTAGCGGAAATTGCTTGTTAGTTGGCCTTCCGCGTGCTCAACGCGCCTATATCAGATCCAAAGCTTGATTTAGAGGGGGCTCTGTTCGGTTTTAACGCTTTGTGGTTACTAGCTACTAGTAGCTAATGGAATTTGACCCTAGCATCGTTCTTGCCAATGAGAATTGAAAGGATTAGGAAAGACATAACCATGAAGGAGCTCTGGGGTTCTTGCAGTCTACTCCGAAATCAGACCGTCAGCATCGAGAATATACGTATACATCGTGCAGAAGCTTGGTTGATCGATCGACCCATACTACACAAACTGACTATGAATCATCATATAGACTCATAATACAGTATATTATAATATGTGTATTTATATTGTCTTTGTCATAGTTTTTGTAACTCTCGCAGCGAACGTGAATCCCCATGGTGAATTATGCCTCAGGATACTGGCCAAGTGCCGGCGCTGAGATACAAGTTCAAGAACACTATTTCTGCTAAAGTCTAGTTAGCGTATTGTCTAAACTGCAGTGAGACATTCTCACTTACTACCAGTAAATTGGATGTTCTACTCGTCGGTTCAACAAGTTATTTGACACTTACTAACCCTAACCGGTTAGTACGTGTCCAATAACTTGTTGAACCGACGAGTATGCGGGATCTTGTCAGAAGTAGTTGCTTGATCGTTTACACCCTTACCCTTAGTATTCTAATCATGCAGGAGATCTTTGGCGGGGTACGCTGTACTCTAATATCCGTGCAGGTCTGCCGATTGTGGGGATCCTTGGCCTAGCTCCGGTATGATATACTAATTAAACGTATTGCCTGGTGCAGCACCGACGTGGGGTAACTTTCATGGCAATCCAATAAATAATAGTACATACACCGCAGATCAGCCTGCAAACCCGCTGCAGTTATAAAGCCTAATTACTGATTGTAAAGCTTGGTCTTGAAGGTTCTCGAGCTCATGCATTAACTACAAGTAAGATGGTTTCATACATCGTTCGTAGCTCAAGTTTAACGCATATCTAGGCGGCACTCGTGGATTAGGCAAGGCCATTGTTGAGGCTTTTCTCCAAGAGGGGGTAAATGTCTCCTACTGCGCACGAACTGTGGCCGAGGAGGAATTTAGCAATTTCTCTCCCGCTGGCGTCGAAGTATTAGATCCTGCACCCCGGGCATTCGGCACTTCCGTCAACGTCGCAGACCCAGAAGCGTTGAAAGCATGGGCCAAAAAAGCAGTCCAGGAGTTTTGAAGAATCGACACAGTAATCTATAACAGTATATATTCCCCCAACTAGAGAGGTCTATACTAAGCATTACAGTATCCAGCGTCGCGATGTCGGGCGAAATTGAAACCTGGCACAACTCCTTTAACATCGATTTCATCTACCTCACCAATCTGACAGTGCCGCACCTCTCCCGCTCTCCACACCCTTTAATCCTGATAATGTCCTCTTTCGCTAGCCACGAAAACTTCATTGCCCTGTCCAACAGCGTACGGCTCCTTTAAAGCCGGGCTGCTGTAACTGGTGAACGAGAATGCGCATATCCTCGGGCTAAAGGGGATCTGTGTTAATGCTATCTCCCCGGCTATTATTTTTGCTGATGGCGGGCTGTGGGATATTTTCTAGAAGATGCCGGAGTGGGTGGAGGATCTCACAGGAAGGGTTCCGCTAGGAGGGAAGATGGGCATCCCTGAGAAGGTGGCGTATACGGTGGTGATTTTGAGTCCGCCAGAAGCGGGTATACGAGTGGGGCCAATGTTTTGATTACCGGAGGATTTCATACGGGGACGGCGTTTTAGGGAAAGAGTCCACCCACCAACGTTCGTTGAGAGGCTGCAGTTGCGATTTTGGTTAGTGTTCTAGAATGGGAAATCAAGATGGAGCAGGGTATTTATAGAAGTTTACCGTGTTAAAATATCCGAAATATTTAGTCTCGGAACCCTGGCGGGCGTACTATACTCTGAGACTACGAAATATTTTGATGTAGTCTTAGGGAAGTAACTCGCCTAGCTTGTGCGCGGCTGTACGACACGAACGAGCCGCGCCAGTCATCAGTCAGCAACCCAATGGCTGATGTGCTTCATCGTTGTCCTTTTCCCACCTGCATCGAACACACCCAGACCATTGTACCTCCCGCCCTCCACATTCTATGCCGAATTTCACTAGCCTCCCACCCGAACTCCTGCTTGAGGTTGTCTCTCATTTGCATAACCCCGAGGACATCCGTCATTTCCGACTTCTCTCCGTCCGATGTGCCTGCCTTGCACGCCCCCTCCTCTTCCGCCACTTCGGCTCCTCCGACCGCCCTGCGTCAATCCACTCTGTTCGCCGCTTCCTCCGCATTTTATCCAAAGAACCCAAGCTAGCTAAACTCACCGAGTACGCAAGCGTCAACTGGGGCTTCGGCAACAATGACTCGCACTCCGACTCCGAGTTTGATGCCGATATGGTGATCTGGGATCGTGAAGTTCAAGACCTGAATCTGCGCAAAAATCACCCGCTCCGACGTACCTACTGGATGCGCAGCGGTATCGATGATGGTAGAGACGAAAATATTCGCTTGGACCACTGCTATAATAAAGCCTGCATCCCGTTGCTATTATGCAAGTTACCGAATCTCAAAACACTCGAGGTGGTGTCCGCAGCTATAGGTTGGAGCAGTCGCAACGCCTTGTGGGAGGGAATTTTGAACGTTTTCCCGGCGCTCGAGAACTTATCCTGGAGAAGCGGCAGCCGTAAGAGATATCACATCAACTGCATAGTCCCTATCATCATGCGTGCACCGAGGCTTAGGAGCGTGTCTGCCGCTGGATGTTACGGTGATAGACTGCAGGAGATACCGACTAATACATACTTCCTGCCTCATACAACAGGCTCGATTACGTCACTTGAGCTGTCTCCCTCCTGGCTCCATCCTAGATCTCTCGATGTGCTACTTCAGATGGCACCAAAGCTTGTTTCTTTTAAGTCTCATCACGTTGCCTGGTTTCAGGTTCCACTATTCTGGGTCCATTTGTTGCATGTTCAGGACACCCTTGAAGTCCTGGAGTTACGGGTACAGCGAAAATCTAACATACCCAGCGTCCTTAGTAGATTGCGTAATTTTCTAAGACTTAAGAGACTAGTCGCGGATTTGAATCTGGTGTATGATTCGTCCTTGGGTGATGCGCTAGATATGGTACTTCCGAGAGGGCTTGAGTATTTGGAGCCTGTCAATGGGATCTATCTGGGCTGTCCACAGAAATGTTTGGAGGCAATGAAGGGCATTGTCAAGGCAAAGGCGGATGGGCGAATGTTGTGCCTGAAGGAAGTGAGGTATCCACCACCACCAGTAGATCATCCTTTGTACTGTCCTGCGGAGGATGCGAGGCTAAGAGAGGAGTTGAAGAAGACTTGCGTTATGTATGAAGTGCTGTTACAGTACGGTTAGTTAAGCAGGAACAACGTACTTGATGAGTAATATTTTACAAGCAGCTCTATACTTAATAGCTTTGTGTCTCTCACATTAAAGTGGCAGATTCAGTGATTTCTTGCATATGATTGCTCTGTACTTTAGTGGGGGTCCTCCGGTTCAGGTGAGGCTCATATGAGGCGCATATGAGGTTGATCTTGCAATCACCTTGATTTGATTTTGCGTACTCATGACAGCACTGGTACAGTTGATACCAGATAGATTTGCAGTGGTTGCAGCCAGCTGCATTCCTGGAGGTCTGTCATGCCTGCAAGGCTCACATCAGAATCCTGACAGAATTTCAGTAGCTGCCCTCACAGCCATGCTTCAAGTGCCGGTTGGGGTCGTGGGGTACGGCTTCTAACTCTTTGGAATAGCACACACCTTCACCATGGCCCGCAGGTCCATGACAACCATCATCACCATCACCATCACCATCATCATCACCATCACCATCACCATCATCACCAGCATTCTGCTGCCACTGCCACCACCCAACGCACATCTGCACGTCCAAAATCATGGGTGCAGTGGGAAATAATTGTAGAGCTAAAAGTAACTCCCAGAAGTGACAACCCATCACAGAGTACCTGCTATGTAATGTTTTATTTGGCTGTGAAGGTAAAGAGTTTTTAGTTTTCACAGCATTGTACAAGAATCTCCAAAATACTAATTATAAGAATACTTAAATCTCCTACCTGACTAGTTACTATGGCATGAGAATTTCAACTGAGGATAGTGTGTCTCAACTGTCACCATTGCAGTCTGCTGCAATGGGTCAAATCTGCCTGAATGATTTGTATGAGTGACAGTGGCAGGATAGTTATAAGTTTGAGAGGTTACCATGAGCCAACAAATATCCTCACATCAACATGATATTTCAGTCACCCTCATGTAAGGCTAATAGATGTCTAATCCACGTGATCATGGAATGTTCCGCCTTGGCTTGGCTTGGTACGCAACCAGTAGCTCTAACTTCCAAATTCACCTTTCAACTCCTCAAATCAATAGCAACATTCCACTCATTCACCGATAACATCGCTCTCATCCAGAATCCCCACCTCACCCTCTTCACCATGTCTGGCCTCGAAAATCCCCCTCCAGCTTAAAGTACGTTATCGCCGTCACACCCCGCCTTACCGCTGCTACCTAGCTAACCACCCGACGCCCACACACAGTTCACCGCACAGTCGCTAAACTAACAAGCAACAAAACAGCAAAGAAGAGACCACAAAAAAAGTAAATATCAAGAAGGCACCCCTTCCCCTCCTCCTTTTCCACGTACGCTAACCTCCGACAGGCGATGCAACAAGGCAACAGTGGCATTGCTAAATTCTACGCACAGAACGCAATCTGCAGGCAAAACGAACGTCTCAACCTCCTGCGACTAGCCTCGCGCATCAATGCGGTTGCGAACCGTGTACAGACTGCGGTTACCATGCGGTAGGTCTCGGGAAGCATGGTGGCTAAGGGCACGGATAATGCTATGAAGACGATGAATCTTGAATGAGTTGAGACCCCCAAGGGAAACGGGGAGGTGCGAAGCTAACACGTAGATAGAACTCCCTCGTCATGGATAAATTTGAGCAGCAGTTTGAGGACTTTGATGTCGCGACACGTACTACGGGAATGCGACATCTTCGGCAACGGCGGTCGGAATGCCGCAGGAGGATGTCGATAGGCTTATGGGACAAGTTGCCGATGAGGCCAGGTTGGAGATGCAGCAGGAGATGCCGGAGGCTATGAAGGCGAAAATTAGTCCCACAGAGCAGGAGGAGAATGGGTATATTTCTCTAAGAAGGGAGGTGGTCTAGCTGGCTAACAGGGGTATCCAGGCTTAATGAGCGGCTGCGAGCGCTCCGGGGTTAGACAGAGCTATGAATGAATGAACGAATACATGGGAGTTGTGGATTGCGTTTCTTTGTTTTCGTTTCTCGGGCATTTTGTATTTGGTTCCACGCGCTGTATTGTTTTTTTATCTTCCGCTGGGTTTTATTGGTATTGGTAGCTGGGGATAGTGCAGTAAATAAGATATGATCTTAGAATCTGCGTATTCCTGCTGGTGGATTCAATCCTGAAGTCCGACGGGGTTCTGGAACAGGGTTCCCGGCGGAGCCTCGGCAGTTTCGCCCAACCCGTGACACCGTGTTTCACACTTCATGATACCTTTCCATATAACCTTGAATCCCACCCACTCCCAACGTCCTCACCACAACACCTCCAACCACCATGGCACTCCCCAGCATAACCTTCTACATCGACCTCGTCTCCCCCTTCGCCTATCTGGCATTCCACCTCCTCGCCCACTCCCCCCTGCTAAAAATCGCCACAATAACCCCCGTCTTCCTCGGGGGCATCATGCGCGAAACCTCCAACCGCCCCCCTCTTGCCGTCCCGCTAAAGGGCGAGTACACCTTCCACGACCTCCACCGGCAGGCTAGAATTCACGGGGTCCCAATCTATAAGACAATACCCGAGGGGTTTCCGGTAAATACGATTACGGCCCAGCGGGCGCTGTGCGTGCTGCAGAGGGAGGCGGGGGGGAAATTTGTGGAGGCGGTGGAGAAGTTGTATGAGGCGCATTGGGTGGAGGGGAGGAGGGTGGATGATGTGAGTGTTGTGAGGGAGGTGCTAGCGGGGGTGGTAGGGGAGGAGATGGCGGGACGGGTGTTGGAGTTGGCGAAGGGGGAGGAGGCGAAGAAGTGGTTGACGGAGAATACGAAAGAGGCGGTGGGGAAAGGGTGTTTTGGGTTGCCGTGGTTTGTGGTTAGGAATGGGCACGGCGAGGAGGATGTATGGTGGGGATTTGATCA
>Ga0307515_10009195_pt1 | contig 19145 bp, 22 predicted proteins | sample 17_EM_MG_FD_194513 | JGI IMG/M metagenome (GOLD analysis project Ga0307515, IMG submission 194513) | Populus trichocarpa ectomycorrhiza microbial communities from riparian zone in the Pacific Northwest, United States - 17_EM | ecosystem: Host-associated > Plants > Roots > Unclassified | place...
TTTTTCCCATGGGCACTCCCGGACCCATCGCGGCGGTCAAATGCCCATATATTCGCACAAGACAAAGTAAACCTGTTTCGCGGGACAGAAACACCATAAATAAATCAATGTGTATGCGGGCCTGTAATAAAGTCAACCCGCCGAGCGGTTCCCTAGATAATGGCACCTGCATTTTCATATCGCACGGAAAATCAATCTCTATGAGCAGTGTGCGCGTCCGGGTCATAGGATGTACCCGCCGCTTCCACGCCAGGAGAAACTTGCTTGCGGGACTACTGGACGGGGTGCACTCATGCAAGGACCAACATGAGGGAATTGCCTATATTTATCATAGACTACTTATATAAGCGCGATCGGGTTGGATGCACGGCGGGGTTGGGAGTGGGGCATATATCCTTGTCCCTCCCGACGGCTCACCACAATGGCCAGACACTCTTGAAAGCACCGGAAACCGTCATAGATTGTTCAGGTATCTTGGATGTGCAGTTTCCGCCACAACCATCCTCCACCAAGCGAGGTCGAGGCTTCCAGTTCGCGAGCCCACCACCCGATGCGTGAGGTGGCTGAGGCAAAGAAGGATTGCCGGAACAGCAAGAGGCGGGAGAAGAGGGCAAAGGAGAAGTTGGGAGAGATGGAGGCGAAGGTGGAGGACATGGAGATGGTGGTTCGAGCCACCTCAGACGAGAACGAGCTTCTACACGAGCAGCTTGATGAGTCGACAAGCCGAAACTCCGAACTGAAGCAGCGTTTGACTCACTACTCACAATGGGCCAGAGCGAACGATCCTCGCAAGTGGCGCTCTCTCAGGAGTTCACCTCTTTAGAGAGGTGTTCCGTGATGATCTCTCTCTGATCAATCCGGTGTACTTCCCGCGTCGGTCACATTTTCAGCGCTTCCGTCGAGCGCGAACCACACCTCGAGCAGGTGGTGGTGTGCGGTCGGTGCGATACTTCAACATCTGTATGGTGTTCACCTGCGCTCATCGGGTTGAACGACCTACTTGAATTTTACCGCCACGAAGACGACGTAGGGCCATTCCTTCCATTGCAAACCGCCGTGACCCGCTACATTGAACGTGCCTCACAGGAACCCAACCGAACCCCGGACTGCCGTGCCTACTCTGGCCCACTCAGGGTGGAGTCTCTCTCCATGCCAGAGACTACGTGGCTGTGGATTGAATTTTGTGACCCTGTGTCACCTATCACTCCCTCACCCCGCCTTGTTTTCGGTCTCAAGGACCAACGACAGGCATACACTCTCCAGGCGGTAATATACCTTGGTGGGGTACATTTTACTGCACGACTTCTCGACCAATCATCCACGTGGTGGAAGTATGATGGTATGTGGAGGTTTGGTGCGCCGCGCGCTGACCATGTCGAAGACGAGGTGGACCTTCCCGAAAACGATGACCGATGGGCGGCATTTTTGGTCTATTGCCGAGTCGATTGCCGGGGCTGATTCACTCGCCGGTCCGTGCCAGAAACGAAGGGCTTGGTAGATTATTCTCTCCGGTTTTCCAACTTCCCGTGCCCCTTCCAACTGTCCTTCCAATGGCCACTCTTAGTGTATCAATTTTCGTTATTAGAACCCGATGTCATATCGCCCTGTATCTGAATCAACTAATGTGCGTGCTTCACAGACTATGGATTGCGTTCCAATTTTTCTACCGCCGCGACCGTCGAGCGCATTGTTTTTGGCGGGGCCAAACAGACGTAAACAAAAACGCGATCAATGGCTCAGTTGCCGGTCACCAGACCGTGTGATTTGGAAGGACCCCGGCAAATAAGCGCGGAGGTTCGGTTTGTACTTCCACCAGCCATTTTTGCCTCCAGACCCGAAATTCGTTCGGACGCAAGATAATTTTGGCAGACGAAGGGGGAGAATCGGGGCCAAATTCGTTCGGACACCCGCCGAACCTCATCCCGTGCTATCCCGGGTCCTGATTTGGAGCGGGGATCGGGGCTTCCGGAGTCGCTGGCTCTGAAATCCTGAAAGAACTGAAAGATATGGAGTGGTCTTCGGCCCAAAAATCCACCCAAAATGGTCCGGTTTTGCAGCAAACTCGTCCCAGCTTCGCCGGGGTCCACTGAGCGCTCATCTGACACGCGACACCCACGCCGTCACCTGCTGCCACACTCTCAACGCCCATGGTCACTCTCGACTACAGATCGCAGAACTCCCGCCACCCATCGAGACCTCGCCACATCTCCAGAAACGACGCGAACCGTACGGTAAGCCGGAATCCAAGCATCGGAATTAGATTCGTGGCGTTGATCTTCATGTAATCTCCAGAGCCACCCGGATGGTGAATGGGAAGATGTAGAGGTCCACCGTTCAAACTCCCCTGCGAGTTCTGTTTCGTCCTGGAGGAGAAGACGCGTGAAGACAGCGTTCGTCGTGTCGCGGCCTGTTTTCAGGAAGAAACAGCGGTGGCAGCCAGCCCAACCTGCCAAGAGGAGATACTACATCGAACGCTCTGAGAGTAGCTCCGACGTGGATAAAATCGCACTTTCATCCCCTCCGCAAGTGGAACCCGCCAAATGGCAAGAAATGACCGAACTTGCCAAAGGCTATGCCCCCTCGATCCTCGGATACATCACGAAGGTTGTGGCTGACGCTTTCCATTTCAATCGTCGGATTCTTTCGTTCGCGCTCGGGATCACCATTGTATGGCTTTTGTTCCCGATGATGACCCCACAGCTCGTTTTCTTTGCCCGACCGATGTGTTCTCTCCCGATCGTCTCACCGAGAATTCCGTTTTGTCGTCGCGAAGTCTTTACGGGACCTCTTCCGACTCACACCAGCGCTGGACGACCGGCCCGTTGGGCGGATTACCCGAAGCTCGTTGACCTGCAGACAAAATCTTTCGACCAGCTGCTCGATGGGAGTGTTGGAAACAAAGGTCTCGCGTTGGAAGTGAAGAAGGCGGAGATGGCTAGCAACGAGTTGTTAGGTTTGGTGAGGGCGAGTGATTTGAAGAGCAAGGCTCAGATAGCCGGGAGGCTGAATAGGTTTGTGGATGACGCGATAGGGACCGGGCGAAGCTTGCACTCCCTCGGAGCGAAAATCCAAGGAGCAGTCGACTCGTAAGTGCTATGTTCTTTCACTACTTTGAAATTTTTCTGAACTCGACCATTGCAATAGGATTACAAGCATGAACGACTACGCGTTGCAAACTATCGAAGCTTCCAAAGCTCCCCCTTCGCTCGTGGCTCGTGTCCTATCAATATCCCTTTTTAGCAATAATCCGACAAATGAAGCAGTGATCGAGACGTTCCGCATGTCGATGTATAACGTCGCTAACCACATGGCCCGTCTTCGCGAGGAGGCAGAAAACTCAATGGACCACCTCAAGCGCCTCAAGAAACACTTAATGGTCCTTCACGAGATAACTCATCGCGATAACAAGGAGCTGAAGGCGAAACAGGAGGATGTCCTCGCCGAACTCTGGACGCGGATCGGAGCGAACAAGCGCAAACTCAGGAAGATGGGTCATAACCTTGATTTACTCAAGAACGTTGACCGGTACAGGAAGAAGGCGTTGGCACACGTCGCTGCGACCTTGCAGACCCTCCAAACACTGGACGCGGATATGGAGGAGCTGAGGACGAGAGTGGCCGCGCCGGAACTCGTTGGGGACGGGATCCCGATCGAAGTGCACATCAAGAGCATCAAGGCCGGTATCGACAGATTGAAAGAAGGGCAAACGAGGGCCAGCCTGGGGCAGAGAGAAAGCGTCACCAAGCTTCTGGAAAACAGTGCATAATGGTTGTCGAAACCGACGATCTATCAGAGGATTTCTGAGGAAGGTGCAGAGAGACCCGACCGGGACCTGGACGGCGCGAACCTCACCAATTGACACCCTTCTACGATGTTTAGAGATATTTCCAATCCTACAGACAGTCACACACTACACTCTATGCCTATGTTGCACGCACCTGCTTGTGTCTTATGTAGCCCTTGAACCCGATTGTATTCAAATTCCATTGCATGTTCGTAACAGATATAAACAAAAACGCGACCACCGGCTCGGCTGCCGCTAACCACGAAAACATTGCACCGTCGGAACACAACTGAGCTCACCATTCAACGTCTCTGCGTCGGCTTTGCCTGACCGCTGTACTCCTGGCTATGTCTTTTTCGGACACGTCGTCGAGAACGGTACGTTGATGAGGACGGGCAGGCGGTTCCTCCTCGAAGGTGAAAAGCTCTCAGAATCGTGGACAGACTCGGCCCATGTTCACTGTCTCCGTCTCTCCCCCATTTGTCATTCCTCCGTCGGTTATACCCGACGTCGACGACAGGTTTATTGGAAACTTCGACCCTGCAACCGTTACTAGGGGTCTGAGTTTCACCGGCGTCCGTGTCCATCTCCCCCCGTGACTCATACCACCCCCATCGCAGAACTTTCCCCGTACTTATTGACCCCCACCTAGCACGGACACAATACCTGGACTCTGACAGTGTGTCGTGACCACGAAAGGATGAGGAAGGGACCCTCGTGGCAAGCATCACCAGACCCGATTCGACGACGAGCGCCGAACTTCGAATTGGGATTGTGGAGTGATTGGCTGGAAGTCCAACTTTTGGGTGAGTAATGGGTGACTCCCTGTTGCCTGCTGTCGAAGGTTCACTGTTTAACAGTCGGTGCTTTTGTGTCAATCTTGTCACTGCGACCGAGGCACTTGTGCAAACAGGTTGTGGGTCCCTGTCGTGTATTACCTCCGGACTCATCACCTCCACGAGTGTCATCCTGTACGCTATAATTGCAGACCGTCTCCCGTTGGACGGTGGTCCTGTCCGCCCGGAATCTCAGATGGAAAATTTTTATTTGCTGTGGAAACACCTCATCAATCTCTAGTTGCACCAATAGTGTTTGGGTGCGCGGCGGACCTTCCTTGGATATCAATCGAGCGAATATGACGCGGTACTGTTCTGACCATCCCTCGTGCGATCAGCTGATGTTTCACCGCGAAGTTGCCTTTATGCGCGCCATGGGCTATCAGTGAAGCTGAAGCTCCACTGTAATATCAGCAGCGCCTGACTCTTCCATAATGTCGCTGACCGACTGCCTCTGGGTAACGCAACCACAGAACCACGAGGGTTTACTGGGGCTGCGCGAACATTTCCGTCCCTCCCAGGCCTGTAACCGATTGGAAAGGCCATGCTGCAACTAGTTGCATCTCGACAATTGCGTCTTTCCTGAATTTGCTAGGAGTAAGGTGGAGCGATTGACTATCTTGACCCCCCCGAGCACGCCGATCATCAATGGTGGGGCCATAACTCCATGTCCTCTCCATTCTACGGCTGCTTGGAGACTCTGCGACGAAATGCTCCCGAACATCCGACCCCGTACTCTGAGTGACGACCCCGCTCCCTGATGACCCACTGTGACCTCATACATGATCCTCATCGACTCCGAGCTCCTCAATCCAAACGGCATATATATACTGTGCGAGCGTAGATATCTCTACCTCTACCTCATCGCCCTCCTATATCATCATGTCTGGAAACTCCAACTCTTTCTCTCGGTCAGACGCCGTTAAGGATGATTTCAATCCCGCCGACAATATCCGTGGACAGCCTCGGCCAGAGCATCAATTCCACCGAGATTCTGAGCCCCTACCGAGGAACGATTCAACGCCTGTTGTCCAAGATCAACTGAAAGACACAGGTACGTGTGAAAATAGAAGGGACATCGGTACGTCACCGTTCATTGGCCGTTCAGCCCATCCAATATTCGGTACTGATTGCGAACAATCGTTTTTAGGGTGTTACGGGAATTCGTCAAGGGACACCCGACTTCCAGGACCCGTCGTTTGGCCAGAACGTCTTCAATTCCGAACGGCCGATGGATGTCAAGCCAACCGATCAGGGAGGAGTCACCATCGATGGACGTGGAGATCTTCCTGAGGGTCACGCGAATATGGCTGATAAGGTAATCGGAAAGATGCAGAAGGTAAACTTCACCCTCTTACCTGCTGTTTGTTTCGAGTTTGACCCCACAATTTTTTGGTAGGTCACTGGCAAGTATGCAAACAAACCGGAGCTACACGAGAAAGGAGAGCTGAGGGAGAGTGGTGGAAAGCTCGCCGTCACCGGGGAGGCTCGTGCTCCCCACGACTAGGCACACCTTTCAATTTCCAATACCCTCTTTCCTGTTGTCGGAGGCAGCTCCACATGGTGTCTGTGTTTCGAATCCATGCAGCGGAATTTCAATTCAATCCGCGATCCAGCGGGTTTCATTTCGGTGGGCCGTTTTCTGCACGGTGCGGTCCCAGTTCAAGACTTCCGACGGGATCGGGGCTTGGTACCCCGGCATGTCGACGCACGACGCCGGAGCCAGATTCATTGGATATAGCTCATTCCCACCATCTTGTCACCTTCAAAAATTGATGGGGTATCCCTTGCACGACTAATGGGTCGCTGGCGACCTTACAGATTGAAGCACTGTTCGAAACTAAATGTTTAGTGGAGATGGTCCTCAGTTGAGTAGGGGCGACTGTGACTAAGGAGAGAAGGAGAGATTACCCGCGAAGTAAGGAAAAACTCGGTGGGAGCGAACTACCGTTACACAAAGGTAAAAAAACGAAAAAGAACCGTGAAATGTACGTATTTTTCAAGCGCGAGTGGGGAAACCGTGGGCCGTGATGCCGGCCTGCCGAGGTCAACGGGCGAACCGACCGATGCCGGGGAGCCGGGCCCCAATACGATCGAATGGAATGGTGAATATCGGGTTATGTAGGGCCGTATCATGTGGAATGTCTTCAATCCCTTGGTTCAGCGTTGGTCATAACATCACGCTACGGTGGGGCGCATATCACACATGTGAGCCATTGCGCAAGACCGAGATGGAGATGCGGTGATTTGATGGCAATTCAACACACCGAGGTGGACGTTCCAAGACGTGGGAAGGGGCAGCTGGGAAATAACCAGAGTCGTTGATGATTTACTCGATTCGTTGTACCACTGGACCTAGAACGGGCGGACACACCCAGCGAACGCATCTCAGTCATCTGCATCAGAGACGAATGCTGTCTCCTGGACGGGGGGTGGCGGCGTGCGCATTCAATTGGGTCTAGGCAATCTATCAGGTTATCACTTCAACCGTGGGTCACAGTTACGGTCCGTGGTGGTAGCTATTTGGTATAGGAACGATTGGGCGGTGCCCTAGGACGTTCCTTCAGCTTCGAAGTGGCGCTATTCAAAAATGGCTTGCCGACCCGTTGGTTCGGGGGAGCCGTAGAGACTGTGAAACGAAGTAGGGTGGGCGGGGTCCTCCATGTACATGTTTACGGCAATGAGCCATAAATGTGGATTTCGGGGTAAACTCATGGTTTATTCGACGGGCGCTTAGCCCGCTGCCCGCGCTATCAAAGCGACAAGGCTCATTACCATTCCGGGGCTGCCGAACAATTCAGGGACTCAGGCCACTGACCATGCTTATGATCTCTGGCTGTGTTCCACTCATTCCATGACCAACGGCGTTAACTTCGTTCATTCCTTGCCGGAAGCTCATATGATCAGCTGGCGGAATGTCCATGGGTAAAGGAGAGCCAGCCCCTGATCCGCCTAGTTTAGAACTTACGAATTAGGACGTGTCCAATGATGTTTATTCAGTATTTCGTGGACGAAAAAAGATCGCAAAGGCCCACTCATGAGTTTACCCTGGAGTTTGCATCAGCACGGCCCCAGGGAAATGTGGGCAAACAACGGAGGGGAAAGGAAGAGCTATACGTGTGGCAATCGACGAGATTCGCTCATGTCATTCCTCCGGGATCCTTCCAACGTTTGCCCAGTTTTCTTCACCGGCGTGAAGGAAAACGTTCACCCTTCGGCGCAAAATCGCGGTCTATTCAACGGGAATACTTATGGCACACGTACGTGAGGACCCCGTCCACCTATTCCGTATCGCGGCCTCGATGGCTTCCCTGGGCCTACAGGTCCATATGATTGCCAATTATTTGGTGATGCCACCTCGAAGTAGAGGCACGTCCTGGAGCACCGCCCAATCATCCCAATACTAAACTGTCACCACGGACGGTGACTGTGGGTAGATCGCCTAGACCCCAATTGAATGTGCACACCATCCGAGAGACTGAATCGGTAGCCTCTGATGCAGATGACTGAGATGCGTTCGCTGGGTGTGTCCGCCCGTTCTAGGTCCAGTGGCACAACGAATCGAGTAAATCATCAACGACTCTGGTTATTTCCCAGCTGCCCCTTCCCACGTCTTGGAACGTCCACCTCGGTGTGTTGAATTGCCATCAAATCACCGCATCTCCGTTTCGGTCTTGTGCAATAGCTCACATATGTGATATGCGCTCTAGCTGTAGTGTGGTATTATTCCAATCACTACCCGATGGACTCGAATCTAACTTCCCCGGGATACACTACTACTCCATTCACCCATGCAGGGTGCCAAAGAGGCTTGGTCCTCGGAAGCATTTGTGACTTCCCTCTAAGGCGACTTTACCCTTTATGGGTGCCACCCCTCCCTCGGTGGTATTTCATTTAATGTCTTGCTCCGGGGCTACATTCGTATCGCTATGCTGCGTTTGATGGACGGTATTTAAGGTCGCAGGTAGGAGGATCACATCCACACCTACTCTCCTCATGAGTCGCTCTAGAACAAGCCACATCGCCAAACCGGTTCTGCTCCGACCCAAGCGCATCATCGCTGGTCTCCGTACCATTTTGGGATCCCGAGACGATGACGGGGAGAGAAAACACCTGGTTGGTGGGGAATCTCTTGTTCCACGGATCCTCCACCGTCTGTCACTACTGCCCCAACTGGAGGTCGTGAGTTTGCCCGCTTCGGACCTGGACGACATAATCCTCTTGCAAAGCTACGCACGGATGGCTCAGGACCTCCGACTGTCCATGCCATCTACCTGTCGTTGGCCCTGTCCAGAAGACGTCAAGCTCGTCGGTGAACACCCAATAGCCGCTGGGGCGTTTGCGAACATCTGGGAGGTGACATATGACGGCTGCAAGGCCGTGTTGAAGTCATATCGTTGCTACATATCGTTTGATGTTGCTCAAGTCGTCGCGGTACGTCGCAAATCCAGTCTATACTGAGTAGACATCGTTAACATCTTGCAGAGGTTCCGCAATGAGGTCCACATATGGAGCCTCCTTCACCACAGTGATGTAGACGTAGTACCGCTCGTGGGGGTGCTCTCGACCGAGACACACCCTTTCGGTCTCGTCTATGAGTGCATGGACAACCTCGACCTCAGGCAGTATCTGAGGAATGAACCCAATTCGGGAAGGCTGAAGCTGGTATTCATTTCCCCCCGCCCCCTATCTCTACAAGACACCAACCCTCTGATGTTTCTCGACTACAGCTAACGGAAGTGGCTCGATGCTTGAGCCACATGCACGACCTGGGGGTTGTCCACGGAGATCTTCAGACGGTACGCCATCCATCCATCCCACACAAGCATGATACATAACTCACGTGCGCATCGTATTTTAGGCGAACATCCTGGTTGATGGGGACGGGACTCCCCGCATCGCCGGCCTTGGCGATGCGCAAATTCTTCCCCACTCCACAGCTTGGACGGCAGAGGGTAGGACGAGCACCGAGCGACTTTCTCGCTGCCGCAGGCCAGATATATGGTCGACTGTGACTGGCAGCCCACACCTCACCAAGGCCGGCGACATGTACGCCTTCGGGGTTATGGCTTTTGAGGTACGAACGGACTCCTCCGCGTGGTATTGTTTTGTTCAGTTCACTCATTCGAGACAGGTGCTCACCGGACGACCCCCGTTCTTTGGAATGATCGAGTTTGCCGCAAAGAACTCGATGCTGAACGGGTCCAGACCATCACGACCTGACCACCACGAGATCTCAGATTCCGTATGGCGAATGATCGAGAGCTGCTGGAACAGTCTCGAATCCAGGCGCATGTCAATTGAGGATGTGGTTGCACTTCTGCAAGCGGAACTAGATGGTGTTCCAACTCCCGGCGTTTGAAGACTCCGCTGGAATATCAAAAAAAAAACAGAAGGTCCATGCACCTGCTGCCCTTCATTAGTCGGTTCCCGCACCCCCCTCTGTATTTATTTGTAAGGCGTAAATATGAAATTCGGGGTTTTCGTGCACTCTTGGGATTTTCTACTCAACAGAGTGTTTCAAAAGCGACCTTTGGCGAGAAATTTGAGGCTCCCCTTTGTGCGAATCAGGCCCAGTTTTGAAACCCCGATGCCGCGGGTGACAATGCAGTGACTAATACGTCCTTACCATCACGCGTCAGTCAGTCAACCTTCCGTAACCCGGATGAAATCACCAGGGAGATTTGACTAGCTTGCGATCTGTGACTTTCCAGTTATGCGGCCACGGTGGTGGAGACGGTCAACGTGGATGGGTAGCGCACATAATGCATCGTGTCTACAACCTAACCTCGAATCTGTGATGAGCGCGACAAGCGTCTCACAACGAACCCACCAAACTACATACTCGTGCGGATCAACACCGAAAAATTGTATGGGCCTCTGCTACGGTATACACCCCAGATGACAGGGGGCGCGAGGATGTCTGCGTAAGTGGGCAGTGCCGGGACCAACCAAGAGAACTTCGAGTACCGAACATGGGAAAGGCAAACAGCCGACCACGTACCAAATCCCGTACCGATCGGCGTGCAACTTCTCGCCTTTTGTACTGCCACCATACAGAGTTAATGGCTTTTGGAGGGTTGGATACCAGTCGTCGAGAAGTTGTCGCCATAGCCACACGCGAGGTCGCGTCCGATGTCGCTTGCGACACTGGAACAAACGTAGGGGACCTGGGAGATCGCTGGATCTCGATTGCAGTTGATCACAATGTAATCACAATCCCAATTTCCCCCCAGCATGCCACATCGGCAAACCAATCCCCTCGCTTGCACGGAAAGATGACAATCGACTCGGTTCTGGAGTGGATGTTCGAGTCTAAACGTTGACATGCCCACTCAAAATCTCCAACCCGACGGGGTTCAAGTGCCACTCGGCGGACGGATCGCTGATGCCCAGCCATTGACTGGCGCAGTCGATATCAACGAACGGGGTCCAGGACTCAGTGGACTCACGACAGGGAGCGAATTTGTAGCAGCCAACGACGGATCGGATCCAGAGTTTGTGGTGGCGGTGGGTGGGTTGTGTGGCACGGGGCGTGAATATTTGAATACCCAAGTTCTACCACGCCGGGGTGCCGTGTTGTGGGGTGATACTACGGAACATCAGAACCACAACCCGGACGAGTTAATGGGCTCACGACCGCGTTTTGATCCTTTCTACACCCTTACTGCCACCGAAACGGTATTGGCAGGTAGGGGCAGATGTTCGGTAGTAACTCGCTTGGACACGGCGTCCCCAGGTTTTCGGGTTGTTCGCGGTGTGCTGTAATCGAGTGAATTGGTACAAGCAATTATAATACATTGTGTTCGACGAAAATATACTGCCAGACTCCCCCAAACGAGTGAACAGAACTTGTGACTCGCGCGAACGGTCCGACGAATATAAAAACCATACAATTGTGGACATAAGATTATATGGGCGCCGCATCTGCTGGGCATTGGTTGCTTAAGAAACCCCGCCTACCATTCACGGCAAGAACGGTCGCCATCACTGACCATCCGACAGCCTCCCCCCTCCAAGTTGGTAGTATGGGTGCCGACAATACGAGTACCTCTGGAATGTCGCCTTTTCCGTCGGGTACATCTCTGCACACAGCACTTCCTGGCATGCGTCCTATAACGCAAGGCAAGGGAGCTCATTAAAACGCTCTAAACGCGATTATACTTGAGCTTGACACACCTTCCCACCGCAACTACATTGAAGATATTCCTCAATTTTGCGATGTCGCGACAGTGAATCCCAAATACGTTTTGCTTCGTGCGGATCTTCCCCCGCTCTCAGTACCACGCAGTCTATCCGATGTAACCAGCGTTTGGAGTTGGCCCTATCCGATGCCAATCCCGAGAGCAACCAGAACACCTCTTCGCAGGTCTCACGAACCACGGTAAAACTCAGAATCCTGAGCTCCGGGCATATGAGCGGATGGGTACGAAGGTATTTCATGGCCGTAAGGGTGAATTGGCTCGGGAAAAGGTCCAGGCGTTGCAAGTGCGGAAGCCCTGAGATTAGGGCACAAATCGAAGTCGAAGGCAATTGAACCCCCAACTCTGGGGCTCCCCTGCCAATCGAAAGCGAAGTGACGGAGGCCAACGGGGTGCTGTATAGGGCCCGGATCATCGGAGTGCTCCTCATCAGTACGGCATGTTCCATCAGACTGAAAGAGCATGTTTCTTTCCCGTCCGACCCAGTGATGGAAATTTTGTCGCGACGATGGTGAGCCTTATATTCGATTTTGAGTGTGGTTATGGCAGGTGGGACCTCGAGTTTGCCCCAAATAATCTCCATTGATGGTTCCCGGTACTCGACCGGATCAATGATGAGGTTTCTGAGTGATGGGAAGGTGACGCGCACAAACAGTTGTCCGTATTCAACATTGTTCATCACCAATCTGGTCAAGCGCGGCAACTCAATAGAGGTTGCATTTGTAGGTGAGGGGTGAACGTGGAGTTTGATCAACTCGAGGGATTCGAGTTGCGGAGCGGCCTGGAAGAACTTCAATATGTCGATATCCATCGGCCCTTCCAGTTTGAGCGTTGCCAACATGGTGGTGGGTGACATCTCCCAAGCAAGGCCCCGCTTCGCGGTGAGGTGCTTTAACTTCGGCGTCCGGTGATCCTCGTCCGGAACAGGAAGGTTCCGTTCGTGCATCCTTGACCCGCTTGGGCAAGCGTCTACCCAGGTGAGTTCTTCTAGGTTGGGCCAATCCAATCCAAATTCTCGCTGGAAAGCACGACAACCTCCGATGACCACTGAAATGCTCTGGACCTGGCTCCGTCGGGCTCTGATGATTGGGGCGACTTTTTTGAAACGGGTAAGGAACGGTATCCCTTCAACCCGAAACACCGCGTGTGGCATGTCGATAGAGAGGTGAAATAGCACGCCTCGACAGCGTTCTAACTGTTGTGCGACGAATGTCGGATCCTGACCGTTCAGACGGATGTTGGACCACATGGCGCCGTCCTCGAGAATGATCGCCCTCCAATCACGGCAGATGGAACTCAAAGACAGGATATCGCGAAGATCTGTGGCCTTTATCGGGCCAGCGACGAGTCGAAAGATGGTGGAGAGAACTTCCGGTCGGAGGCGGTTAACCGGTCGTGCGCGATTTAGTAGGGTGCGAAGTTGCCGGAAGACCCCCCACATGGACTGCTCGAGAGCGAAGACCTGGATATGCAAATCTTCAGTGCCGAAGATATTCCTGAGGAGCGCGCTCTCACTTGTTGGGGGTCTTGGAACGCTTCTCCTTTACTATTGTTTATCAGTCATAGTATATTATCGCAACTTAGAGCATATCATGTACCTTAAGGATAACATCAGTTGACCACAAGATTCGAGAGCCATTTGTAGCTTGGCTGGGGTGTCCTCTGACAACTCGGCATGGTCTACGTGCTCAGATCCGGACTGCAGAACGACGGTGAGTGTGAGCCGACAGATGTAAAGGACCGACAAACCAAGAAAGTGTTTTGGATCGCCTCGATTGGAGAGACAGGGAAATCACAATCGTCCCAGGTACCATCTTTCGGCCCAACAAAAACGCTCGGTGAAGACATCTCTGTCATGACTGCCTGGTATCTGGTTTCTTTTTCAGGGTTGGAGGCGGAGATCTTCCGTGGGACCACTGGGATGTCGGTGAGAACGCTGGTCGACGTGCCGACCACGAGGGAGATGGATGCAAAGCGAACGGCACGGGCGTCCTAGAAGTTTACTTGGAACCCGATTGTCGTTACGTCATGAGCGAACCCACGGAATCCGGGTCAGACTATGCGGCTTTGTAGGCTCACGCGGCACGCACTGGACCTTACTGGACCGAAGATTCTTCGATTTACGGTTCACTCTGTGTTTCGTTGCGAAAGTGGTTAGAATACAAGACACTCCTCCCCGCGTCGACTATTCGTTTATGGTACAATCCTTTCTCGAGTGCTGAGTCCGTGTTTCACAAATATAGAAGTACAACACAAGATTGAACGAATCTGCAATCAGACCTCAAAGCTCAGTCCCAGTGAGCCAGCTGAACCACTGCTTATCATGCTCAGCCCTAATCTTCCCTTCGCCTCTGACACCTTCGGGCCAGGGTATTTTAGATCTTGGGGCAATGTCGATCGGATAGTGTACCTGACCCTCCTTTCCACTCCAGTCAAAATCCACAAGCTTCACGCCGCCCTCCGTAATCAGGATGTTTGGTTCCCGCAGATCCCCAAAAACCAACCCCGCACCATGCAGTGCTCGGACCGCCCTGCGAAGTGATTCAACGTGTTTGGATCCCCTTGTGCTCTTCAGAACTTCTCCAGTATCCTCCGTCGCTTTGAGGCATTCCATGACCACGAAGTGAACCCCTGCGATATCTGCATGGTATTCTAGCTGGGGTGCAAGCGACATGCCAGCGAGCACCTTGTGTGCTTCTGGACAATACCTTCGTGTGAACTTCACGACAACGAGTTTGCCTGCCTCCTGTGACTTCATGGATGCGGTGAACAGCGCTCTCGTCGTTTTCTCTCCATGCGCCAGAGGACCCTTGTAGGTAAGTGTAAAGGGGACATCGCCGACCTTGAATTCCGTATGGCAAGGGAACACCCAATCTCCCAATGGACTTTTGGGCATGGGCAGGGTGGTGAGATCTGCACCTTGCGACCCTGACACCTTGGACCCTCGACTCGGAGCGGGGTTTGCGGTTGATGGTCCCTCGACGAACTCCAAACCGCGGTAGAAGGAATCCAGATCTTGAATGCATTCTCGGAGTGTGACAAGGACCTGTGCCACTCGGCGTAGGCCTCTGTCGGAGTCGGTGGGGTGGGAACCAAGGGTTAGGTAATCCGTCAACTCTTGAGCGATGAAAGTGTTGGTGAGGACGGCACCCGCGACCAACAAGTGTGGACCCGCTATTGCCACCAGAAACACAGGGCAGCACGAGGCGCCAACAATCGGCTTGTACTGCGGTATTCAGTAAACTGGTGATCAAGAGTTGGTAGAACACCTACAGTACTTGCAGTACAGAGCTTCACGAAGTCCGACTGACATTGTAGGGCGGGGTCGCAACCACCCGTTCCGACCTCGTTCTTCACTTCTATGAAAGCGCAGATTGGCCGCGTCGGCCCCCAGGAACAACCGGCCTGTATCGTTGCATCCGGTTTAAAATAATTTTTGCCATCGAGAGGAACCGTCTTCTCATCCCAGGCATCTATGTGTATCAGGGAGGATAGATAAGGACGCAAGGCCTTTATGCGTGTTGTTTCATCTCTGTAGCACTGGCGAGAGGCATTTATGAAGTCCGAAGTCTCCTCGAGTGTCTTCTCGTCCCCACTGAACGGTGAAAATGCACGGGAAAGGAACTTGGCGAAAACAGGGTGATATATCTGGATAGGATGACCAGTCAACGTCACTGGACGTTCGTTGCGGACTGCGTCCCTGCGCGCGGAGGTTTGTGCGGCATGGAACTCTCCAGGTTTTGCATCGTCGGAGGGTGATTTGCGATTGCGTGCGGCTTCCACTACCTTCTCCCTCTCTGATCATGCGGTGAGAAAGTGTAGCGGATGAGGCAATGGCCACATACTAATGTTAGGTTCCTCTTCGATAGTACCCAATAACCGCTTGCGGTCCCCATCGTCTCCATTATCTGCGCCCGAGGTGACCTGAGTAGACCCCTTGGAGAGAGGAGCTTGACGACGTACCAAAGATGATAACCAGGAGGCCATCCCCGAGTGCTTGTAAAGGAAGTTGAGGAGGGCGATAGATTGCATTGTCGCGCAGGTAACCATCGTTGATTGGGAATTCTTCCTGAATCTCCCTCGGTGATTTGTTTCTGGAGTCCTCGTGCTTTCCCACAAGCTGTAGATCTTCAGAGATGTATCAACACGAACAAATGCCTAGTGATCACAAACCTGGTATGTTTCAAAAAGTTCCGGCTGGGGAGTTCCTTTGACATGCTCTCTCGCTCCCTTTCTAATTGAATTGACTGTCCCGCCTTCTTTTGCTGGTACCGAGAGTTCGTAAGATCCCAAACATGTATAGGACGAGCCGGATTTTTCGAACAAAACGCTGAAGTAACTGAGCTCTGCAATGCTTTTAGAATGTTTCACGATAGAGCAATGATGTTTTACAAACCGAACTCGATGACCAGCCTGTCCTTGCCGACGATTTCCCGCAAGAGCGCCCCGGCTCCATGCACAGCGACACTTTTATAGTCAGTGCTGAGCGGGCAGTCATAATCTTCTGGAAATCGCTGGTTTTGTTTCCCAATTGCTTCAAGAAGGGACTCCTTTGGCTATAAGATCGTCAGATATTATCGAAGCAGAGCTTTGAGCTCAAATACCTCTATGACCCTGACGATTTTGATGTCCACGTTCGGCCAAGTGCATTCCGCGATTCGTTTTCGAGCTTCGTCCATTATAGCCTTAACGGTTTGGTGGGTTCCAGTAGTTAGTTCTCCTTCGGCGAAGTAGTTGTACTGATTGAACAAAAAGAATCGGAACTCAAGGGAGTCGAAGACAACAACGAGGTGTTCTTTGAATTCAATTTCTTCCAGTACTTCGTCCGAGAAAAGCCTTAAGCACGTATTCCGGTACTTGTCGTCGAAAATCTCCATGAGCTTTCTCCGTAGTTTGAGAGGCGTCATGTCATGGTCGCCGAATTGTGCTGGTGGCTGAGCAACCGTAAGCAGGGGCCTGAAAAGCACGAACGGTCGAAGTACCTCGTACACGTTAAGCTTGACGCCAACAGCGGAGGGCAAACGAAGTTTAGCGTTGATCGCAGTTCGGGCAGCGTCCTCAATAACCGTGACAGAGTCGGTGGTGTTACACTGTACCTCCTCATGGAGGACGAAAGTGTAATCGGAGGCTTCCTTTTCCAGGAGATAGAAACGGTACAATATCTTAGACATGGTGGTCACCGAGAGAGCGAGGTCAACCTCAGTCTCATGTACAACTTGGACCTCCAAATCGGCCCCCACCGGGAACGCGTGGAACCATATACACGTTGTTTTGGTCTCGCCAAGGCAGCCATTGGCCCGTCAGTGGCGCAGTAGTGTTACAAGTTGGGAGCTCTGTATGGGTATTTTTAGTGTACAGCAGGTTGCAATTCGATAGACCGTTTCCTGTAGGATACAGCCCCAATAAGTTGTTTATATTTTGATGGTATTGGGGCCCGGCACCCCGGCATAGCGGCGTTGACCAGCTCGTACATTGACCTCAGCAGGCCGGCAACCTGATTCTCCTGCTCACTTTTTGGTCTACAGGGTCGTTAGCGACCCATGGTTCGTTTCAGGGATATATCATTGATTTTTGCGAACGGCGCAACGGTGGGAATCAGTTACGGCCAGGGGACTTGGCCCCGGCATTCGCATCATGCCGGGATGCCGAGCCCCAATACCATCAAAATATAAACAACTTATTGGGGCTGTATCCTACAGGAAACGGTCTATCGAATTGCAACCTGCTGTAATAAAGCATCCGGTTGAGGACAAATCATTCATCATGGTGTCCCTCATCTTTGGCGCGCATGGGTTTTGCCGTTCGAAATACGTCTGGAATAGACGGAGCGGAATTGGGCAACTGGGACACAGAAGCCGAGCGCCACAGTACAAAGGGGATACTAAGGTCCAATTGTAAAACAAACGATCACCGCACGTATATCACTCGTCACTCAAATACTTCTCGAGTTCGACCTTCCTCCATAACTGACTCCACACCGTTCGCGCCCTCAGTTCCCCACTGCGCTGCGAACCCGCAGGGTACACACTTAACCCTTCTCCGTAACCGCCACCTATAATTCCGCCAACTCAGGGCACAACTCCAAATCGTCACGGAAACCCCACACTACCTCAAGATCCAAATCATTCAGACAAAGGCGAATAAGTGGCACTCGTGGGAGGTGCTCAAATAGAGCGCATGCCGCTGCGGTTGGCGACGACACGCCTACCTCCGGCATGTGGTCGATGAGGTAATGAGGCGTTGGACAACGATCTGAATAATGCGGCCCCCCGAGCCTTGGGAGAAAACTCCGCGAGGTGGAGGGACTGAATGTCCAACCCATTAGACCCAACCACCGTGATCCTCTTGTATAGTGCGGTACAGTTCTGTGCCTTGAGCTTCGTGATGATGGAGAGCCGGCTGCAAAGCTCGGACCAATCGGAGTCCGACCAAGGGATTCACCCCTTGAGCAAGAAAAACCAAAACCATTTGAGCGATGGGAGTTTCAGAAGGGACAACAAGCAACCGCACGTTGCGCCGTGTACCAGAAGTTTGGTCAGGTGGGATAACTCTATAGGTTCCTCCCGGTGGCAACTGGGTGGTCTCCACACGTCCAAATCAATGAGTTTGAGCGAGTCAAGAGCCGTGCCTCTCCGAAGAAACTCGGCGATGGTTGGAAGTTCGAGGCCCATGGAACCTCTTAATCTGAGCGTTGTTAAGTGTGTGACGATATTCATTGACCAGTTGACCTCCCTCTCGACGGATAGGTTCTTCAGTCTCGGCAATCCGCCATAGGCTAGGTCCACGGAACTGGCTCCGTGGACGCTTGAGCCTGGGGTTCGTATGTCGACCAAAAGTCGGACCGGTGTTAGAATGCTTGATAATCCATGCGAACTTCCAAGCGTTTGACCTGATCCTGGCGTTCCTGGATGAGATTTGTAGCTCCTTGGATGTTCGTCTGGAGATCCAAGCGGTGTGAGGAATGCGTGGTGCGCCAAGGAGGTGCCTCGGCAGATACGAAGAGAGGAGCCTGTTTGCAGCGTATGATCTAGGCGTCTAGCACGTCTAAAGCTTGGCCCTGGATGTGAATGTTGGACCACACCCGACCATCGCCAAGCAGGACCTTCCTTCACAGGCAACAGACGTGCGTCAACAATGCGATCCGGCCACAATTAGAGCGAATGGTGCAGTCGCATGGTCGAATATCATGAAACAAATTCCGCGAGGGAGGTGGTCGATCGTTGGAGCCTTCTTTCCTTCATTATCGAATCGTTAGCAACCGTATCCCATGCACTTCTTACATTTAGCGAACCTGAGGGTGGCGATGAATTCCGTGCGTGAGGA
>Ga0307515_10009196_pt1 | contig 19145 bp, 4 predicted proteins | sample 17_EM_MG_FD_194513 | JGI IMG/M metagenome (GOLD analysis project Ga0307515, IMG submission 194513) | Populus trichocarpa ectomycorrhiza microbial communities from riparian zone in the Pacific Northwest, United States - 17_EM | ecosystem: Host-associated > Plants > Roots > Unclassified | place...
ATATTATTAACTTCTAATTTACCTATATACCTAGCCTATTAATAAGTTTACCATAGTTTCTGCTACAAGGCTTCGTTACACATTCACTACTAAAGTTATAGTATTAATAAAGTTAAATAATATACCACTAAAAGTAGTAGCTATAATAGCGTTAACGGCAGCGACTATATTAGGATTAGGTAATAACACTAGGATAGTAGATACTAACTCTTAGCTAGTTACCGTTGGATAGCTATAAGAAATAGTTAATTAATTAATATATAATAATAGGATATTTAAAGAAAGAATTAATAGAATTAGAGCAGCTAAGGTTAAGTTACCCTTAATTAAGCGATTCTTAGGGGAGAAGTTAAAGCTTAAAGGATTCCTTATATAAATGCACTTTAAGGTTATATAAGAAGGGGTTAAACTAGGAATACTTATAAATTAAGTCGCTTATATAGGATTATTCTTAATAGGGAGAGCACTTAAGTAGTTTAAGCCTTACCTTATAGAGGTATAAGAGTATAGTATAACAACTACCAACCAGGAGGTATAATATATATTCTTAAGTTAAAGCGGGTTTATAGAATGCTTAATATAGATATTTAGAGACCTAAAAGTAACTACTATAGTAGAACGAAAACTTTAAAACCTAGTATAAAGAACTTTAGCAATTAAGTATATAATATAGTTTTAGATATTAGCAATATAAGTTAAATAAAATAATAAGGCGCTTATAGTATAGTATAAGCAAGGACTTAAAGTAAAAGTCTAGGACGTAATTATCCTAATAAAAGATGCGGACACTCTTAGGGATTTAATTAACTAAGTAATTAAGATTAATAATAGGATCTACTAAAGAGAGTAGACTAAGAAGGGTTAAGATAGAGTTCTATAGTTATATAAGGCGTAAGGCGTATAACGGTAAAGTTAAAGTTAGAAACTATAGTATAGCGTAGAGCTAATAGACCTAAGCAGTACTAAAGAAAATAGAAAATAGAATAAACGACTATAGAAACCTAAAGGATAAGGATTAAGTAATTAAAGGTCTAAGGAGCAAAGGCCAAACCAGGGATTTTAGCAGTAGAAGACGTTTAGGCGGACTCTATAGTAAGAAAAATGGTTTAAAAAAGGGGCTTATATAAATTACAGAGAATAAGGTTATTTTATTAGAGATTATAGAAGTAGGTAGAGTTACTATATAGTAAAAGGAATAAGACTAGTAGAAGAGATATATATATAGAGGGATAATAGTATACTACAAGGAACTAAAAAGTGTTTAATTAAAAGTTTTGCGTTTTATTATAATAATATATACTAAATTTATAAGGACGCTAAGTATAGCGTAAGCTATTAGCTATAGGAGCTAAAGTTATTAGAGTTTAGAGGAACTAATAAACTATCTCGCAGATTGGATATTAAGGACGATAAATTTAATATAGGCGAAGTATTTAGTAATAATAAGGTAATAAAGGCAGCTTATTAGGAGTATATAGACCATAAAGATATTATAAAAGAGGTAGAGGATAATTCCACTATAGAATAGGGAATATTAGTAGGGATTAAGACCCTACTAGACACGATATCTATTGCTTTATAAGACGCAAGAGAAGTATAATAATAAACTACTTTAGCACTTAATAAAGGCTAAAGGCTAAAGGCTTAAGATTCTTAGGAAGAGATAAGACACGCTTAAGGACCTATAATAGACAATAACCGATAGAGCAGAGTAACGGCTTAGTTTAGTAATATATAAATAAGCTTCGGACGAAGTTTCCTAAAGGCATAAGATTCTTAAGACGAGATAAAAACGCTATAAAAGCTTAGTTAAACTAAGGCTAGAGCTAAGCTTAAGTAAGAAGCAAGCTTAGGATTAAGAATTCTATAGGACTAAGAATTCTAGACATGAATAAGGACTATTAAGTAAACTAAAATTAAGAAGTAAGAAGACTTTAAGGATCTACTTATAAGGCGAAAACTAAAAGAAAATATAAAGAGATTTAGACAGAGAATCCTTATATAGTAAGAATAAAAACTAGACCAAAGATTTAGTATACTAAGTTATATAAGGGATAGGGCGCTAATATAAAGAATTACTAATAGGCTAAGGGCAGGTATGTTAAGAGCTAAGTAGCTTACTAAACTAGAAGATAAAGAGGATATAGAAATCCCTACTAGGTTTAAAGAACGATATATAAAGGGCTATTATAATATAGTAATAAGAAGATACTTCCTTACAGATAAGCTGTATATACTTTAGTAGCTATACTAAAAGTAGTATAGGCAACAACATAATAATAAGTAGGAAGATTTCTATATATAGTTAGATAAAAAAGTTATTTAAAACTACCCTATTATAGAGAAAGTAATAAGTTATATTAAGGGAGCCTTAATTATAATATTAAAGGATCTAGAAGAATAATTAGAGGACTAGAGAAGTAAGAGACGTATCTTAGTACCCGTAAATAAAGTCGCAACGTTTAGATTAATATGGTAAAGGTTTAAACTTAAAGATAAAAATAAGTTAAGAGTTAACCTAAAGCACCTAGTATACTATATGCCATTATAGGTTGCATATATAAATAATATATATATAATGCACAAGAAAAAAAAACCCCCCCTATAAAAATATATTAGGCGCTAGATAAGCAATAGTATAGAAATGCTAAGTATATATATGGATAGTATCTAATAGAAGTATAGGAGTTAGGAGACTTAATACTTTAACTAAAAAGATTTCTTATGGAAGAATACTTAGACGGATAATAGTAGTAAGAATGCCTAAAGAATATATATCTATAGTATATAGAAGATAAAAAGCAAACTAGGTATTAGCTAAAGAGTAAGCTAAGTGCAATAGAATTAAGTAGCTAATAGTTAGGAAAAGCAGAGGCCTATAGGACTAGAGGGAGCTAGTAGTAGAGCCTTAGACCCTTTAAGGAATTTAAGGATAATACCTAAAGTTATAAGTAAATTAGTAAGATTAATAGTTTAAAGCACTAATAGATAGTAGAATAATAAGAAACTATATCTTACTAGTAGCAGTTAAAAGAATAGGATTACCTTATAGGCAGAAGGAACAGCCTTACTTATTAGTTATAATTTTAGGAGATCTAATAGCCTATAAAGGAAGTATTATTAATCTTAAAATAGGACCTATTTAGATAACTATTAAAGGGAGATAAATTAAGATTTTTTTTAATATCCTACTATTAGGACGGGATAAGACAGTATTAGGTATACCTTAGTTATAAGAATATAACCTAAAGATTAATTGGATTATAGGTTAGGTTAATATTAGGGATACTTAGCGATATAAAATGTAATAATAGACCAAATTAGTATAGTACTAAGTCGGAGTAATATATAAAGAGACTAAGTAAGGCTTAAGTTATATACTAAAGAGATATTATAAGTATAGCAAGAAACTATAGAGCCTAAAAAGTAAAAAGCTAGTAGATTATATAGTATAAAACTATAAGATAGAGTTAGAACTAGAAATAAGTTTAAGGTTTTTTCTAACCTATAAGCTCACTTAAAAGGAGTTTAGAGCACTTAAAGAGTTTATCTAAAAGAACCTATAAAAGGGATATATTAGACTATTATAGTTATTAATAGGATATCTAGTACTATTTATACTAAAGAAGAATGGAAAACTTAGGTTATGTATTAACTACAAATAGTTAAATAGCATTACTTAAAAGGATAGATATCCTTTACCCTTAATTAGCGAAATCTAAGATTAGATAGGTAATGCGTAAATCTTTATAAAGATAAATCCAAGATAGGCGTACTATTAGATTAGAATTAAGGAAGGTAATAAATAAAAGGCAGCCTTTAGGTTAAAGAAAGGACTATATAAACTATTAGTTATATAATTTAAATTAATAAATACACTAACAACGTTTTAAAAAAGAATTAATAGTATATTAAGAGAATACCTTAATAAGTTTATTATAGCATACCTCGATAATATTATTATCTACTTAATAATTAAGGAAAAACACAAAGAATACGTTAAATGGGTCTTAAAGAGACTATAAGAAGAATAAATACCAGTAGTAATTAAGAAATGCGAGTTTTTTTATAAGGAAGACCAATTTTATTAAATTTATTATTAAACTAGGTTATATTAGTATAGACCTAAAGAAGATTAAAGCTATAACGAGTTGGTAAGAACTAGAGAATATAATATAGTTAAGGTTATTTTTAGGGTTTTATAACTACTATAGAAGGTTTATAGTATAATAGTTAAAGAATATTAAACCGTTTACTAGGCTTATAAAGAAAGAAGAACTATAGGCATAGGGAAAGAAGTAAAAGAAGTTGTTTAAGGAACTTAAGGAGTTATTTACCTAGAAGTTAATTCTTAAAATCTATTAACTAGGGCTAAATATAGTTATAGAGATAAACGAATTAGACTTTATACTAGGAGTATACTTACTATAAAAGTATAAGAATATATGGCATCTAGTAGTATATTATAGTTAGAAAACAATACTATTAAAGTTAAACTATAACATCTATAATAAGGAGTTATTAGGTATAGTTACAGTATTTAAAGAATAGAGAGCATTCTTATAAGGCGTAGAAAAACTATTTATAGTTAAAATAGATTATAAGAACCTAACGGGGTTTCTAATAACAAAAGAACTTAATTAAAGATAAGTTAGATAGGTAGAGATACTTATAAAATACTATTTTAAGATTTAGTATACTAAAGGAACTAAGAATATAAGAGTAGACACCCTAAGTAAAAAGGCTAAATTATAGAACAATAAAAAACTATTAGGAGTAATGCTACGTAGAGATAAGGATAGATTAATTGGATATAATTACCCTAAGCTAGTAGTAACTTAAGAGGATAATAAACTAAAAAGAGTCTATAAAATACCAGAGAGCTTTTAGGTATAAAAAATTCTAAAAGTATAGTTAGAAGACCTATAGGTAGATATATATAAAATTAAGAAGTAAAGTATATTCTAAAAAGCATAGTAGAGTATTTTATGGAAGATTTTTATAAGGGAATAACTTAAGGACATAATAGAGCAACAGGCTTAGTATTAAGACTTTAAGAAAAATATATTATTAACGGAATCTAAGGCATAGCTAAAAAAGTAATAAAAGAGTGTTTAGATTACTAAAGAAATAAACTAATAAGGTATAAGCTATACGGAGAGCTATAACCTATTAAAATACTAGAAAGACTATAGGAGGTTATATTATAGAACTTTATTATTAAGTTACTAAAGTTAAGAGACCCTATTACTGAATAAGAATATAACGTAATCTTAGTAATAGTAGATAAGTTAACTAAATAGGGCTACTTTATAGTATACGCGGAAGAAATCTTAATAGAAGATATTACTAAAATCTATATTAAAAAAGTGTTTATAAGATATGGAGTACTAAGTAAGATTATATTAGATAAAGATCTAGGATTTATAGTAGTATTTTAGGAGGTATTCTTAGCGAAATAAGGAGTTAAAGCAGTAACTTTTACCATATATTATCCGCAGACAGACGGATAAACAGAAAGATTAAATTAGACGCTAAATTAGACGCTAAAATAGTATTTAAGATATTATATTAATTATATACAGAACAATTAGGTATTATTATTACTAGTTATATAGTTTATATATAATATAATACCGCAAGAAGGGATAGGCATATTACTATTTAAGGCAAATTATAGATATAAGCTAAGGATATCGTTATTACTACAATAAGTAAAGAAAATAAGTAGTATAGCTAAAGAAAGAATAAAGATATTAATAAATCTTTATGCAAACCTTATAGAATTAGTAAAAAAGGTATAAGAAAGAATAAAAAGGTATTATAACACTACAAGATCTAAAGAACTAGATCTTAAGGAGGGGGATAAAGTGTAATGGGACTAGTCCAGTTACAGTAGGAATGTCTCGGTGAAACACTCGACAGATAAATTCTAACGCTTTGACCAAATTCTAACAGATTAATCGAATTCTACCAAAGTCCGTTAAAGACCGCGTGCGTATATACGCACGCATAGACCACTAAGCTCCTAACTATTTAATTATATAATTCTCTTGTTATTCCTTTCTCTTCCTTACATAACGTCTTGTTCCTAGCGAGAGCTATATACCCTTAGATTTAGATAAAATTTATATTATTCCTTTAAATTTTCCCTAAAGTCTCTCCGCACCCTTATATTACGTTATATTAATACTAATACCCTTAAAATAGTAAATAAACTTAAATCCGCCACGTTAACTATTATAGCCCTAGTTAGGGAATAAATAACTATAATGCAATAGTCCTTTATAGATACCTTAGCCTAGTAACAAACTATACTAAAAGCTTAGTATTAGCAATTAATTAAAGCAATACGTAAAGAACTCTATGACGCTAAAGTACTCGCGTTAGAGACCCTAATAACAATACCTGTAAATAAAATTAAAATAACTATCTAAAAAGCTCCCTAACCCTCTAATGTTTAATAGAAATTAAAATAACCTACGTCCCTTTATAACTAAGCTCCGTCTTAAACTTTTAATAAACTATAATTAATACCCTATTAAAGCTAGTAAGATTAGCTATAGAATGTCTTATTTAAGTAAAGACGCTGCATAAACTATAGACCCATTCTTCTATAACGGCACCTTTATTAATTTTAAAATCTTTATCTCTTTACTAGAATAAACGTATAATAACGCTAGCCGCGAATATACAGCTATTACTAAACTTAAAAACCTATAATAACGGAACTAAGACTTTACTAGCTTCTTTTTAGAATTTTTAAGCCTTATTAGTAAACTAAATTGGAATAAAGCCGCTAAAGCTGCTACTCTCTACCGAGCTATTTTAGATAAAATTAGAGTATAGTTAGTAGGTAGAGAACTGCTAAAGGACTTACCTAAATTTGCTATAATATATTAATAAATTAATAAGGACCTTTAATATAATAAATAGACTTGTTCCCTAAAGTCAACTATACCTTATATTTAAAACTTTATAAAACCGGTATATACTCTAAAGCGTGATCCGTCTCTAAGATCTAAAAGCCCTATATATAACCCTATAGACCTTAACGCTACCTAATTTTATATACCCTTAGAAACTAACAAATAAAGAACATAAGCCGTAAATGGAGAATGTTTTAGATATAAAAGAAAGGGACATATTTAAAGGGATTGCCGAACTTACCCTTTTAAAAAGGTCTGCCGTAGCTCCTCTTAGTCCTTAAGTTATACTTATTTTATAAATTATACTTAGTTGCTATAAAGCATCTTGTCTTTAGTTAACTCAGAAAACGAATTATCCTAGGGCTAAGTTGCGCCTTAAAATAAGAAGTAGAAGAGTATAAGTATCTAGGCTCTTTTAGCGCTAATATATAATATAACTCCCTTAATGTACTTAGCGAAATTTAAATGCTTAAAAAATAGAAGGAAGTATAAATCCTTATAAACAGCGGAGCTACTAGTATAGGCTTTATTAATATAAACTACGCGAAAACTTAATACTTAAATTTAAAGAAACTTAATAAGCCCTAAGGCCTATAAGGCTTTAATAATAAGCCTTTAATATACGGTAAACTGACGCACTATACTCTTATAAAGATATAAATAGGCAAATACCTTAAATATATTTCCCTATTTATAATACCCTTAAAGTATTATAAGGTAATACTTAAATACGGATAGCTAAAACAATATAACCCTTTAATTAGCTAGGTTAAAGAAACACTAAAATTCCGTATAACCTACTGCTAAAGTTATTACTTAAAATACTACTTACCCTATAAATACGTATATAACTATTTAAATTTAATATAATATAAATTACCTTTACTATAAACCTCGAACTAATATAATAAAGTTATAACTACTAATTATAGTAAAGAATGTAAGGATAATATATTAAAACCCCTTAAAGTTTATATAGTATAAGCCGCACCCTTTTATTTATTAGCAAGAAAATAAAACTATAAGATCTTTACTATAATACTAGAAGATATTAAAAAGGCGTTAGAACTGAAGTAATATATTAACCTCCAACCTCTTATACCTAAAGAATATTATAATCTAATTAATATATTTAAAAAACGATTTGCAAACTAACTACCCTTAGATATTACTTAAGCCTACACCTAATTAAAAACGCACCTTTAGCGCTTAATATTAGCATACCTTCCGGAGCAAATTCGCCACCAGTATCCTAAAGATACGATTATAGTTGTGCTTAAGCCATTATATAGAATTACAGAGGTAAAAACTCACTAGTAGGCTACCTACAGTAAGCACTATAAAGAGAAGCTTTTAATAACTACTTCTATATTTAATCCCTACTTCCTTATTACAACTATAGGAACTCCATTTAGAATCGTTGGCATATAAACTAATAATATAATTATCTTAGGGGATAACCAATTCTTAGCTCTTAAAGAAGATAAGCTAGTAAAAGTAAATCTTATAGCAAAGCTAAAAGAAAAGCTTAATTTAATAACACCATTACTCTTTAATAGATGCATCCTCTCCCTAAATAAGGATTCTATTGCTTTACGCCAGAAGGGTTAAGGTAAGAAGATTAATATTATTAATATTAATTCCCTAAAGCAAGGATATATAGAGTAACGCACTTACGGAGCTTATATTACTTTTATCTGTTAACCTAAGGCTTTATTTAATCTCTCCATTGCCGCCTAACACTAGAAACCAACTAAGGATGACGTTCTTGCCCTAAATAAACGTCTTTTCTAGCAAATGAACTATCTTAATTAGGGACTACTCTACGTGCTTATTAATCTTCCTACCACCAAGCTCTTTATATTTATTAATAAAATATTTATAAATAATAAAGATTTTAGCTCCTAGTTAGAATATAAGATTATTATTATAAATAAATTTACTAGAGAGAATAACTTTATAATCTATAGCAATCTTATTTATTAAAGCTTAACTAAGAGCAAGCGCGTTACCTAAAGTATTTTAGCGTTAGAGATATATAGAATAGTTAGCGGAGTTAATATAGCAATTACAATTGGAACTACCCTAAAAATAATTATAGATTAACTCGAACTTCCTATTATCCCTATAATTATATGCACTAACTTATATTCCCTCTATAAGTGTTTAGTTAAGCTTAGTACTATAAAAGAGAAGCGCCTTATAATTAATATTATAGTACTTTAGCAATCCTACAAGCATTAAAAACTCTTTAAGATTTAATAAATTAATGGCCAAAATAACCTAGTAGATGTAATAATAAAGACGAACCTAAATAAGGCACTAGAGATATTTATTAATATAAATACTCTATGTATATAAGTTAAAGGTTAGGTTAAAAGGGAGTCCTTAGAAATTTCTTAGTTACGTAAGGTCTTAAGATGTCTAGGAATTTTAACCGGCGGTTAAAGTTATCTAATTAGTCAGATTCTCTTGCTAAGACTTTTTTAAAGGGGGAGCCTAACTTAATCCAGCTAATTAGGATCTTCTATCCCCGGGATAGAAAATCGCTATTGGCTTACTTACTACTAGCGCCTTAGCAGCCCTCTAAACATAATATCTACCTATAACTCCTAAGTAAGAAAGCACTATGTGCTAAGAGGCAAATTTTAGGATAGCGAGACTTGTATTATAATGGTAATAGTAAGTAAGGAGGATTAATATTTATTATGCTAGTCAAGCGGTATATATATATAGATAGCAACTATAAAAGAAGAGTTGCTAGTGTTGGGAATAAAGGCAAGTGGTCACTATATAAGGTATATTGCCACTATATATAGCAAGTTACCGTTACGTGCGGCAAGTTACCGTCACGTGCCGCCGCGGCACTAGCGTGGTGAGGAACCTTAAGTTCCTCACCCCTTTCTTTAAGAATTAAAACAAGAAGAACAATTATTATACTATTTACGAACCGTAGCTACGTAATATCCCCTTATGTAACCAACAGTAATAAAGGCAGCTTATATTATTTTAAATTTAAATAGTTATATATATATTTATAAGGTACGTAGTATTTTAAGTAATAACTTCGGCAGTATATAAAGGCGCAGATTAGTTATTAATAATAAATCCTAAGAATTAAAGACTTTGTTAGCTAGTTGGACAATTCTAAGATTAGTAACCAGCTATAATTAACTAAAGGGATGCTGCCCTTTAACCGCCTATAGTCTCTTAACTAAGTAAGTTGGCGAGTACCTATTAAATAACTTAAGGAGTAGACCCTAAACTAGAGAAACTTACTAATTAACTCCGGAAATTTAATCTTAGGACGGTTAAATTAGCGGGCGTTATATCTTTAATGCTGTTCCTAAATAGGATTTATTAAAATCTAATATAGTATATATAGCTCCTAAATAGGCCTATAACTAGCATTAAGTAATAATAGACTGCAGCAGCCCTATAAGGGTGCGCTATAAAAATAATATAAGCCGGGTCTAGGAAGGTATAGAGGGCTTATTAGGATTTTTTTGGGGGCTTATTATTGCGGTTTGCGGCATATTGCCGCAAACTATACGGTTGCGGTAGATAGATATAGTTATTAGCGAATTATACAAACCGCGCGTTTTATAACAAGTTTACAGCACCCTAATAGTAAATTACGTATTTTATAATAAGTTTGCAGTATCTAATAGTAAATTACGGCAAAACGCTAACCTATAAATAAATAGTGCACAAACTATATAAATTATAAAACTATATAAATTGTAAAAACTATATAAATTGTAACTATACAAATTGTACCTATATAAATTATAATTATATTATATAATAACTAAATTATTATATATTCCCATAGATTTCTATAATATACTTTTAAATATATTTTTATTATAACTATATAAAATATAAAGCTATCTACTTTAGGTGTTAAGGGGGAAGCCTCTTATAGAGGCTTTAAATTATTTACTTATCTACCTACCTACCTATCTACCTACCTGCTTGCCTACTTACTTACCTACCTACTTACCTATCTACCTACCTACCTACCTATCTACCTATCTATTTATACCTACCTATTTATACCTACCTATCTATGCCTACCTATCTATACCTACCTGTCTATATTATCTTAATTTGATTAATTAATTAAATTGTTTATTATATTCGCTAACTAGTTATTTAAACGGTTATTATATAGCTCTAGTAGCGGTTATATAGCTCTAACGACGGTTATATAGTAATAATAACAGTTGTTTAGCTCTAATAGTTATCTAGTAACAGCGATAGTTATCTAGCTTTAATAACGGTTATCTAGCGATAGCAATAGTTATCTAGCTCTAGCGACGGTTATCTAGCGACGGCGACAGTTGTCTAGCTTTAATGACGGTTATCTAGCTCTGGTAACGGTTATCTAGCTCTAGTAACGGTTATCTAGCTCTAGTAACAGTTATCTAGCTCTAGTAACGGTTATCTAGCTCTAATAATAGTTGTCTAGCTCTAATAACGGTTGTCTAGCTCTAATAACGGTCGTCTAGCTCTAATAATAGTCGTTTAGCTCTAACGACGGTTGTCTAGCTCTAGCGATAGTTTTCTAGCCCTGGCGATAGTTATCTAGCTCTAATAACGGTCGTCTAGCTTTAACGATAGTTTTTTTTAGCTCTAGCGACGGTTATCTAGCTCTAGCAACGGTTGTCTAGCTCTAGAAATAGTCGTCTAGCTCTAGCAATAGTTATTTACTAGCTATTATTCTAGTATCTTCCTAAATAGGGAGGATATAAGAAAGGGCAAAAAATAAGGTGGCTACCTAGGTATATATAAGGGGTATATTTAGCAGAGGTATATATAAAGGCTATTAGAAATATAGCGGGGACCTAATAGTAATATAGAGCTTTATATAGAGCCTCTATACGTAAAGCTTTATATAGAGTATCGTATAAGCTTTATATAGAGCTTTATATAAAGCTTTATACAGAGCCTTATATAGAGCCTTTATATATAAAGCTTTATATAAAGCCTTATATAAAGCCTTATATAGAGCCTCTATATTAGGTTTTTTTTAGGTATGTTATTATAAGCAAAAATCAGGGTTTGCAAAACCTGCAGGCATAAGTTGCAATTTTAGCAATTTATAGTAATTTGCAGCAATTTGCTACAAACATATAAATAGGGCAGGCGTGTATATAGGTAGCCTATATATTTATAGCAAATTGCTACAAATCGCCGCAAATTGCTAAAATTGCGACTTACGCAGGTTTTGCAGACCCCGATTTTCGCTTACAACAACATGCCCAAAAAAAATCTTAATGCTAGGAAACTTTAGCGTATAATAGGTATAAGCTTAGATATATTATTGATGCGGGGGTTTCCACTATTTTATTAACTAATACCTACAGCTTTAAAAATTAGTTTATTGTGGTTTCCTATATATAAATAAGAATAACTAAATCTGCGCTAGAATATATAAGTACCTAGGAAATACAATTCTATACTTGCTAAGTAATAATTAGATCTAGTTCCTTAAAGACTAGCTAAGGTAGAACGTAAATATTAATCATAATACTCTAGTAACAGGCGTCCCACTAAAGGCAGCTTTAGTGGAGCTCGTAAAAGGTAGTAATATTAAAAGTAAGGAGGAACTCGGCGTGTCCTAAGAAGATATATACTAAGTAGAGTTAATATATATTAATTTAGTTGGAGCTATAACCTAGTTGCAGCCTATACTATAGTTATATAATCTTAAGAGGCTATAAGGGGAAGTAAGGGTAACGAAACCGCCTTTAAAACTATCTAGTTAGCAACCGGCAGTAGTTCGAAATATATAACTAGGAGGATATCTCCAAATCGCACTACGGTCCTAGCAGTAGGCTCCTTAACCGCCGTTAAGTAATAACAAGGTTAATAAAATAAACTATACTAAATAGTTAAGACAGATAGAGTAAATAGTGGATGCAATAATAATAGCCAAGGCACCACGGCCGAAACTAGTTAGAATAATAGATATCTTAAAAGAAAACGTCCTAAGCCTAACCGTAATAGTAAATAAGATCTTATTAAAAACTATTAAGGTTACTATTAGATACTGCCTTATATATACATACCTAAAGTTATAAGATTATTCTTTAAGCCTCTCCTATTACCCCTTATAGAGCCTTACTAATAGAAGTAAAAGGACGTTAAGGCATCTGTGTCGTTAGCATACCTAATATTCTATGCTAATTAAGCCGGCTTAATAACTGCTAAAGTGGACTAGATTAAATAAGAAGTAGGATTTATCTAGTTTTAAAAACAATATTTAAAGGTAGAAGTGCAGATAGGGGATAAAAGGGCTAAATGCTTAATTAATTCTAGAGCGGAGCTTAACCTTATTAAGGAAAGCGTGGCTCTATAACATGGTTTACCAATATTAAATCTGCCCCTATAACTATAGGGTATATATCTAACGTCTGCTAATAGGGCTTAGTTTAAGTTTATTAAATTAGTATACGCGGTCCCCGTAGTAATAGGTAATAATTTAATATCTATAACGTTTATTGCTATAGGAGAAATATTATATAAGGTAATACTTAATAAACTATAGTCGGTAAGGGCTAAACTAGTAATAAAACGAACCGTAATAGGTTAGGTATCTTATATTATTTAATTAGAAGATAGTAGAGTTAAAATAAGGTTCTTAATATTCTATAAAGATGTAATATTCTTTAAACTAGATAAAGGTATTTGTATAGAAAATAATTTAGAAAATATATAACCGGTATAACCGCTAGGATTATATCTGGGGTTACTTATAACCTAGTGTATTAGGATAAGAAGGACGTTAAGAATAAAGAGGAGGGAAATAAGGTGCGGCTCTAATACGGACGTTTACTGTTTTAGATATCCGCTAGATAAAGCTATTAGTAGAAAAAGGAATATAATATGTCACAGTACGTGCGGACTGTCAAGGTACGATGTACAAGGTGACTATGTATAATTGACAAACGATGTCGTGTGCAGAACTATGTAGGAGGTGAGGCGGTATATATACACGTCGCTCAGGGGTAAGGTCTGTGCTCGTGTCATGACAACACCGAGTCATAACAACGCGTCAGGTCAGTGCCGTGACATAATATTAGATAGAGAGAGCTCAATAGTAAAATATTAAAGGAAGTCCTAAAGAAATACTTAAGGAAGAGTTAGAAGCTAGTATTTAAAGTAAAGGCTAAGTCCCTTATATATTAAAGGTTAAAACTAATAGATCTATTTATAATGCGAATAAAAAGCTACTAAAGTAAGGCCTGACTAAACGCTATAAATATAGCAACTACGTATAAACGAAAGGTAGATAAAGTCTATTTAGTTAATTTATCGGCACTAGATAGAATAATTATGAGAGGTATAATGGAATGGTGAGAGGTGGCCTTATATTAATAGAAGGCGTCCATCTAAGGATTACCTCTTAGTCCGTATAATTATTTCCTTAAGCCGTAATATACTAAGCTGGCTTATAGCGTATAACTAAAGCTAGAATAATTAGAGCGTATAATTATAGGAGATATTTAGCTAAGAGAGCGAGAGATCCTTAAAGCTATGTTGTTTAACTAAAAAGAGGCTCTAGTATAGGAGTTCTCTAAGATGGGTTATATTAGTAAAGATATAACTCTACCGCTAAAGATTAAGACTATGCTATATAAAGTATGGTAAGTACTAAACTTTCCTATACTAAGGGCCTTGTAAGGAGAAGTAATAAATATATTATAAGAATAACTAGCTTAAGGGACTCTGGAATACTGCGAAAGCCTATATAGAAACTTATAGTTTCTTATAAGTAAGAAGGAATATAAAAAGTACCAACTAATTAACGCGGTAATAAATATTAACTAAATAACGATTAGAGATGTAAATCTACCGCTATATACCAATAAGTTTTCTAAGGAGTTTACAGGGTGTAAGGTTATATCTCTAATAGACTTCTTCTCTAGCCATAACTAGCTAGAGCTTAATGTAAAAAGTAGGAACCTAATAGCCTTTATAACGCCTTTAGGACTTTTATAATAAATAATAGTACCTATAAAAGGTATAAATTTAGTAGCCTAGTTTATATGGATAATTACTAAGATCTTAAAGCGATATATTCTACACTATACCTTACTATTTCTGGATAATATTATAGTAAAAGGCCTATAGATAGTATATAATGGAGAAAAGAGTTTTCTAGGCGTGCGTAGATATATTTTGGAATATATTATATAGCTAGACAGAGTACTCGCAGATTTAAAATAAGCTACGTATACGATCTTAGGCGTAAAGTCGCATTTCTATAAAGACGAGATTATAGTGGTTGGTTACCGCTATAATAAAAAGGGACGATATCCGGAAGAGTTAAAGGTCGTAAAGATTGTTTACTAAAGAGACTGCGAAGACGTTATATCCGCCTAAGCATTTCTAGGAGTTGTTGTATATTACTAAATATAGGTAAAAGACTTTGTAATTAAGGTAGAGCTAATCTTCCAACTCCTATAAGTAAACGTTCTATTTATATAGGGTATAGAGTAGATAGCTGCTATAAAGACTCTAAAGTATGCAATTACTACTATATCTATATTGGTTTAGCTAAATTATAGTAAAGGGGCTAAGCTAATTATTCTCGCTGTTAACGGATATAAGAATAGATAGAGGTGCGGCCTTATATAACTGGACGTATAAGGTTATTATTACCTATGTTAATATAAAAGTGGTATCTAGTCTTAGGCGGAATAGAAATATAATTTAGGAAAGCTTAAGTATTAGGCGTTGCTATATGTGTTAAAGAAGTGTTGCGTATACTTATATGGCGTTTGCTTTATAGTAGAGACGGATATAAACACCTTAGTTACTTAACTAAATTATACCGCTACTAACTTACTCGGAGCCTTAATAAGATGGCTAGTATAGATCTAGCTGTGGGATTTCGATGTTAGATATATGCTAAGGAAGAAAAATAGCCTAGTTAATGGACTTTTGCGACGGCTACCTAATGGTAAACAACCTAATAAGCTAACTGAGGATATTAAAGAGTTTATTAACTGTAAGCTGAGTGCCTTAGAATATATAGCTGCCCCCCTTAAAATAGAAGCGGGTCTGCTATTAGAAGACTTATATTTAGAGAAATCTTAAAAGATAGCGAAATGGCTAGTAACCTTATAACGTCTAAAAGAGATAAATATTAAGGAGTTTAGAAGGTTTAAATGGTATACACTAAAGTTTCTAGTACGTAATTAACAGCTTTTCCGCTAATAGTTAAAAAATGTACTAATATAAAGAGTAGTTAATAACGAGGATATTTAGCAGGAGATTATTAAAAGCCTTTATAATTAAAGTAGATATTATAGATAAGAGGGAATATATTAGAGGGTCTTAAATTAGTATTAGTGGCTAGGGCTATAGGATTAGATATTATAGTATGTTAAGTTATACCTATAATGCTAGGAGCGGTAGTTAGGATAGGAAGAAGAAGTAATATACCCTATATAGGAGTCTACCTTATACCAATAAGTAATAATAGATATTATATTTATGCCGCTAAACCGTCTTAGATTTTAATACCTAGCTATTATTCAAGAATATATATCTAGATAGGTAGAAGCTTGGGCTCTTAGAAATAAGGATATTAAAAGTATAGCGAAGTTTTTCTATAAAGACGTTATCTGCTAATAGGGAGTATTTAGATAGCTCTCTATAGACGGTAGAGGAGAGAATGCTAATATTACCGCTGCGCTTATAGAGCTTTATAATATTAAAAGGGTTATAGCTTCCGTATATTACCTATAGAGGCAAGGCTTTATAAAGCGAGGTCACAAACCTATAGTAGACACTTTGGCGAAGATAGATGGCTTATAGCTGGATAATCTTTATACTATCTTATAGGCGGATAAAACGACTATCAAGAGGCCTATAGGAATAATACCAGTGAGGGTTATATGCGGGTATAAGTATATTTGTTTTATTAAACTCTATATACCTACCTTGTAAATACTACCTTAGTAAATAGTCCGGACCACTATAGAGCTGCTAGCACTTTATATAAAGTAGTTTAACTAAAGAGACGCGGATATATAAGAGGCTATCGTATATATAAGACGGCTAAGGGTAGCAAATAAGGAGTATTTTAATAATACCTATTATATTCACTAGAACGGATTTAAGGCTAAAAATATGATTATACTCTATAATACGCAGCTTAAGTAAGATTATTCTAATAGTTATAAGTTAGATCTAAAATAGCTGGGCCCGTTCCGTATATATAAGAGTTACTCTTATAAAGAATGGTATTTAATTAAGGATCTTAATAGTATGCTATTCCGCGATTAAACTCTAGGGAATAGATTAAAGAAGTTCTATTAATAATAGATGTTTAAAGTCCACTAGGAAGACTAGCATAACTAATTAGGCGGATCTATACTATAAGAAATAATAGTAGAGCTAGAACCTAAAGAAGATGCTATATAAAATCTACTAGTATTATAATACCGCGTAGTTTAAGAAGTGCGTATTTTAGAAAGATCGTTTAATAAAACTAAGTATAAAATATTTAACTAGGGGACAGTTAAGTTCTAAGGTGGGGGAAGAGATGTAGATAATAGCCGTATAATCCGTCCGTTTATTTGCCGTATTTCCTAAAACTCTTTCTATTACGCTTTTTTATTTACTTTTTTTAGTTATAGGAACCTAATGCGTATTAACAGTAAGGGTAGAGGAATATTTACGTATAACTATCTAGTATTATTTACTATAAAGATATTAGTTCCGCTTACCGCCTTTACTAAGCTAATAGCGATTTTCTATCCTAGGGATAGAAAATTATAATTGGTTTATTTAACAATTAGAGCTAGTAGAACTCTATACTACTGCCTAGATTTAATAAACTATTTAGATTAGGAAACCCTATTTAGAACTTTACCTTTTTACCTTTAATAACCCTTAAATATAGCCGTAATTAGTTAAAAGTATAAATTAAATAAAATTAATAATAGTATATTTATTACGTCTTTATCTAGTAGACCTTTAGTACTATATAAAGAAGCTAAGCGATAGATTAGTAACGTTCTTATAGAAGTTAGAGGTTTCGCAGTTAATTAGCGTTAGGTAGTGCTCCTCTAAATCTATAATAAGATTCTACTCTCTTAAGAAAACTATATAGATACTGCTAGTGTAGTAGTTAATTTATTAACTAGGATAATGGGTTATAAGTATCTCTAGGAAGGGACGCGTTCTTATTAATCTTTAAGGATATCTTTAACGTTAGTAAGATAGTAAAAGATTAAAGAAATTAATGTAATAAAGTTAGAGAAACTATCTAAAAGTTCTAGGAATAAGGTGTTCTTAATAGACCACTTAAACACGTAGTCTCCTACTACTTCCTTTTTACCGCCTAAAAGCTTACTATCTACCTACTTTATAAAGTAACGGCGTAAGTTAATAAGGCCCTAATTAATAGGCTTAAATATCTAGGACGCGGCATTAAGAATACTACTTAACTATAGCCGACTAATTTTATGCTCGCGCTTAAGATATTAGGAAGGGCAATATTAGACTAGGTAGTAAATAAGTATAGTTTAGGAAGATACTTAACTGGCTTCCTTATTCTAAACGTAGACTTACCGCTAAGAAGTAGGAGACTAACTACTGTGGGACTAGAGGTTACTAATATTAGAATTAGATAAGTAAGAGAGAGCTTAGGTTTTATACTGCGAATATATTTATAATATACTTCTAACATAATAAATCCCTTAGCTTTTTAGCCATTGATACCTATTTAAGGAGGCGTTAGTATTATACTAAGCCCGTTTTAATAAGAATTACCTAACGTGTTCGGCGGGCAAGCTGCCCATACGGGCATCCTGCCCACCACCAAAAATTAATAAATTCATACTTTAATATCTTAACAACCACTTAATAATAAATTCTAATAATTTAGATTTAGACTTTTATATACACTTTATAGCCTCTATTAAAGTTATATAGTAATTAATTTAGGGGTTTCTAAGATACTATAATTTGGGGGCTAAAATAAAGCTAAAATACTATATCTTAAAAACTACTAAACTAATTACTATGCAACTTTAATAGAAGCTATAAAGCGTATATAAAAGTCTAAATCTAAATTATTAAAATTTATTATTAAGTGGTTGTTAAGATATTAAAGTATGAATTTATTAATTTTTGGTGAGTTTTAAGGTGGGCAGGATGCCCGCATGGGCAGCTTGCCCGCCGAACACGTTA
>Ga0307515_10009197_pt1 | contig 19144 bp, 16 predicted proteins | sample 17_EM_MG_FD_194513 | JGI IMG/M metagenome (GOLD analysis project Ga0307515, IMG submission 194513) | Populus trichocarpa ectomycorrhiza microbial communities from riparian zone in the Pacific Northwest, United States - 17_EM | ecosystem: Host-associated > Plants > Roots > Unclassified | place...
CCCTCAGACCTCAGAACCTTAATGTCAACTACCTACCCCCACCACTTATACTCTCATCTCCACCATCCTCACCAAAAAATGTCAAAAAACAAAGTGCCAAGCGTTGCATCATGGACAATCACTCTGGTCCAAAGCACACCTCCTCCCAACCACCACCACCACCTACAGTGGTACAGCATCGACCTGTCATTATACCTGATGTGTCTTCACTCACTACTGCAGCTCCACCTGCAATGCTCAACCTTGACGATAATTATAGCTCCTCAGATGAGGCATATATTCAGCCAGCCGGGTCGATCACAGCTGGTCACTCGGCCAAGCGGCGCAAGAAAATGTTGCATATATGGTTTATCTCCCTGGTGTATGGCTTCAGTTGTATGATGCATAATCTCTCTAAGATGATGGTCATTCCAGACTCAGCTGGAGATGCCAGCTGGGTGCGCATGAATGTATACGAGACATACAAGACATACTCCGAATACTGCGTATATAAGTTCATGAACGTACCTGTACTTTAGAATATACAAGCTTCTAGCAATCAGTATTTCAACAGGTTATGAGCCCTGTTATCGCTACTATCTAAGTTCTCACGATCTTTCCTACGATCTCTTTCACGATCTACAAAAAGAAGCCTCAAGAACCCTAAACCTCATCACTGTAGCAACAACCGAATAAACAAGTAGTAAAACTCAAAACTACCATCTCACGATGCCTTCCTCCGAACCCACCGCCTTCAACAAGACCAGGTGGGGCGACATCCCCAAGCTCACTCAAGCCACCTACGACGAATGGAAAGACGACATGATACTCATCCTGTCAGCCATGAGAGCACACGCAATCGTCACCGGAGTGGATCCTGAACTGCAGCCACTTGATTTCGACCATAATGACAACTATGATGATTGGAAGGCTCAGGAAGCCGAGGCTGCATCTATTATTAGACTTTCCTGTTTCCCTGAAGTACGTCGCATCGTTAAAGGTATAAGAAATCCTTAGGGGATGTGGAATACAATAGAGACTAGCCTGGACACTGCTGGATCATATATTGGCAGACAGAACATCCTTCGCTAGTTCTGTGCTTGCTGACCAAAGGAGGACGAACCACTTAAAGCATACTTCATTAAGCTCAGTAACTACCGCATACAACTGGACCATACCGACGATGCAATCACCGATCGAGATTTCCACATGCAATTATCAACATCACGGCCGTCGCAGTATGCGATGATATTAATGGTCCTAAAGCATAGAAGACCCTTAGCTACACCCGAAGAAGCCATGCATGACCTCCTAGAAGAAGAAAATACAGCCAGCCTCACCAAAGAACTTGGAGATACATCCACGGGGGCCGCCCTTTTAACTCAACGTGGCGGCAACCGTGGCAGACGCGCAGGACGTGGAGGACGCGGTGGAGATGGTGGACACAGAGGAAGAAGTGGAACCGGAGACAGCCACGAAAGTAAGTGCACCTATTGCAACATTGACAGTGATAGTACAAATGCAGGCACGAAGCGGAAACGCGCCCAGGAGGGAGGAAATAACGGAGCAAATGACGAGCGCATTTGCTTTCAGTGCGGGCTCCCAGGTCATGTCAAAGTCGATTGTGTCTCCTACAAACGTATAAAGGAGTGGTGGAAAGTGAAGAAAGCCACTGCTACAGCAGCACATGGTACAAGTGGAGACTGCGATCCTTTCTGACTAACCGGTTGTGCTCTCGCCGCCGCCGAAGTGGGTCATTGATTCCGGAGCGTCACAGTACATGTGCAACGATCGCAGCAGCTTCTCACCATTCACAAAACTGTCACTTCCTATAGTAATTGAACTCGGAGACAACAATTCAGTCACCGCCACCCATTACGGTTTCGCCGACGTTATACAGGGCCATCAAGTCGAAGCCCTCCATACTCCTACCCTTCGACTTTCTCCTCTATCGATGAATCAACTGGAGTTGGGCGGGCATACGACTAGATTCCGAAATGGAAACTGGTCGATGACTTCGCCATCTTCCTGCAACCTCGCCGGAAAACTAATCAATGGCATCTATATCATAGTCCCCGCAACGGCGCTCTTATCGACTACCGAGAACGGGAAAAACAGAAAGAGATACAGCTCAAGAGTACTAATCGCAGAGCGTACAATCGAGCCTATAATTGCCGACCCTACAATGGAGCCTACAATCGCAGACACTACAATCGAGCCTATAATTGCAGACCCTACAATCGAGCCTACAATCGCAGAGCTTACAATCGAGCCTACAATCACAGACCCTACAATCGAGCCTACAATCGCAGACCCTACAATCGAGCCTACAATCGAATCATCAAGAGCACGTATCGCAGCCAAAACTACGTCTCTCACAATCTTGGAATCAAGACTATGGCAACGAAGACTAGCTCATATGAACCCTACCGCCACGAAATCTCTAGTTAGCGGATATACACACGATGACTCTATGTGCACAGTCTGCATCCAGGCCAAGCACAACCAAAGGTAGATTAAAGTGCCAGTCAAGCATACTACTACGAAGCCCTTTGAACTTGTACATTCGGATGTGTGCGGTCCCTTCTCTACACCGACCTTTGGAGACAATCGATACTATATACTATTCATCGACGACTACACGAGGTACACATCCGTATGGCTGCTCCCAAATAGGAAAGCCAAAATCTGCAGCTCTGCCTACCAGTCATTTCAGACCCGAGTAGACTCAATGGGATACGAGATCAAACAATTCTGGTGCGATAATGAACCAGTGTTCCTAAGCGGCCCGGCCTGCAGGTGATTTAAAATGCCTGCATCTGCCTGCATAAGCCTTGGTCTGGTTGATGGATGGAATACGGCAATGGCAGGGCTACGATGATTGAGTTGGATACGGTTTATGTTTCGTACTGTTGAGACTTTCTTAGTAAATGCAGCAGAGAATCTTTCCAAAAAAATATTCTGTTTAGCCTTAGTCTGCCAAAAAAAGCCGCCCGGCCGCCAAGAAAAGCCTCCAGGCCCGGCCGGAAAAGCCTGCAGGCCCGGCCCGGCCCTCATTTAACAGCCGCCGCTAAGGGAGGCCCGGCCCGGCCTATGCAAAGCCGGCCTGTACTGGCCGCTTAGGAGCACTGTAATGGACGGGGAGAATACGACAATAAGACATTCCGGTATGTCCTCGCGGCCCGCAGTAGTACATACGAGCCATGCCCTCCATATGCCCACCATAAAACGGTGTTGCCAAACGAATGATCCGCACAGTCACCGAAATGGCCCGGGCAATGATGATTGACTCTCAGGTAGTGTTAGCAACGGGTCCGGGTAACTCGCCAGTGGTCCGGCTGTGGACCACAAAAACGGTTTGGTCCGGTTCCAGAACCGTTCAAAAACCCGACCTGCAGCGTCCTGGCGGGCCAAACCCGGCCCCATACATGTCAACCCGCGGGTTTTGCCGGGTATGGCTAGACCCATCGGTTCCAATCTCCGGTTCTGGTTTTCGGGTTTTTCTATTCATGGTCGCATTCAGATATCCCACTGTCTTGCGCAAAATATTAACTTTGGTACATCATTGTCTTTGTTTGTTTTATTGGCTGCCTTTATAATCAAAACAAGCAGAGACATGCTCGCTGCTACATCATGAAGTTGAGTGTGAACGATTTTTGGTCTTGCATCATTAGTATAGTTTGAGGTACAGAACAGCCATATTGACAGTGATGGCAGTCATTAACCAGCAATTGGATCAGTGTGCACCTGCTACTGCACAGACAACATTTGGTGAGCGGATGGGGATACACGATAGTGAAAGCAGAAAATCGCAATGCTGCATGGAACTTCACAAACAGAAAGAAGCCATCTGAGATTGGCATCCAGGGAACCACGGTCTTACATATGCATATTGGCTCTCAAGCCCGACGAGGTACTCAATTCATCCCCAATAAATACATCAAAGCCTGTTAAACCAGTAAGCTTTTAGCCCTGCATGTAACCTCCCTAGCTAATTACCATACAGGAATTGGGTTCAGATGAACAAATTGTAATGGCTCATTTGTCATCGGTACACTAAGAGCACGATTAGTGATTACTGACAACTTCTCTCCGCGAAAAGTAATTGGTGTACCTATTTTGCTAGGTGTCAACATTTTTTTGATTTCAGTAACCAAATTGTGAGACACGATAATTCTTCTGTGCAAGTGCAAGGGTCATACAGGTTTTAAGAAAGTTCTAGACTCCAAACCGAGTTGATTGACGATTGATCAACCTGATATCGTTCTGCCTCTTGCTGATCCGTGAGAATGCGCAATCTAAATTGGAGACGAAGTTTACTAACAAAATTTGAGTCAGTGATGGCCTACCTGTCAGAGGAGGAGCGGTCAACACACAACGCGAATCTGTATGAACGCCTACCATCATGTCGCATTCATCCATATATCCAACTATGTCACTCCGCATTCAGACCTTGTGCTCATAGTGAACATGTTGAAAATTGCTTATGGTAGGTCATGAAAATCGAGGAGAAGAAACTGCTTAGGGCACAGTGAGGAAGTTTGGCTATATTCATGAAAAATGAGTGTATGGATCTACATGCGGTAAATTGCCAGCTGAAAGCGCTGGAATGTGACAGCACTACGTTATCCATCACTCAGAGATCATGTGCATCAGTCGATCAGACATTGAGACGCCACAAAGCTTTTGGATGCAACTGAGTATTCATACAAATTGTAAATTGGCTGTCAATAATGACAATATGATTATTTGTACAAAATCATTGACCATACAACAACTTTTGGGACATATTTATGTTGAGCGTCACTGGAGTGTCAACAATGTTTGGACTTGTAAGCAACTTAATTCGGAAGCGATTTGCTCGCTGTTATCCATATTCAATGTATTGCCAGCCTTTATGGGCAAAACAGACAGCAACATGGTAACAGCCTCATTCTGAAAATGAGCGTCAATGGAGCGTCAACAATTTTTGGTGGTGTAAGTGAGTTAATTCGGAAGCGATTTGCTCGCCGTTGTCCATAAATAACTTATCGGCCGCCTTTGTAAGCAAAGGGGAAAGCGACATGGTAACAGCCTGTTCTGAAAATGAGCGTCAACAGAGTGTCAACGATTTTTGGTCTTGTAAGTAAGTTGTTTGGGACGCGATTTACTTGCTGCTATCCATAATCAACGTATTGGCGGCCTTCATAGGCACAGGAGCAAGTGACACGGTAATGGCCCCATGCTGAAAATGAGTGTCAACGGAGCGTCAACAATTTTTGGGGTTGTATGTAAGTTGTTTGGGAAGCGATTTGCTCGTTGTTATCCATAAGCAACGTATTGGCAGCCTTGATAGGCAAAAGCGACAGCGACATGGTGACTGCCACATTGTTGAAATGAGCGTCAATGGAGCGTCAACGATTTCGGGTGTTGCATCTTGTATAATCCGAGGGCTATACTATGGCTTTGACCCATAATCGAAGTATTGGCCGCCTTTAGAGGCAAAATCGTTAATCTCAATGTCACATCACCGGAGGATGAGTGTCAAAAGAGCGTCAACAGAGCGTCAACGAATTCGGGTGTGGAATCTTGTATAATCCAAGGGCACTGCTACGGCATTTACCCATAATTGAAGTACTGGCTGTCTGTATAGGCAATATCAGGAATGTGGATGTCGCTACACCTGAAAATGAGCGTCAACAGAGGGTCAACAGAGCGTCAACAATCTTGAGTGTTGCATCTCGTATAATCCAAGGACGATACTACAGCATTTACCCATAATCAACGTATTGGCAGCCGTTATGATGAAAACAGAAAACGACATGGTCACAGCCCCATTGTGACAATGAGCGTCAACAGAGCATTAACGATTTCAGGTGTTGCATCTTGTATAATCCAAGGGCTATGCTACGGCTTTTACCCATAATCAAAGTTTCGGCAGCGTTTGTAGGCAATGATGTTAATGTCGATGTCGCATCGCCTGAAAATGAGTGTCCACAGAGTGTCAACACAGCGTCAAAAGAGCGTCAACAGCGCATCGACAGAGCGTCAACGGAACGTCAACAATCTTGGGTGTTGCATCATGTATCATCCACGGGCTAGGTTATGGCATTTACTTATAATCGACGTATCGGCAGGCTTTATCTGCAACACAGACAGCACCATGGTCACAGCCCCATTCTGAAAATGAGGGTCAACAGAGCGTCAACGAATTCGGGTGTTGCATCTTGTATAATTCAAGGGCTGTGGCATCAACGAATTTGGGTATTGCATCTTTTATAATCCAAGGGCTGCGCTACGGAATTTGCCCATAATCGAAGTATTGGCCCCTGTATAGGCGAAGTCGTCAATCTAGATGTCACTTGAGCTTAAAATGAGCGTCAACAGAGGGTCAACAAAGTCTCAACAGAGGGTCAACAAAGCGTCAATGGAGCATCAAGAATCTTGGGTGTGGCATATCGTTTAATTCAACGGCTATGCTACGGCATTTACTCATAATCGACGTTTTGGCAGTTTTTATGCTCTGAAGTGACAGCAACATCGTCACAGCCCCATTCTGGAAATGAGCGTCAACACAGCGTCAACGAATTCGGGTGGTGCATCTTGGATAACCTATGGGCTGTGCTATGGAATCTGCCCATAATCGAAGTATTGGCAGCCTTTATAGGCAAAATTGTTAATCTCGATGTCACTTCACCTTGAAATGAGCGACAACAGAGCGTCAATAGAGCGTCAACAGAGCGTCAACAGGGCGTCAACAAAGTGTCAACAATCTTGGGTGTTGCATCGAGTTTAATTCAAGGGCTTTGGTATGTCATTTACCCATAATCGATGTTTTGGCAGTGTTATGCTCAACAGAGACAGCAACATGGTCACAGCCCCATTCTGAAAATGAGCGTCAACAGAGCGTCAACGAATTCGGGTGTTGCATCTTGTGTGATCCAAGGGCTGTGCTACGGAATTTGCCAATAATCGAAGTATAGGCCGCCTTTATAGGCAAAATGGTTAATCTCGATTTCACTTCACCTGAAAATGAGTGTCACCAGAGCATCAACAGAGCGTCAACTGAGCGTCAACGAGTTCAGGTGTTGCATCTTGTATGATCCAAGGGCAGTGTTACGGCATTTACCCATAATCGAAGCATTGGCTACCTATATAGGGAATATCGTAAATGTCGATGTCGCTGCACCTGAAAATGAGTGTCAACAGAGCATCAACACAGCGTCAACAGAGTGTCAACAGAGTGTCAACGATTTGGGGTGTTGCATCTTGTGTATTCCAAGGGCTGTGCTATGGCATTTATCCATGATTGAAGTATTGGCCACCGTTTTGGGAAATATGGTTAGAGTTGATATCTCTACACCTAAAAATTAGCTTCAACAGAGCCACAACTGAGCATAGACACTTTTGGGCATTGCATCTTGTATAATCCAAGGGTTGTGCTACGGCATTTACCCATAATTGAAGTTTGGCCTCCTTTAATTGCAATATGATTAGTGTCAATTTTGCTATCATCTTAAGCTGATCGTCAACAGAGTGTCAATGCTTTTTGGTAATGTAAGTACGGTAATTGGAAAGCGATATGCTTGCTGTAATGTGTAACCAACACATTGGTAGCCTTTATCAGCAAAAGAGCAAGCGACACGTTCAGTTTCCCATTCTGAAAATGAGGGTCAATGGAGCATCACAGATTTTTGGTCTTATAAATAACGTAATCGGTAAGTGATTTGCTCACTGTTATCCATAACAAATGTATAGGCAGCCATTGTAGGCAATAGAGAAAGTGACACGGTCACAGCACCATTCTGAAAATGACTGTCAACCTAGCATTAACTGAGGGTCATCAATTTCTGGTGATGCATATTGGGTAATGAAGGCATCGCATGGATATTTGAGCCTATAATTGCACTATTGACCTCCTCCAAGGTCAAAAAATACAAAATATGACAGGAAAAACATGAATTCAAAGATTGTCGATCTTGCGATCTGCAAAACATGCAAAATGTGATTCCGGGATCTCAAATAATCGATTTTGATTGAGAACTATTATCAAACAGCAAAGGCAAGCACATTATATGTATTTACAGATGGACCCGCTGGATAACCCGCTGAGTATCCGCCCAATTCAGATGGGTAGAGAGTTTTCTATTGAACCGTACCCGAATGGACGGTTCGGGTTCATCAACAATGCAGAACGCCAATTTGGCCCCGGTTCGGTTCCCACCCGGACCCGGACCTGAAGCGACGGTCCAGAACCGTTGTTGACACTACTCTCAGGCTCCCATTCGGTTCTGGAGAGAAGCAGTGAATACCGCAGTCTATCTTGATAAAAGATCACCGAATGAAGGTCTGAAAAGAAATGTCCACGATGTAGTGTTAGCAACGGGTCCGGGTAACCTGCCAGCGGTCCGGGTTTGGACCGGAAAAATGGTTCGGTTCGGTTCCAGACCCATCCAAAAACCCAACCCACAGCTTCTTGATGGGGCACACCCGGACCCGTACCCGTCAACCTGGGGGTTTTGCCGGGTTTGGCTGGACCCGTCGGTTCCAGTCTCCGGTTCTGGTTTTCGGGTTTTTCTATTTATGGTCGCAATCAGATATCCCACTGTCTTGTGCAAAATCTTAACTTTGTTACATCATTGTCTTTATTTGTTTTATTGGCTACCTTTATGATCAAAACGAGCAGTGACATGCTCGCTGCTACATCATGAAGTGGAGTGTGAACGATTTTTCGTCTTGCATCATTGGTAAGATTTGAGGCACAGAACAGCCATATTGACAGTTAAGGCAGTCATTAACCCGCAATTGGATCAGTGTGCACCTGCTACTGCACAGACAACATTTGGTGAGCTGATGGAGATACACGATAGTGAAAGCAGAAAATCGCAATGCCACATGGTACTTGACAAACAGAAAGAAGCCATCTCAGATTGGCATCCGGGGAACGACGGTCATACATATACATATCACCTCTGACTACCAACGAGGTACTCAATTCGTCACCGATAAAAAAATCGAAGCCTGTCAAACCTATAAGCTTATACCCCTGCATGTAACCTCCCTAGCTAATTACCATACAGGAATTGGATTCAGATGAATATATTGTAATGGCTTGTTCATCATCAGTACACTACCTGCCCAATTAGTGATTATTGACAACCCATCTGGGGGAAAAGTAATTGTTGTACCGAAATTTTGCTACGTGTCAACATTTTTTCAATTTAGGTGTCCAAATTGTGAGACATGATAATTCGTTTGTGCATGTCCAAGGGTCATATGGGCCATACAAAAGTTCTAGACTCCAAACTGACTTGATTGACGATTGATCAACCCGATATCGTCCTGCCTGTTGCAGATAAGCGAGAACGCGCAATCTAAATTTGAGACAAAATTTACTAACAAAATTTGAGTCAGGGATGGGGTACCAGTCAGAGAAGAAGCGGTCAATGCGCAACGCGCATCTCTATGAATGCCCACCATCATGTTGCATTCATCCATACATCGAACTATGTCACTCTGCGTTCAGACATGGTGCACATAGTGAACATTTTGAAAATTGCTTATGGTAGGTCATGAAAATCGAGGAGAAGGAACTGCATAGGGCAAAGTGAGGAAGTTGGGCTATAATAATGAAAAATGAGTGAATGGATCTACATCCGGTAAGTTGGCAGCTGGATGCGCTGGAATGTGACAGCGCTACTTTATCCATCGCTCAGAGATCATGTGCATCAGTGGATCAGACATTGAGACGCCACAAAGCTTTTGGATACAACTGAGTATTTATACAAAGTATAAATTGGTTGTCAATAATGACTATATGATTATTTGTACAAAATTATTGACCATACAACAACTTTAAGGACATATTTATGGTGAGGGTCACTGGAGTGTCAACAATTTTTGGACTTGTAAGCAACGTAATTGCGAAGCCATTTGCTCGCTGTTATCCATATTCAATGTATTGCCAGCCTTTATAGGGAAAACAGATAGCGTCACGGTAACAGCCTCATTCTGAAAATGAGCGTCAATGGAGTGTCAACGATTTTCGGTCTTGTAAGTGAGTTAATTGGGAAGCGATTTGCTTGGTGTTGTCCATAACTAACATATGGGCAGCCATTATAGGCAAAAGAGAAAGCGAGACGGTAACAACCCCATGCTGACAATGAGCGTCGACAGAGTGTCAACAATATTTGGTCTTGTAAGTAAGTGGTTTGGGAGGCGATTTGCTCGCAGTTATCCGTACTCTCCGGAACGCCAGCCGTTATAGGCAAAAGCGAATGTGACACAGTAACAGCCCCATGCTGAGAATGTGTGTCATTGGAGTGTCAACAATTTTTGGTCTTGTAAGTAAGTTGTTTGGGACGCGATTTGCTCGCTGTTATCCATAATCAACATGTCGGCACCCTTTATAGGCAAAAGAGAAAGTCACACGGTAGCAGCCCGATGCTGAAAATGAGCGTCAACGGAGCGTCAACGCTTTTTGGTCTTGTAAATAAGTTGTTTGGGAAGCGCATTGCTCGCTGTTATTGGTAAGCAACGTATTAGCAGCCTTTATTGGCAAAAGCGCTACCGACATGGTAACAGCCACATTCTGAACATGAGCGTCAATGGAGCGTCAACGATTTCGGGTGTTGCATCTTGTATAATCCAAGGGCTATACTATGGCTTTTACCCATAATCAAAGTATTGGCCGACTTCATAGGCAATATAGTTAATGTGGTTTTCACTACAACAAAAATGAGCATCAACCGAGCGTCAACAGAGCGTCGACAGAGCGTCGACAGAGCATCAACAGAGCATCAACAGAGCGTCAACAGAGCATTAACAGAGCATCAACAATTTTGGGTGTTGAATCTTGTATAATCCAAGGGCTGTGCAACGGCATTGATGTATAATCGAAGTATTGGCCGCCTTGATAGGCAATACCGTCAATGTCCATGTCGCGTCATCTGACACTGAGCATCAACAGAGCGTCAGCAGAGCGTCAACAATCTTGGGTGTTGCATCTTGTATAATCCAAGGGCTATGCTACATCATATACCCATAATCAACATATCGGCTGCCTTTATGCTCAAAAGAGAAATTGACATGGTCACAGCCCCATTGTGAAAATGAGCGTCAACAGAGCGTCAACGATTTCGGGTGTCGCATCTTGTATAATCCAAGGGCTATGCTACGGCTTTTACCCATAATCAAAGTTTTGGCAGCCTGTATAGGCAATATCGTTAATGTCGATGTCGCATCACCTGAAAATCAGCTTCAACAGAGCGTCAATAGAGTGTCAACAGAGCGTCCACAGAGCATCAACAGAGCGTTAACAGAGCGTCAACAATCTTGGGTGTTGCATCTTGTATGATCCAAGGACTATGCTACGGCATTTAACCATAATCAACGTATCGGCAGCCTTTATGCTCAAAAAGGACAGCAAGATGGTCACAGCCCCATTGTGAAAACGAGCGTCAACAGAGCGTCAACGATTTCGGGTGTTGCATCTTGTATAATCCAAGGGCTATGCTGCGGCTTATACCCATAATCAAACTTTTGGCCACCTTTCTAGGAAATACCTTTTATGTCGATATCGCTTAACCAGAAAATGAGCGTCAACAGAGCGTCAACACAGCGTCAACAGAGCATCAACCGAGCATCAACAGAGCGTCCACAGAGCATCAACAATCTTGGGTGTTGGATCTTGTATATTCCAAGGGCTATGCTATGGCATTTACCCATAATCGACGTATCGGCAGCCTTTATGTGCATAAGAAACAGCATCATGGGCACAGCCCCAGTCTGAAAATGAGCGTCAACAGAGCGTCAACGAATTCGGGTGTTGCATCTTGTATAATCCAAGGGGTGTGCTACGGAATTTGCCCATAATCGAAGGATTGGCCGCCTTTCTAGGCAAAATCGTTCATCTTGATGTCACTTCACTTGACAATGAGCGTCAACAGAGCGTCAACAGAGCATCAACAGAGCGTCAACAGAGCGTCAGTAGAGCATCCACAGAGCATCAACAGAGCGTCAACAATCTTGGATGTTGCATCTAGTTCAATCCAAGGGCTATGCTACGGCATTTACCCATAATCGACGTTTTGGCAGCCTTTATGCTCAAAAGAGACAGTAACATGGTCACAGCCCCATTATGAAAATGAGCGTCAACAGACCGTCAACGAATTTGGGTGTTGCATCTTGTATAATCCAAGGGCTGTGCTACGGAATTTGCCCATAATCAAAATATTGGCCGCCTTTCTAGGCAAAATCGTTAATCTCGATGTCACTTCATCTGACAAAGAGTGTCAACAGAGCGTCTACAGAGCGTCAACAGAGCGTCAACAGAGCGTCCACAGAGCATCAACAGAGTGTCAACAGAGCGTCAACAATCTTGGATGTTGCATCTAGTTTAATCCAAGGGCTATGCTATGGCATTTACCCATAATTGACATGTTGGCAGCCTTTATGCTCAAAAGGGACAGCAACACGGTCACAGCCCCATTATGAAAATGAGCGTCAACAGAGCGTCAATGAATTTGGGTGTTGCATGTTGTATAATCGAAGGGCTGTGCTGCGGATTTTGAGCATAATCCAGGTATTCGCCGCCTATATAGTAGTGTTAGAAACGGGACCGGGTATCCCGCCAGCGGTCCGGGTTTGGACCAGAAAAACAGGTCGGTTCGGTTCCAGACCCGTCCAAAATCCCGAACCGCAGACTCTTGGCAGGCCAAACCCGGACCCGTACCCATCAACCCGCGGGTTTCCCCGGGTTTGGCTAGACCCGTCGGTTCCAATCTCCGGTTCTGCGTTTCAGGTTTCACATTGATGGTCGCATTCACATATGCTACTGTTAATCGTAAAATATTGACATTGGTACGTCCCGGTTCATTTTCGACGTATTAGCCGCCTTGATGTTCTAAACAAGCATATACACGCGCCCAACCACATCCTGAAGATGAACATCAACAGAGCGTCAACAGAGCGTCAACAGAGCGTCAACAGAGCGTCAACAGAGTGTCAATGATAATTGGTCTTGCAATCTGTTTTGCCTATAAAGGCAGCCAATAATTCCTCTATGACTGACTACAACCTATTGGAGGTGTGATTTCCCAGGACGCATGACCAACAATCGTTGACGCTCCGTTGACGCTCCGTTGACGCTCATTTTCACGATGGGGCAGGGAGGGTATTGCAATCTGTTTTGCTTATCAAGACAGCCAATAATTCCTTTATGACTGACTACAACCTATCAGAGGCGTGATTTCCCAGGACGCATGACCAAAAATCGTTGACACTCCATTGACGCTCATTTTCATGCTGGGGCAGGGAGGGTATTGCAATTTGTTGTGCTGATAAAGACAGCCAATAATTCCTTTATGACGGACTACAACCTATCGCAGGCGTGATTTCCCAGGATACATAACCAAAAATCATGGATGCTCCATTGACGCTCATTTTCATGATGGGGCAGGGAGGGTATTGCAATCTGTGTTGCCTATAAAGACAGCAAATAATTCCTTTATGACTGACTAAAACCTATCGGAGGCGTGATTTCCCAGGACGCATGACCAAAAATTCTTGACGCGCCGTTGACGCTCATTTTCATGATGGGGCAGGGAGGGTATTGCAATCTGTTTTGCCTATAAAGGCAGCCAATAATTCCTCTTTGACTGACTACAACCTATCGGAGGTGTGATTTCCCAGGACGCATGACCAACAATCGTTGACACTCCGTTGACGCTCATTTTGCCATGGCTGTATCCGCAATATGCAATCATTTAAGTTGGCACAGTCCATCATTCACATTGTTTTGGCTGCCTTTCTGGCGTTTTTGTTTACTTTCTTCTTGATCACTACGTTTTTCTTTAATAATACATAGATATAGTTAATAATAATCTCCAAAATCCCGAGTCTTTCGCTCAATGCTCGTCATTAGTTGCAAGATCGCTCAATCCGCCGCTGTTGTCTTCGAAATGATTGTTAGGTGCATTACCACACCACAGAGGGTGTACTAATGATCATCAGTCAGCATATCTGGATCAAAATCGGTATCGTGCTCGGTATCCTCCTCATCGAAAAATTCCGTACAGGGAAGGGCTGTATTCGAAAACATATATCCGGTAGGCAAATCGACGATTTGAGAAGGTTGAACTCCGGAAGTGTTTCCGGTTGGGGCGGGTGGCGTGCCGGGCAGTGGTGGAGTTGGCTCTGGAGTCCGCGCTCTGCGTCGGTCGGGTGGAGGTGCACCTGTTCCTTTGCGTCTCCAGCATGTCTGCGGATTCTTTGCGGTGCCATTTTGGCAAGGAGGGCAGCCGGACGTTTGGTTTTGACGAAGCATTGCCGCGTGTCTTTGTATCGCAGCCTTCACCTCTTTGTGCCCAGGATACTCAACACCCCGCTTCTTCTCTTCTCGGACCTTGGCGCGTGGTTTCTTAATGAGATATTTCGTTTCCTCGATTGCGGCGCGCGAAAAGCCTTCTTTGGCCATTTTGGCCATATTCAACGCCAGGCACATGTCGGACTGTTCCAGCTGTACCCGACCTCCTTGCCTTGCCATAGTGGGAGACATGTTGAAAACCTACAAGACATTAGTTGCTGTTTCTAACAATGAAATTCGGCTGTTACCTCTACCATATACGCTTCCGTGGCCTCCTCTACGGTGATTAATGTCTGCTTCTTCCACCCACGGGGATGCTTATCACGAAATTTATCTGTGAAAATCCCTGAGCTGACAGCATCATGATGTTCGATTTCGCGGACTGTGCGGACAAATGCCTTTGTCGACCATGGAGGTTTCCCGTTACGGGCAGCGATAAATTCGTTACGTAGCTCTCTACAGACACCCGCTGTATGTTATACAGTTAATTGACTGTCCTTTACCTCGATATGGATATACTCACATCCCACTGCATGCTGCTTCTTATTTTTCCTGCTTCCAGTCTTGCGGACGATTTTTAAATGGGCATCCTGGGTCATATGTTTGGTGGCTCCATTGGCAGCGTCGGGGTGAACTAACTGGTGTCTGCACTCTTGTTGTGTGCCAAGAATGTCCGTATTTGTTGTAGCGCCTGCCAATCGGCCGGTATTCGATCCTCTCTCACCTGGCGGAGGTGGTTGTGTATCCATGATGTGCTGGTGAGGAATAGGAGAGGAAGATCATAACGAGAGGAAGTGGGAAGCCCTGAGCACTATATAGTTAGCTTCTTGTCAGATTGGAATAAGTAGCAGCCAAAATGATCGTTATGCTCAAGATGAATCCTGCTGAGTATGGCTGCAAGTTGCATGGGTTTCCCACCGCCCCGCAATTTGCAAAAAGTCGGCCTGATGTTGTGTGTTTGGTCCCAGGGATAAACTGCGGTGTACGACCGCCGGAATCGCCTAATCGCTATATATCAATAGGATATTGTTCGAGGGAAAGGACGTCTGCTGATGTTGGTCTCAAATAATCCGTGGGATATTGCATGAAAATGACACTAACAATAATGTCATGTTGTACGGTTAGCGTCACTATTCGTGATTTATTGACAGTCAAGACGGAGATTTTGCTTTGTTCAAGATGAGTAAACGTACCAACCTTGACATAAAAGACACCGCTTGCCACCATATTGTCCATAACTTGCAACATCCAACATCTCGCCCAACAACAAATTCCACGCAAACTACAATGGTTAATGCTCTAAAAAAGAACTTTTCACCACTCCCGGCTGGCAGAGACGGCAAATCGACAAAGCGGTCAACCCAACGACGTCATCATGCGAACGAAGGCAAGAGCAGCTTGCAAGCAGAGTGAGTCCGAGGACTTGGGGCATTGCGCAGCTTGAGATCCAAAAAGAAGCTCGCGGCGGAGACACGACGAGAAACACACTTCTTACGCAATGAAGAGAAAGAGAAATGGATTGAGGATCATGTGGAGAGAGAGACCGCTGTGGCAAGAAAGCGAGTTGAAGACTCAGAGGCAGCAGTTCAGCAACAGCAGGATGATATGAAGCTTGCTGAAATCGCAGGATTGACGTACAGAGAGCCCAAAAAGATGTTTGAGGAGATGCTGGTTGCTATCGGAGACAGTCTGAGTGATCTTGCAAGTTCCGACGATGGGGAGGATGGGGAAGATGAGGATGATGAAGAGACTGAGCAGGGCAAGCTGAGCGACAATGACGAACCCGGCTGGGTGATGGGCACTATCACCAAAACGGTATAGCAGCGCATGGAGAGGTTTCGGCAGAATCAGATGAAGCTCGACGAATTGACTCAACCAGGATGGGAGGATGCAGCCGACCACTTCCATGAACGAGATAAGAAGTACGGCAGATTCGAATTGAGAGTTCCGGCAGTCGTTCAGCCGCAAACAAATGATGACGCTCCGGCACCTCCACCGACAACATTTGGAGAGCTTATGGAGAGTGTTGACATTGTCCCCGGAATATCGCAAAGGCCGCAAGGGACTTCTCCACCAGGAAGTAGTCATATCAGGCTAGGTTCAGTGATGCCGCAGTCAAAATCAAGCATACCTAGCGGTGAACCAGCTGCGGAGCCCGATTCGTCAACGTTGCTAAAAGCGAAGCCAGTTGAACCAGCAAGCTCTGTTGAACCAGTAAGCTTTTACCCCTGCATATAGCCTCAAGCTAATTTCCATATAGATAGCGGATTCCGACGAAGAGATGGTGACGGCTCCTGCGTCTGCGGAAGAATAGATATGCAAACTGTAATTCTTGACGTCTGATCATGGTGAAAAGCAAGTTGTTTACCAATTCCGCTACGTGTCAGCTTTTTCTTGATTTCAATGACAAAATTGTGAGACATGATAATTCGTCTGTGCATGTGCAAGGGTCGAACGCACCATGTGAAAGTTCTAGAATCCACATCGCACTGTGAGACGGCCAAAACGTGCAGTTTCTCTCTACAAGTGACCGTTAAGTGACAATGCAAAAGCAATATTAGTGACGAAATGTGCTAACAAAAGTAAAGTGAGTGATGTCATACGTGTCATAGAGAGAGCGGTCAGTGCGCATGACGAATCAATCTGAACGACAACCGTCATGCTAAATTAATCCATGTATCGAACTGCATAACTCTCCGCACAGACCTGGTGCACATGGTTGAGATATTTGAAATTGCTTGTGGTACGTCATGGAAATCGAGGAGAAGGAGCTGGATAAGGAATGGTGAGGAAGTCGAGCTATATTTACCAACAACTAGTAAAATGAACCACATGCCGTCAATTGCCGGCCGAAAGCACGGGAATGTGATAGGGCCACGTCATTTCTCACTCAGATAGCGTAGATAGCAGTTGATCAGAAATTGAGTGGTAACAACACTCTTGGATGCAAACGATAATACATACAAACGCAATACTGGAGGTCAATACTGAGTATATGATTGGTTGCATACAATTATTGAGTGTACAAAGGCTGTTTCGATGTGATTAGTGTGAGCGTCCACAGAGTGTCAACGATTTTGAGTCTTACACATTCAGCAATCAATGGGCTGCATTGTCACATCCTTCTAAAGCAGATGTAGAGGTCGGCGTTATTGCGAAAACGGTAAATGACACGCTCGTTGCCACATCCTAAAAATGAGCATCAACGGAGCGTCAACGATTTTTGGCATTGCGTCATGAAACATCCAGTAGGCTGCGTGGTTACAGTACGTCATAATCAAAATATTGGCCGCCTTTCTATAGAACAACGGTGGTGGCAGCATTGCTACTATGATTCAAAAATGAGCGTCAACAGAGCGTTAATGACTTTTGGCCTTGAATCTTGGAAAATGCATGAGCTGAGCGGCGACGTTACCCCATAATCGCGCTATCGGCCGCCTTTCTAGGCAAAATCTCTTGCAACAACATCGCTACTATGTCCTACAAATGAGCGTCTACGGAGCGTCAACGACTTTTGGCCTTGTAACATGTAATATCCTAGGGCTGTGCGGCAACATTGAGCCATAGTCAGATTATCGGCTGCCTTTCTAGGCAAAAACGGTTACTACGACATCGCAACTATGTCCTAACATTGAGCGTCAACGGAGCGTCAACGAATTTTGGCCATGCATGTTGGAAAATCTGAGGGCAGTGCAGCGACATTAACACATAATCGAATTATCGGCCGTCATTGTAGGCAAAAATGCTTTCGACAACATCGTCACTATGCCCTAAAAATGAGCGTCAACGACTTTTGGCCATCCATCTTGGAAAATCCGAGGGCAGTGCGGCGACATTCACACATAATCGCACTATCAGCCGTCTTTCTAGGCAAAAATTCTTTTGACGACATCGTCACTATGCCCTAAAAATGAGCGTCAACGCAGCGTCAACGATTTTAGGCCTTCCATCTTGGAAAATCAAGGGGCTATGCAACCACTAAGATCTACAATCGTACTATTAGCCGCCTTTCTAGGCATATATGCTTACGATAAGATTGTAACCATGTCCCAAAATGAGCGTCCACGGAGCGTCAACGGTTTGTGCGCTGGCATCTTAGATAATCTAACCGGAATGGAACGCAGATATACCACAATACACCTATCGACAGCCTGTATTGGCAAAAATGCAAGTGACGATATCGCGTCCGCCTCCTAAAATTCAGCGCCCACAGCGCGTCAAGGCTCCGAACACTACAGAGCAATACACTGCATTAGGCCGTTCCCAAATGGAGTTTTACGTGGTCAGACGTTGCAATCTGTCCTTGTATTCAACTTCACAAATATGCATGCAATGTCTTACTGATCTGATTATTTTCCTTGTAGCTGTAGAGTCAATATTTAAGAACCCACGGTCGGCTATGCTGTATCTTCATTTCCGACAGTCTCTCAAGTCGGAATCCTGAGAATCCTAATTTCTACCGCCATGTCCGATACAAAATCTTTGAACACCTCATTGCTCGAGGTTATGATCTCTTCCAAAAATGAACGTGTCTTTATTCGCGATTTGAGCGACCTTACATTGCAAATCATCTTCGATGCTTGGTGGGCTTCAATGAATGAAGGGTCGAAGCAGCCTATTGCTTGGAACAATTCTAGACATGCGCTGTCGTGGCGATTCTATTTACACTGCCGAATTGAGGAGACCGGCAGCCCTGGCATCATCTGTATCGTGTGTCATCAAGTTCTTCGCCATCCATCAGAACATGGGACCAGCTCAATGGGGAAACTTGCTGGCAAAAGCTCACATCGCAAAGTTAAACGAATTAACAGAGTCAGAGGT
>Ga0307515_10009198_pt1 | contig 19144 bp, 1 predicted proteins | sample 17_EM_MG_FD_194513 | JGI IMG/M metagenome (GOLD analysis project Ga0307515, IMG submission 194513) | Populus trichocarpa ectomycorrhiza microbial communities from riparian zone in the Pacific Northwest, United States - 17_EM | ecosystem: Host-associated > Plants > Roots > Unclassified | place...
AACATTATATCTAGTAGGGTCTTAATCCCTACTAATGTTCCCTATTCTATAGTGGAATTATCCTCTACCTCTTTTATAACACCTCTAAGGTCTACATACTCCTAGTAAGCTACCTTTATTACCTTATTATTATAGAATGTCCACATGTATATAAGGAGTAGTCCGCGTGGGCCCAATAGGGATCCGAATCGGACGTTAAGCAATGAATTATTATTATGGAATGTTTCGCCTATATTAAATTTATTATCCTTAATATCTAATCTACAAAATAGTTCGTTAGTTCCTCTAAACTTTACTAATTTTAGCTCTTATAGCCAATAGCTTACGCTATACTTAGCGTCTGTTACGGCTTAAATAAATGCCTCTAAACCAAAGCTTAAACGAATGCTGTATTACGAAGATACTAAGCTAAAGAGAAGGAAAAGGGGTCGCTAGGACCGATGTAAACAAATATGTAGGGTAAGCCGCCAAGGCGCTAGCTTTAGGCGGCCCAATCGCAGGTCGGCAGAATATGGCAGAATTTGGCAGTTAACGTGCGATAGCGCCGTTACATCACCCCCCTCTTTAAAGAAAGCCTGCCCTTAGGCTTAGTTAGAAATAGGGTAGCACTAGGCTTATAAATATGGGATTATAAAATATAAGATAAGGAGATAAAGGGGATATAAGTACGTCTAGACTAAGTATAAAGGGCGATTATAGGCTAAGTGGAAGCACTAGGCTAAAAAGAGTAGCCACTAAAAGTCTTAGCACGGATCTAACTAATTAGATAACTTCAACCGGCGGTTGAAGTTCCTAGACATTTGATATTTTACGGTACTGGCAGAAAACGGCAGAATATGGCAGAATTTAGCAAATAGCTGTATTAGGGCTTTAGGGCGTTTTTGTCCCTATATTCTTCTGGTAACTTATTATCTTTATTATACTAGCATTTTATCTATTCGTCTAGGTACTTCGGGGGTCTAGGCGTATTAGGGTATTAGTTATAAAATTCTTTAAGCTTCTAGGGGCAGCCTATAAAGTTCTACGTAGGGTACTAGGTTAGGTCAGGATTATAGCCCTTCCATTAGATACGGTATTTTAGCATTCCCTATACTATCTTATAGGCTAGTATTTTATTAACCTCCTATTCACTGTCACCGTTTACTTAAACTAGTAGGGGAGGCTTATTCTTTTATCTAGGCAATAGGTTATTTATAGCTTTCCGTAACTTATCTGGCGAGAAAATAGGGTAAACCCTAATTAAATCTAGGAGCTTTATCTTATACGAGTTGCCTATCTTCTTAAGAACCTTATATGGTCCTACCATCTAGTAGTCCAGCTTACGGCTAGGTCATTTAGTTTTCTAATTTCTTATTATAACCCAGATTATATCGCTAGGGGTAAAATCGGGCTCTTAACAGTGTTTATTTACCTACTATTCTATTAACCTCTAAGCTTTTTTTAGGTTCTTATGGGCTACCGTCTAGGCCTCCTCTAATTATTTAGCGTACTGTTGGGCCTTAGTATAGGATAGCTTCTCTTATACAGTTTAGAGTTCTTCTAGCCTTTTCCAGTTAAAGCTTATGCGGGGTAAGTATCCCATTTCTAGCTAAATTGGGGCAAACCCTATAGAGTTATAGGGTAAGGTTGCTTGCGCGTAGTCTATTAAGGGTAGTAGTTTAGACTAGTTATTCTAGAAATAGTTAATAAAGGGCCTAAGCCTCTAGTCTAGGTACTAATTTACAATCTCTATCTAACCGTCTATCTAGGGGTAATAAGCCGTAGAAAGCTTTAGCTTAATACCTAGAATCCGGGTAAACTTATTCCAAAAGGCCGATATAAACTATGGCCTATAATTAGATATAATAGTATCTAGTAGTCTGTAAATTTAGTAGATATAATAGATATATAGCTGGGCTGCCTCTTTAGTATTAATATTCTTATAATATAGAATTAAGAACGGGCGTTTACTAAAGTAGTTAACTATAACTATAACCATATTATATCCGTTACGGTCCCTAGGTAGTTTATAGAAGTCTATAAAGATATGCTGCTAAGGGCGCTCTAGTATTGGGAGTGGCTTAAGTAGTCCTAGGGTCTTATCCCGTGGGATTATAGCTCTCTAGCAGTCTTCGCAGTTCCGTATATATTAATTAATATCCATAACCATTCTCGGCCAGTAGTAGTAGCAGTTAATAATTTTATGGGTCTTGTTCTTGCCAGGGTGTGCCATAGAGACTTAGTAATAAGCTTCGCGGATTAGTTTAGTTCGTAGATTATTAACGTTAGGGACTATAAGCCGCTCCTAGTATAGGAGCAATCCTTCCTCCATCTTAAAATCGGGGTCTCCTTTCACGGCTTATTCGCGAAGGGCCCTTAAGGTATTAGCCGTACAGTTTATAGTTAGGAGGCGGTTAATTAGCCCTATTAGCTTATCTAAGGACTCCTTTATTAGTGCTAGCTCGTTTTACTAGGAGTCTAGCTCCTTAAGAATCTATAGGTTAAGCTATTCTAGATAAAGGAGGGCGCGCGTCTAATATTAGGTCTTTAGCTTATTCTAGGGTCCTATATCTTATTCTCTTCGGGTTAGGGCATTAGCCTTAAAGTTTTACTTACTAGAACAATATATAATCGTAAAGAAGAATTAGGAGAGTATTTTGGCCCACTAGGCCTATTATTTAGTAAGCTGCTTTATAGTTATAAAGTACTTTAAGGCTTTATAATCTATATATATCTTAATCCGGAAATTTATACCTTTAAGCTCTACGCGCTATTAGGAAAGTAATTAAATAATAGCTAGCATTTCTTTATTATATACTTTATAGTTATACTTAGCCGGGTCTATTATCTTTAAGAAAAAAGCTATAGGGTACTATTCGCCGTCTAGATATAACTGTAATAGGATTTCCGCTATAACCCTATTAAAGGCGTCCGTTTTTAGCATTAATTTAAGGTCCGGGTTATAGTAATAAAGGATTAGAGAAGAAATAAGCCGATCTTTTATCTCTTTAAAGGCTTCTATATAGCTATTATTAAAGATAAAAGGCGTATCCTTCCTAGTTAGTCATATAAGAGGTTTTGCCGTAATTTTATAGTTATAGATAAACCGGTAGTAGAAGTTGCAGAAGCCAAGAAAGGACTAGATTTCTTTTACTGTGTAAGGGGGCTTCCAGTTACAGATTACCTCTACCTTCTTAGGGTTAACCTTAATTCCTTCTATAGTTATAATAAACCTAAGGTATTTTGTACGTTTTACCCTAAACTCGCATTTCTTAATATTAACTTATAAGCCCGCGTTCTATAATCTCTCCAGGACCTTCTTAACATAAACTTAATACTTAAGTTCGTCGTCTAAGTATATAAGAATGTCGTCTAGGTATGCCGTGTAGAATTCGTTAAGGTAATTAAAAAGAACGTCATTTATATACCTTTAGTACGTAGCCAGTCCGTTTATTAGTCTAAAGGGAAGAACTTTATATTTATAGGAACTATAACGGGTATAGAACGTTATTAAATCTTTGGATACAGGGTTTATTCTAATTTGGTAGAAAGCTTAGCGGATATTAAGTTTAGTAAAGATCTTTGCCTAGCTTAAATGTATAAAGGTCTCGTTAATTAAAGGAATAGGATACTAGTCCTTTTAAGTAATAGCGTTTAGCTTTTAATAGTCGATATAAAAACGAAGGCCTCTATTAGGCTTTTTTACAAATAGGATAGGGGAAGTAAAAGGGGCTTAACTTGGCTTAATAAACCCTTTATCCAGGTTGTTAATTAAGTACTACTTTATTACTTTTAGCTTATCCGTTAATTAATAGTAGAGGGGGCTATAGCCTAGTAAGTTATTGGCTTCTAATTAAATCTTATAATTATATATCCGGTAGGGGGGTAACTTATTTAAGGCCGCCTTTAAGAATGCATCCTTATAGTTTATATAAATGGTAAAAAGAAGGCGTTTAACTAATTCCTTATCGGTTTCCTTAGCTGGCCTTTCCTCTCTATTATTAATAATTTAGTTAATCTTATATAGGCTTATTATAAAGACCTTATTATCCTTCTGGTATATATTAAAGTAAAACGCTATAACGCTAATTACGGCAATATTTATGGTAGGGGGGTTGCCTAATAATAGGGGCGTATATAACTTTAGGGACTTCTAGGGTACTGGCGTTATTATTACCCCTTTTAGCTCCTATTGTATCTTTTAGAGGTTATCCCTTATATCCTATTAATACGTTCTTTTTTATACTGGTTAGATCCGTGCGATTTAAACATTATCTATATTACTATTTATCCCGCTTCTATATATAGAGTCCTCTTTAAATATAGCGCTTTAGGAGAGTATCTTTATTGGTATAGAGTTCTTTCCAGTTTTACGGCGGGCGTCTTTTTAGGTAAAGGCTAGGTCACAGGCCCGGACATCCTACTAGTAGGTAGGGTTAGCCCTTACGGCTAGTGTCTTATGGTTAGTTCGGATCTCCCTAATAAAGGAGGGCAACCTTAGTTTATCCTCCGGCTAGATAAACCGTCTTTATTGTACGTTTAACTAGATATTAAAATAGGATATCTATTTTCGTCTAAGGATTATATTATAAGACCTTAGGTCTAGGATATAAAAGGGGATACTATATTGGCGTCGTCCGTTAAGAGCGATATATAACTTTAAGATATAGGTAACGGGCCGACCGGCTTAGCCGTTATAGCCTTTTACCTAAATAGGCTTCTCTAGTTAGATGGCTTCTGCATTTAAAAACTTGGCAATATTATTTGTATAGGCAGTATTTATAAAGGCGAAGCTATTTACTCTAGTGTTAATAAGGGCGGTTATATTAACTCTATATCCATTTTAAGATACTATATATAAAAATGTAAAATGCTTTCCACCTATTAACTAACTAAAATTAATCTTTTTAAGATTAATAGGGTACCCTAGGGGGAAGTCTTTCCCTAGGGTTCCTCTTTTCCCGACTTATCTAACGTTTCTTTTTCCTCTATCTCCTTAATATCGCCTATATTTTTTAGCTCCGGGCAGAATAAGGTAAAGTAACCCTACTTATTGTAGTTAAAGTATATGGCCGAGGTAGGGTTAATTAGAGTATTGCGGTAAATACTAGTTAATGGCGTAGTACGTAACTAGTCAGGCGAGGCTCGCTAATCCGTAGTTATAACCGCCTTTAGTAAAAGAGTAGTTATAACTTATCTTCCTACTCTAGCTTTTATAGGTATAGCTAGCGAGTTCTAATTATTATAGAGTTACTTCTGCTAATTAGGGCGGGCGTTAATCCGCTTTAGTTTTAAGTTTAATAATAGGTAATAAGCTATAAGTCTTTTATAGGTTAGTAGGTTATCTAAGGTTATAATAATCTTTTCTTATAGCCGGATTGTTAGCTTATTATATAGGTCTAATTAGTAGTTCTTAAGGGGGACCTAGCCTTCTCCTGTAAGGTATAGAAATTAAGTTTAGAATTTAGCAAAGGGTTAGTTTAGTTTTATTATTAGGCGATTATAGTTATAACGGGTATCCCGTACTTTATTTAGGTTAACATAAATAGCCGCTAGGTGCTATATTATTTTATTAACGGATATAAATTAGATAGGGGAGTTGTCCTTAAATTTAGCTTAAAGGTGCCGTTAGGCGTCCCTAGTAGTTTAACTAAAGAGGTAGAGTATTTTGGCTTCTTTAGAAAGAAAATAGTTATAATTAACACGAAGCTTTCCTTATACTTAAATCCTCTAATTCTTAAAGGTAGGGTTTATCCCGTTAGATAGTAATAGGGGGTTAGGGAGCTTAATAAACTTTAATTACTTCGTTATTATATCCGTACTCCCTAGTATATCGCATTTAATAGAGTAAATAGGTTGGCTAGGGCTTTAAGAAGGGGAAGCTGGGCTATTTTATAGGGCTATAAGGCTTTCTAGGATCTCTTATAGGGTCTCTTATATATTTCTCGCTTTAAGACAATTAGCTTCCTAGCTAGCTGCAAGGGCATAAATCTGCTCGCGTACGTCTATAATGTCATTATTATCTTTAATTTCTGATCCTAATTAGATCTTAGGTTTCTCTTGGGTAAAGGCAGCTCTCTTAAATAAGCTTGCTTTAGGTGCTATTATTAGCTTCCTAAGGTTTATTGGTATTATACGCTTTGGTTTTAATTCTGGGGGTATAGGTCTAGTCCTATCTAGCTTATAAGGTGGGATATTATCCAGGCCTTCCCAGGCAATATAAAGTTATTTAGTGTCTAAGTATAGCGCGTTAATGCGTTGTTGCAGACGAAGTTTCTTTAGGGTAGGATATTATTAAGGCCTTCCTAGGCAAGGTAGGGAGAGCTTAGTATAATATCACAGCTTAAACAAATGCCTCTAAACCGAAGCTTAAATAAATGCTATATTACAAAGATACTAAGCTAAAGAGAAGGAAAAGGGGTTGCTAGGACTAATGTAAATAAATATATAGGGTAAGCTGCTAAGGCGCTAGCTTTAGGCGGGCCAATCGCAGGTCGGCAGAATATGGCAGAATTTGGCAGGTAACGTGCGATAGCGCCGTTACAGCGTCCTTATAAATTTAGTATATGTTATTATAATAAAACGCAAAACTCTTAATTAAACATTCTTTTGTTCCTTGCAGTATACTATTATCCCTTTATATATATATATTTTCTGCTAGTTTTATTCTTTTTACTATATAGTAACTCTACTTGCTTTTATAGTCCCTAATAAAGTAACCCTATTTTCCGCAATTTATATAAGCTCCATTTTTAAACTATTTTTCTTACTATAGAGTCCGCCTAAACGTCTTCTATTGCTAAGATCCCTAGTTTAGCCTTTACTCCTTAGACCTTTAATTACTTAATCCTTATCCTCTAGGTTTCTATAATTATTTATTCCATTTTTAGTTTTCTTTAGTACCACTTAGGTTTATTAGCTTTACGCCATACTATAGTTTCTAACTTTAACTTTATTATTGTGTACCCTACGCCTTATATAACTATAAAACTCTATCCTAACCCTTTTTATTCCACTCTCTTTAGTAGATCCTGTTATTAATCTTAATTACTTAATTAATTAAATCCCTAAGAGTATCCACATCTTTTATTAGAATAATTATACCCTAGACTTTTACCTTAAGTCCTTACTTATATTATGCCATAAGCGCTTTATTATTTTATTTAACTTATATTACTAACGTTTAAAACTACGTCGTATATTTAATTGCTAAGGTCCTTTATACTAGGCCCTAAAGCTTCCTTTCTACTATAATGGTTACCTTTAGGTCTCTAAATATTTGCGTTAAGCGTTCCGTAAACCCGTTCTAACTTAAGAATATATACCGTACCTCCTAGTTAGTGGTCCTTATACTATACTTCTATACCTCTATAAGGTAAGGCTTAAACTACTTAAGTACTCTCCCTATTAAGAACAATCCTACGTAAGCGACTTAATCCATAGGCGTTTCTAGCTTCACCCCTTTTTATATAACCTTAAAGTGCATTTATATAAGGAATCCCTTAAGTTTTAACTTCTCTCCTAAAAATCGCTTAATTAAGGGTAACTTAACCTTAGCTGCTCCGATCCCACTAATCCTTTCTTTAAGTATCTTATTGTTATCTGTTAATTAACTAACTATTTCCTATAGCTATCTAATAGTAACTAGTTGCGAGTTAGTATCTGCTATACTAGTATTATTACCTAATCCTAAGATAGTCGCCGCTGTAGACGCTGTTATAGCTACTACTTTTAGTAGCATATTATTTAACTTCTTTTACTATAACCTTGGTAGTAAATATATAATAAAGCCTTATAGGAAATACTACGGTAGACTTATTAATAGGCTAGGTATATAGGTATAGAATAGTCAATAACGTAAATATAACTAGTGGAGTAGTTGCCTAACAGATTAACTCCAATTATATTCTAAGATTTACTACAAAAAAGAGAAACTATCTAGGTAGGGACTGCGGTCCTTTAAATATATAATACTGCGCCTAAGAAATACTAAGTACGCGAGGTATGTAAGGTACGTAAGGTACGTAAATAGATCTTATAGATCCCACAGATTAACAGATCTCCTCTTGTAACTTATTATATAACTTAGCTACCCCTTATCCCATAGTTCTACTAGTTCTAGCACCTCCTGTACTTCCACCACTAGTCCGTTTATATCTCCCCTTAGTAGTTCTACTACTGCTAATATAAGGTCCGTAATATATATTAAGCGCCTAAAAGAATAAGGGTAGCTAGGTGCGTATAGTGGTAATCTAGGTAGTATAGTAGCTTTAAAGCTAATTATAAATATTAACGCCGCCTATTTAGTTATTGTAGTTAATAGAGACCTTAGGAAGTGTTAACTTCTTAACTAAATTATTGCCCTAAATACCAGCTATTAGCTTTTTAAGAAAGGAATTATATACTTACAGTTAACGCCGATTAACTTTATTAACGTCTTTATTACTATATAAATAAGCTATTATTAAAAACCGTATTAAATTCTTATCCTGCCATACAATTAAAAGCACTAAATTAATTACGTTAACAACTATTTCTATAATAAAATTAAACGGTAGCCTTTCCTTTATTTTATTAACCCTTTTATATACCTCTAGATAGTCCTTTAAGTTTAATTGAGCCGTCCTAGCTATAGTAATTCTAAGTTATTAAAGCACCTAGAGTAACGGAATATTTGTATAGTAGTTATCTAAAAATAGGTAAAATTAACGAGCCTAAAGAGGAAGTTATTAGGTAAGGTAGAGGATACACTTAACAGTATTTTAAAAAACGATATCTTAATAATCAATTTAAGAAGAAAGTCTAAAAAAGTAGCTAGGTAAGGTAAATATAAAGCTATAGCAATATCTATATTAATAAAGGCTTATTATCTTAAAGCCCTTAAGTATTAGCTTACTAGGCAATTTAACTATAGCTATAGATTATTTAGTAAACCTTACTATTATCTTATTAAAGCTAACTATAGATCTAGGTATAATGTACTTTCTAAACGCCTCGCCTAAAGAAGTCGTTAACGGCTCGATTTTCTTAAAGATATAACATTTAATGCCCTCTAGTGGAGGTAGTAAGACATAGAAAAAGCGCTTAAGTTGCTCTTATTTTTTCTAATCTATAAATAAGCTAATTAAGTATCTAGGATATTTAGGATCCATAGCCTAAAGATCTCGTACCTAAGTACCTTTAAAGACGCCTATATTGATAATAAGCCCTACCTAAATTATTAATTCGCTAGTAGAGGTCTCCTTTTACGCCCGTAATTATTTACCTATATATTATCCTAATTAGTAATATCAGCTAGTATTTTAAGATGCTGTATATAGGTTTATATTAATAGCAAGCCTCTTAAATATACTAATACTAAAGAATAGTAGAAATACTTAAATCGGTAGGTCCTATCTAGATCTATATCTACTAGTATATAGTAAATAGAGCGCTTATCCTTAACTTAGTTAGAAAAATTATTAGATTTATTACCCGTGTTAAAGCTACTAATAGGCTTACTAGCACGCTAAGCGGCGAATATTAACTTATTTAGAAAGTTAATAACTTTAAGATTTGGCTTAGGAATAGTGGCTATAGGCTCCTATAAAGTAGGAACGGTAGGAAGGGCTATTCTTGTAACTTCTTTAGCTAATAGCTCTAGTAGTTTAGTCTTATCTACCTTATCTGCCTTACCCTTAGTAGTCTTACCACAGGCCTTAAAAACGGCTCCTAATTTATCCTTAATATCCTTAATCTAGCTGCTTAGCCAAGTGTCCTTAATATCCTTAATTAGCACTACTACCTACTGTGTAGCTACTAAAGCTACTAAAGCCTCTAGAGGCTGCGTAACTACTGCCAATAAGCTATTATATGTATACTGCGTTGCTTAAAAGGATTGCAAATAGGGCTCCTAGGCTAGAGGTGCTTCTCAAGGCTTTAGAGGCCTTAGAGGCTTTAGAGCCAAAGATATATAACGTTTTTTTAGGTGGCATAAGGATAATATTTTACTGGCAATTTAAGAATTAAATAGGCGGCGACGATATTAAAGCTTTTTGATTAACTACACTAAATATTATATAGGCTTCCTAGCCATGTTGCTGCTGTTTACCGCAATATTTAGGCGTCGAAGATATTAATAAGGCGCTAGCACCCCTGCCGCCAAGTAATTGTACTAACTTAAGGCCTTAATATTAAGCTATATACGGTATAGAGCCTTAGATAGGCTTATAAGGCTTATATATACAAAAAGTGCAAGAAACGGTTGCCATATAATGGCAAGCAAAGGCTGCGAAGAATAGTATAATCCCTTTGTGCGCAACCTGTTACGGACGCTTTAAGTACAATATTACGACTACTTAAAGAAGAGTCGGAAGAAGCTAGTTGGTTAATATAAGTACGGTCTAGGATGGATCTGGTAGAACTATATAATAAGGAATAGTAAGCAGAGTCACGTAATATAATCTACATAATCTATATAATTTATAAGATCTATTATAGAGCAAATAGAGTAGACGGAGTAGATAGAGTAACGACTTTCTTAGGAATATAGATGTGTATTTAAAGGACTATAGTCCCTACCTAGATAGTTCCTTCCTTATAGTAATTCTTAGAATACAATTAGAGTTAATCTATTAGGCAACTACTTTACTAGTTATTATTACGTTATTAACTTTCTGCATTACCTATATACCTAGCCTATTAATAAGTCCACTGTAGTCTTACTATAAGGCTCTGTTATATAATTACTACCTAGTTACAGTCTTAGAAGTCGAATAATATACTACTAAAAGCAGCTATAATGACGCTATTAACGGCAGCAACGACCTTAGGGTTAGGTAATGACACTAGTATAATAAATACTAACTTGTAACTAGTTACAGTCAGATAGTTATAGGCAATAATTAATTAGTTAATAGATAATAATATAGCACTTAAAAATAGGGTTAATGGAATAGGAGCAGCTAAGGTTAAGTTACCTTTAATTAAATAATTCTTAGGAAAGAGATTAAAGCTTAAAGGATTCCTTATATAAATGCACTTTAAAGTTATATAGGAAGGAGTAAAGTTGGCAATACCTATAGATTAAGTAGCGTACACAGGATTATTCCTAACGGGAAGGGCGCTTAAATGGTTTAAACCCTACCTTATAGAAATATAAGATAACGGTATAATAACTACCAATTAGGAAGTATAATATATATTTATAAGCTAGACTAGATTTGCAGAATAATTAATATAGATATTTGGGGACCTAGAAGCGTTAACTATAATAGAAAAAAAGCTTTAGAACCTAATATAGCGAACCTTAATAATTAAGTATATAACGCAGTTTTAGATATTAGCTATATAGGTTAAATGGAATAATAAGGCGCTTATAGCACAGTATAAATAGGGACTTAAGGTAAAAGTCTAGGACGTAATTATTCTAATAGAAGATACGGACACCTTTAGGGAATTAATAGATTAAGTAATTAAAATTAATAATAGGATCTTCTAAAGGGAATAGGCTAAGAGAGGCTAGGATAAAGTTCTATAGTTATATAAGACGTAAAATACGCAGCGACTAAAGCTAAATTAGAAACTATGGTATAGCGTAAAGCTAATAAACCTAAGTAGTACTAAAGAAACCTATAGAAGATAAAGAAAATAACTATAGAAACCTAGAAGTTAAGGATTAAGTAATTATAGGACTAAGAAGTATAGGCTAAACTAAGAATCTTAATAGTAGAAGATGTTTAAGCGGACTCTATAGCAAAAGCAATAGTTTAAAAACAGAGCTTATATAAATTGCGGAAAATAGGGTTATTTCGCTAAAGACTATAAAAGTAGTTAGAGTTACTATATAGTAAAGGAAACTAGGCTAATAGTATATAACACATACGTATAGAGGGATAATAGTATACTGCAAGGAATAAAAGGATATTTAATTAGAAGTTTTGCGTTTTGTTATAATAACGCATGCTAAATTTATAAAGACGCTAAGTATGGCGCAAGCTATTAGCTATAAGAGCTAGAGTTAAAAGGACTTAAAGAAACTAGAGAGTTAGATAAAGAATAAGATTAACTTTATAAGCTAGATTAAGATATTACAGTAACGTATAGATAAAGATTAGTAATAATAATAATAGAGTTAGAGTACTTATTAATTAATAGTAATAAGGTAGAAAAAGGAACTAACTAGGGGTATTTAGACCTTAATAACGCAATAGAAGTAGAGACTAAAACCACTATAGAGTAAGGTTTAGTAACGGGTATTATAACACCGTTAAATATAGCATCTATCGCTTTATAAAATAGAAGAAGTAATATTTAAAGGCGATTAAGTAAGCAGATAACTGCTAGTGCTAGCTTACTACTTAATAAAGGTAAAAAGCTAAAGGCTTAAGATTCTTAAGATAAGATAAAAGACAACTAAGACTCTTAGGACGAGATAAGGCATACTTAGGGACCTATAATAGACGATAACTAGTGGAGCAGAGTAATAGCTTAGTTTAGTAATATATAAATAAGCTTAGGACGAAGTTTTCTAAAGGTATAAGATTCTTAAGATAAGATAAGTAAGATTTAAGACTCTTAAGACAAGATAAGAATACTAGTAAAGCCTAGTTGGACTAAGGCTAGAGTATAACTTAAGAAAGAAGCGAGCTTAGAATTAAAGAATTTAAGGGACTAAGAATTTGGAGTATAAATAAGGATACCTATAAGTAAGAAGTAAGAGGCTTCGCTATAGATTAGAGAATCTATAATATAAATAGTAGTTAGATTAGAAGACAGATATATAGACTTAAAAGACTTATTAGGGGAATATAGTATTCGGCCTAAAGATTAAAAAGTTAATAGTATAATTAAGAAGTAAGAGAACTTCGAGGATCTAGTTATAAGACGTAAATAATAAGAAACTATAGATAAGTTTAGAGCAAAAATCCTTATATAGGAAGAATAGAAACTAGACTAGAGTTCTAGTATATTAGGTTATATATAGAATAGAGCACTAGTATAAATTACTAATAGGCTAAGAGTAGGTACGCTAAGAGCTAAGTAGCTTACTAAACTAGAAAATAAAGAGGATCTAGGGATTTTAACTAGGTTTAAGGAACGGTATATAAAAGGCTATTATAATATAGTAATAAGAAGATACTTCCTTACGAATAGGCTATATATACTCTAATAGCTATACTAAAAGTGGTATAAACAAAGATATAATAATGAGTGGGAAGATTTCTATATATAGTTAGATAAGAGAGTTATCTAGGACCACTTAATTACGGAAAAAGTAATAAATTATATTAAGGGAGCCTTAATTATAACATTAAAAGATCTAAAGAAATAATTAAAGGACTAGAGAAGTAAAAGACGTATTTTAGTACCTATAAATAAAGTTATAATATTTAGATTAGTATAATAGAGGTTTAAACTTAAGGATAAAAATAAGTTAAGAGTTAACCTAAAGCACCTAGTACACTATATGCTATTATGGATTATATATATAAATAATATATATAATATATATAAAAATCTAAAAGAAAAGAACCGGAAATACCCTATAAGGATATATTAGGTGCTAAATAAGTAATAGTATAAAAATGCTAAGTATATACACGGCTAGCATCTAGTAGAAGTTTAGGAGTTAAAAGACTTAATACTTTAACTAGGAAAATTCCTTATAGAAAAATACTTAGATAAATAATAGTGGTGGGAATACCTAAAAAATATATATCTATAGTATATTAAGAATAAAAAGCGAATAAAGTATTAGCTAGAGAATAAGTTAAGTATATAAGGATCTAGCAGCTAATAGTTAGAAAAAGTAAAGGCCTATAAAATTAAAGGGAGCTAGTAATAGAGCCTTAGACCCTTAGAGGAATTTAAGGATAATACCTAAATTTATAAATTAAATAGTAAAATTAATAATTTAAAGTACTAGTAGATAGTAGAGTAATAAGGAACCATATTTTACAAGTAGTAGTTAAAAAAAATAGGGCTACTATATAGATAAAAGGAGCACCCTTATTTATTAGTTATAATTTTAGGAGATCTAATAGCCTACAAAGGAGGTATTATTAATCTTAAAATAGGACCTATTTAAATAACTATTAAAGGAAGATAAATCGAGATGTCTTTTAATATATTACTATTAGGGAATAATAAGGCAGTATTAGGAATACTTTAGTTATAGGAGTATAATCTAAAGATTAATTAGGTTATAGGTTAGGTTAATATTAGAAATACTTAATACCATAAGATATAATAATAGGCTAAGATAGTATAGTACTAAGTAGGGGTAACCTATAAGGAAATAAATAAAGGACTAAGTTATATACTAAAAAGATACTATAAGTACGGCAAGAAACTATAGTTACTAAAAAGTAAGAAGCTGTTAAAGTATATAGTATAGGACTATAAAATAGAATTAGAACTAGGAATAAGTCTAAGGTTTTTTCTAATTTATAAGCTTACTAAAGAGAAAGGAAGAGCACTAAAAGAGTTTATTTAGGAGAACTTATAAAAGGGATATATTAGACTATTATAGTTATTAGCAGGTTATCTAGTACTATTTATACTAAAGAAAAATAGAAAACTTAGGCTATATATTAACTATAAACAGTTAAATAGCATTACTAGAAAGGATAAATATCCTTTACCCTTAATTAACGAAATCTAAAATAGAATTAGTAATGCGTAAATCTTTATAAAGATAGATCTAAAATAGGCATACTATTAGATTAAAATTAAGGAAGGTAATAAATAAAAGGCAGCCTTTAGGTTAAAGGAAGGACTATATAAACTATTAGTTATATAGTTTAGGCTTATAAATACACTAGCAATATTCTAAAAACGTATTAATAATATATTAAGAGAATACTTAGATAAATTTATTATAGTATACCTTAACGATATTATTATCTATTTAATAAGTAAGGAAGAGCATAGGGAATACGTTAAATAGGTTTTAAAGAGACTATAAAAAGAACAGATACTAGTAGTAATTAAGAAATATAAGTTCTTTACTAGAAAGATAGATTTTATTAGATTTATTATTAAACTAGGCCAACTTAGTATAGATTTAAAGAAGATTAAGGCTATAGTAAATTAGTAAGAACTAAAGAACGTTATATAGTTAAGGTTATTTCTAGGGTTTTATAATTACTATAAAAGGTTTATAGCTTAATAGTTAAAGGATATTAAGCCATTTATAAGGTTAATAAAGAAAGAAGAATCTTAAGTATAGGGAAAAGAACAGAGGAAACTATTTAAGGAGGTTAAGGAGTTATTTACTTAAGACCTAATCCTTAAAATCTACTAACTAAAGCTAGAGATAGTAGTTAAAATAAATGTATTAAACTTTATACTAGGGGTATACTTTCTATAGAAATATAAAGACGGATAACACCTAATAATATACTATAATTGGAAGATAATACTACTAAAACTAAACTATAACATCTATAATAAGGAGTTATTAGGTATAGTTATAGTACTTTAAGAATAGAGAGCATTCTTATAAGGCATAGAAAAGCTATTTATAGTTAAGACGGATTATAAGAACCTAATAGAGTTCCTAATAACAAAAGAACTTAATTAGAGATAGGTTAAATAGGTAGAGATACTTATAGAATACTATTTTAAGATTTAGTATATTAAGGGTATAAATAATATATAAGCAGATGCTTTAAGTAAAAAAGCTAAACTATAAAATAATAAAAAGCTATTAGGGGCTTTACTATAAAAAGATATAGACGGATTAATTAGATATAATTATCCGAAGATTATAGTAATAAGAGAAATTAGTTAGACCTATAAGGTACTAAAGAGTATATAGTTATAAAAAATCTAAGAAGTATAGGTAGAGAATTTAAACTTAGAGTAGTATAAAAATAGAGAAGTAATATACGTACTAAGAAATATTATAAAGGAATTTATTAAGTTATTTTTTAAGGGATTAACTTAAGGATATAATGGAGCTATAGGCTTAGTATTAAGACTCTAAAAAGAGTATATTATTAATAAAATCTAGGGATTAGCGAGATAAGTTATAAAGGAATATTTAAATTACTAAAGAAATAAACTAATAAGATATAAGCTATATAGAGGGCTATAACCTATTAAAATACCAGAAAGACTATAGGAGGTTATATTATAGGACTTTATTATAAAGTTATTAAAATTAAAAGATCCTATTATAGGGCAAGATTATAATATAATTTTAGTAATAGTAGACAAGCTAATAAAGTAGGGATACTTTATAGCATATATAGAAGAAATCTTAGTAGAAGATATTGCTAAAATCTATATTAAAGAAGTATTTATAAAATATAGAGCACTAAGTAAAATTATATTAGATAGAGATTTATAATTTATAGTAGTATTCTAAAAGGTATTTTTAGCGGAATAAAGAGTATAAGCAGCAACTTCTACTACATATTATCCGTAGATAGACGGTTAAACGGAAAAATTAAATTAGACACTAGAATAGTATTTAAGACACTATATTAATTACGCATAAAATAATTAGGTATTATTATTACTAGTTACGTAGTTTATATATAATATAACACCTTAAAAAAATAGGAATATTACTATTTAAGGCAAATTATGGATACGAGCTAAGAATATTATTATTGCTATATTAAGTAAAGAAAATAAGTGGTATAGCTAAGTAAAGAATGGAGATACTAATAAATCTTTATACTAACCTTATAGAAATAGTAAAGGTGGTATAGTAAAGAATAAAAAAGTACTATAATGCTAAGAGATCTAAGGGACTAGATCTTAAAGGGGGAAATAAAGTATAGCTACTATACAAAAAATTTAAGAGTTAATAACTAAGTAAGAAGTTAGACTATATTAGACTAGGACCTTTTAAAATTATAAAAAAGATTTTACTAGTTATATTTAAGTTAAACCTACTAGCTAAGATAAAGATCTACCCTATATAGTATATTATAATACTAAAGCCAGCATATAGGAATATTAAGCCGCTAGTTTATAAAGTAGACACATATAAAGGATAAGAGGAAGATAAATAGTAAATTTTAAAAATTATTAGTTATAAGGATATTAATAATAAAATATAATATAAAGTAAAGTAGATAGGCTATAATAAGACTACCTAAAAATTACTAAAGAATCTAAAAAACACTATAGGAAAGGTACAGGAGTATTAAAAAAGAAAAGGTTAGGCAGTATTAATAAAGAAGAATTACTAAAGAACGAACTACCTAAGGGGGACTGTCTGAATAAGGTTCTGTAATATAGTAGACACAGTTGCTTGTAACCAATTGGGTTAACCACGTGAGCTAAGCGAGCTCAGGAGATCCATCAAATTCCACCTGTAGAAGTAGAGAAGAAAGAAGAAGAAATCAATTGAGACCAAAAACCCCCCCTACCGTGATCCGAACAGGGACCTAGGAGGAACAATTACTAAACTACTTAAAGTTGTTTCCTTCTTTATTAGAAGAGAATCCGTTTTTTTATTACTAAGTTTTTATAACCCTTATTTTATAAGTTTCTACTTCTTAAAATGGACCTTTTTATAAACTTTCTTAAGACGGATTAACTAAGTAGACGCAGTAAGATAAAAATTAAAGGTATATTGCTAAGTATTAGTAGCCTCTTTTTTAGCGTTATAAGAGTAATAAAGTTTAGTAAGAGTAACTAAGAGCTTATTATTAAGCTTTATAGCAGTAGATTAAATATAAAACCCTATAATAAATTACTTAGGGAACTTAAAGACTATTAAGAGTTATAAGATGTATATACTTAGCGTTAGAGATAAAGCGAACATTATAAGATAATTAGATGTTTGCTTTAGTGCACTTTAAATAAAAAGAGGGTTATTAAAATAAGGGACTTGCCAACGTAACGTAAACTAACCCCTCTTTTATATAATAAGAATATGGAGATAGTATTATCTTACTAAGAGATAATATTGCAGCAACGGTACGAGACTAACGAGCTATTAAAGAAAAAGAAGGTGCTTTAGATATAATAAGTAATAATATTAACTAAATTAATTAGATAAATATTATACCTCTAGTAAACAACCTAAAGATACTAGGTATCTTTAAGGACGAAGATAAAGAGAAGGGAGATAGTATTATGGACGCTTTAAGTATAATATTATAACTACTTAGAGAAAAGTTAAAAGAAGCTAATTAGTTAATATAAGCACGGTTTAGAATGGATTTAGTAGAACTATATAACGAGAAATAGTAAGTAGAGTTATATAATATAATTTATATAATCTATATAATCTATAAAATCTATTATAGAGCGAATAGAGTAAACGGAGTAGATAAAGTAATAACTTTCTTAGGAGTACGGATGTGTATTTAAAGGACTACAGTCCCTACCTAAATAGTTTCTTCCTTATAGTAATTCTTAGAATATAATTAGAGTTAATTTATTAGGCAACCACTCTACTAGTTATTATTACGTTATTAACTTCCTATATTACCTACACACCTAGCCCATTAATAAGTCTACCGTAGTTCTTACTATAAGGCTCTATTATACAACCGTTTCTTATAATATTTGTATATATATGCCTCTTAAGCTAATCTAAAGGCTCTATACTATATATAGCTTAGTGTTAAAGCCTTAGTGCAATTGCTCGGCGGTAGGGGTATTAGGAGTCCTATTTATAATCCTTTTAAGCGACGTAGTATACATATAATAGCTTATCGGCAGTAGTTACGCAAGTAGTAGTACTAAATAAGGATATTAAGGACGAATTAGGAGCCGTTTTTAAGGCCCATAGAGAGACTGCTAAGGATAAGGTAAATAAGGTGGATAAGACTAAACCACTAGAGCTATTAGCTAAAGAAGTTATAAAAATAGGCCTTTCTGCTATCCCTACCTTATAGGAGCCTATAGCTACTATTTTTAAACTAGATCTTAAAGTTATTATCCTTCTAAATAAGTTAATATTCGCTACTTAGCGTGCTAGTAAGCCTATTAGTAGTATTAACGCGGACGTTAAATCTAATAGCCTTTTTAATTAAAATAAAAATAGTAAGCGCTCTGCTTACTATACGCTAGCTAATTAAATTGGTATAGTATTTAGTAGGTATAGATCTAGACAGGACCTACTAATTTAAGTATTTCTACTATTTTTTAATATTAGTATATTTAAAAGGCTTATAATTAATATAAACCTATATATAACCTCTTAAAATACTAG
>Ga0307515_10009199_pt1 | contig 19142 bp, 6 predicted proteins | sample 17_EM_MG_FD_194513 | JGI IMG/M metagenome (GOLD analysis project Ga0307515, IMG submission 194513) | Populus trichocarpa ectomycorrhiza microbial communities from riparian zone in the Pacific Northwest, United States - 17_EM | ecosystem: Host-associated > Plants > Roots > Unclassified | place...
TATTTTTTAAAAAAATTCAATATGTTTTTCACCATATATTATTTATTTTTATATTTTAAAAGTGTTATTAAATTAAATTAAATTAATTTATTTATATTTTGATATTCTTTTGATATACCAATACCAAATATATATATATATATATATATATATATATATAGTTTAATGTGGGTGTTCGGGCCAGCTTGCGCGTACCTCGACTAATCACACGGGCCCTGAATGAATCTTATACAAGTTGTCATTCTCATAGGGCCTTTTATATATATATATATATATATATATATATATGTATGTATTTCAAGGCATATGGGTTGAAAGTTAGAAATTTATTTGGAGTAATTGTTCGATCATATTTTCTAGGAAGCTTCAATGCCTTTTATTATTCAACCCAAGAATAAGACATGCATCAATTCTACCAAATACCAATAGATCTACGCTCTCTCTCTCTCTCTTTTTTCTTTTCTTTTTTAAAATTTAATTACCCTTTTTCTAGAATTGATACGAAAGCTTGATAGAGATTGCAAGGACGTCACCTTGACTCCTTCTGTTAATAGAATAATATTAGCACGTGAGAAAACAAGACCAGCTGAATAGCCAAACTTCTTCCATTATTTTCATCATAGAATATTACCTGAGCATGTCGACTGATTCATGAAGAAAAATATTGTTGCTCCTAATGCTGTCACCCATGACTGGGCATTATCACTTATACACGTTAGTAATTGAGCTCAGCCACACATTTATTTACTATATGTATATTAATATATTAAACTGGTTCATTATCGATATGAATATTTAAATCAAACTCACTTGCTCTTGTTAATTGGATTGACATTAAAAAATAAAATAAATCATATCCTGATATCTCATCTAAAAACTTAACCTATTAGGTTAAATTAATTCTTTAACATAGTATCAGAACCTTAATGATCAAACGATCAACCAATTCAACCTAAAAACTTAAGCTTTTGGGTTGAATTGATTCTTTAACATGGTATCAGAGCTTTAATGATCAAGCAGTCACGGGTTTGAATATCATCATCCTTATTTATTTGATAAAAATTAAACACAATATAGTGTGAGCTTATGCAAGTTTCAAGCTCAAAGAGCTTTCATTTTAGGGGGTGTGTTAGAGAATAATATAAATCATATTTTAGAGAATTGGTATCAAAGCCTTGATGACCAAGCGGTCACGAGTTCGAATCTCACCATCCTTATTTATTTGATAAAAATTAAACACAAGATAATATGAGCACGTGCAAGTTTCAAATCTAAAAGGTTTTCACTTTAAGGGTTATGTTAGAAAATAATATAAATAATATCTTAGAATCTTACATAAAAGATTAAGCTATTAAGTTGAATTGATTCTTTGACAATCTCAAGATTTTGATCACATATTAAACTCAAAAATAAAAATGTTTTTGGAGATAATCCGAGTACATCTCGAGTTTAATTAATTAAATTATCCCAAGTTTAATCGTTAAATATCTATCCAACTACAAATCAAAACTTAGGCTCAAGCAATTCAAAAGGGTTAACCTTGATAAACAGACATTCAATTAAGTAAAGATTTTTTTAGTATAAGTTGGTGGGCTAGCTTAGCTGGATCACAAGTCACTTGGATAAAAGACAACACTTGGCTATCGAACCTTTTGCTTTCAGTTCTTGGAGGCATGGTTGGAAGTTTGTAACCTGCTATCCTTTTTCATAGTTTTGATAAAGATATATTGGAAATTCTCACAAGGAATAAAGGTTAGGTTATTGATGCTTCATGCATGGTCCTGGAAGTTGAAATCAGGATTCTTTTAGGTTGATGATTGATTAAATTGTGATAAATAGATTCATCTAATAATTGATCTTGTGGAGTCAATATTGATGCCTATCAATATGAATATTTAAATCAAACTCACTTGCTCTTGTTAATTGTATTGACATTACTCATCTATGTTAGAGATTGAAATAAATCACATCTTGAAATCTCATCTAAAATCTTAACCTATCAGGTTGAATTAGTTCTTTAACATGGTATCAGAACCTTAATGATCAAACGATAAACTAATTCAATCTAAAAAGTTAAGCTTTTGGGTTAAATTGGTTCTTTGACATAGTATCAGAGTCTTGATGATCAAGCGGTCACGAGTTTGAATCTCACCATCCCCATTTATTTGATAAAAATTAAGCACAAGGTAGTGTGGGCTTGTGCAAGTTTCAAGGTTAAAGAGCTTTCATTTTAAGGGGTGTGTTAGAGAATAATATAAATCATATCTTAGAGAATTGGTATCAAAGTCTTGATAACCAAGCGGTCACGAGTTCGAATCTCATCATCTTCATTTATTTGATAAAAATTAAATACAAGGTAATGTAAGTACGTGCAAGTTTCAAATCCAGGAGGCTTTCACTTTAAGGATCGTGTTAGAGAATAATATAAATAATATCTTGGAACCTCACATAAAAAATTAAGTTATTGAGTTGAATTGGTTCTTTGACAGTCTTAAGATTTTGATCATAGATCAAACTCAAAATAATATTATTTTAAATAAATTTAAAAAATCTTGGAAGATAATCCAACTAGATCTTATTCAAGTTTAATTAAATTATCAAGTTTAATCATTAAATATCTATCCAAGTACAAATCAAAACTTAGGCTCAAGCAATTCAAAAGGGTTAAACCTTGATAAACACAGACTCAATTAAGTAAAGTTTTTTGAGTATAAGTTGGTGGGCTAGCTTAGCTGGATCACAAGTCACTTGGAATAAAGACAACACTTGGCTATCGAACCTTTTGCTTTCAGTTCTTGGAGGCATGGTTGGAAGTTTGTAACCTGCTATCCTTTTTCATAGTTTTGATAAAGATATATTGGAAATTCTCACAAGGAATAAAGGTTAGGTTATTGATGCATCATGCATGGTCCTGGAAATAGAAATTAGGATTTTCTTAGGTTGATGATCGGTTAAATTGTGATAAATAGATTCGTCTAATAATTGATCTTGTGCAGTCAATATTGATGTCGGCTTGCTGCGAAAGTGGACGCAAGCACTTTACTTCCTTCACTGCCTCTTGATCAGCTACTGAGTCTTCTTTTTATAATTAAGTTTAACGTAATCTAATAAAAAAAAATTAATTTGGTGATAAGAATATATGCTAATTATAACAAGGTTTTTGGTCAATAAAGAATAGAAAGTTCGAATCTAGATTACTTTGTGGAGGAGATTTTTGGTCTCCCGGTAATCTGAAACTCGAAGGCATTGTTAACCATGAACATGGTCAATACCTTATCAGATATGAAATTGATAGCCACACACGCAACTTAGAGTCTTGGATATGAAATCATATCTCATGAGTACTTGGAACTCAAATCTCGAGTTAAAAGTGACATGTGGACCGTCCGAAAAAACTTAGTACAAGATAAATGTTTTCTTGGGAGTGATTATTCATGAGATAGCTCCTTAGAATTTCTGTCTGGAAAGAAGATGGATAATACTACATTTGCTGCTGTCACTCATGGTTTAGGCAGCCATTGTAGAAATTTAGTTAGTGCCCACCAAACAGAGGAAGGAAGTCAGCGTTCGCTCCGAACGTTTTTCCTCTCCAGTCATCCGTTGGTTTTTCCAATTTTGTCACGAACCTCAAACTTCCTTTCTTGGAAGCACCCTCGAGCTCAACTCCTCCTCACAAAAAAAACCCCTATAAGAGGCAAAGGATCAACACACAACAAAACCAAAACTAGCTGCTCTCTCCCTCTTCCTCGTCTTCATATTTCCACCAAATATCGAAGAAAATGAGCCAGCTTAGTGAACAATATTCTGGCCGTCAAGAACCTAGAAGGGGAAAAAAACCCACCAAGCACAAGAAAGAACCAGTCAAGATAACATACATTTCAAGCCCAACAATGGTTAAAGCAACCAATGCCTCCGAGTTTAGGGCAATTGTTCAAGAATTAACAGGAAAAGATTCCAAAGTTGAAGATCCCTTTGATGCATATTCGGTGATTAGCAATGAAGAAGCCAGTCAAGTTCCTCACTATGCAACTCCACAGTTCAATGTGGCAGGTGTGCAAGATGTTTTTCCCAACAATACACCATTTCTGCAGACAGAAGATGGTTTCTTTTGGGGAGATGTTTCAGAGATGTCTTTTGAATTTCGATCTTCTTGTGTTTTTGTATGATTAATTAATAGCTTACGTTTTACCTGCAGCTACACGGTTGGTTTTCCCCCCCTCTCAGGATATTTTCTTCTACTATTTCGGCACGAAAAAATCTATAAGCTTGAATTATATTTTCTTCGCTGTTGGGTTTTTTGAAGCAGCACAATACTGTCTTGATGGAAACTTAAGATTGAAAGCACGTATGAGCATGACTTTCTTCTCCAAACAGTTTCATTACTGCAATTTTTACATTCAATAATACCTACAGAACAAAGTTGTCGTTCAAAGTTTCAGATTTCCAAACTTCACTTCTATTAACGAATTGAAACCGCCAGTTACTTTGTGTTTATTTAAGTTTTAGATTCTGATTCTGATTCTGACAAATGTTACGGGTGAAAGTATCTAAGTGATGCCTCTGTGATTTCTATGGCTAGCAAATACATGCTTTCCTAGAAGATGGTTCGACCACATTCAAAATTGGATTGAAACTAGCCACCCATATTTCAAGCTCACAAACAACATGAAGAAAGGGAGCAGGATTAAAGCACACCAAAACATAACCTAGAAATTTACTATGATACATGAGCACAAGATTCGTTGTCCCAATACTTTAAAACAAGCCAGCCAATGGTTTGGGGTAAGTCTTCAACGAGTTTTTGCATGACAAGTTTTCTAGGCAGCAAGTCCTCCCTGGTTCCTATCTCTAGATCAACTTCCTGGCTAAACATTCCTAAGTTCAGATGTTGACAAACCAGTAGGTTCACCATTTCTTACATCTCAATTCCCATCATCTGCAGATTTCAAGTAAAGGGTTTCACCTCCATCACCACCATGGCCTCCAGAGCTCCCCCCTCGACCTTCACTAGATCCTGCACTCCGAATATCTTGCTTGCTCCCACTTGCAATTCCTCTACCAGCAGCATCGATTCCAAAATCAGGAAATCCTCCAACACCAAGTGCTCCACTGCCTCCTGCCATGATGGCCTCATTTTGCAGCATATGAAGTCCTGCGCTTCCACCAGAACTCATGCCAAGCTGGCTGTGCAAGGCTTGCACTTGCTGTTGTTGCAGAGCTGAGAATGGCTGTTGAGCATACTGCAGCATGGAAGAGCGAGCGGCCATAAGGGCTTGTGGTGTCATCTGTTGAGCTTGTTGGTGCTGCATGTAATGTGCTCCTGGCTGCATAATGCTGCTGGAAGGGAACTACAGGGATTTACAGATAAAAAAAAATCAAAATCAAACTGTAACAAATTAAATACTTCTCTAAAGCCTGCGCATTCACATACTATACATTCTCAACAGCACTTTTACCTGGGCATGCATGGTAGGTGGCGGGGGCTGAGAATCAGCAATTGCAGCCAAGTACATCAGGTTCCGCTGTAGTCTTGCTTGGTTCCTACGACACAAAATGCTCAGTGTTTAGCAATTTAAATATGAATAATTTCCAACCTCGGCGCGGCTTGTTATTTTGGAGTGTACATATTTAGGTCATCAATTAATCCTTTAATAATCACTTCCAGACAGATAGATTCAGTTACGACTCCAACTAGAAAGGGCACAAACAGACATCACCTATACTACAGCTCTAACTTTTAGACATCAGTCTAGGATCTAAATTGCCTACATCAAGGACAAAATCATTTTCCCAGATAGAATTCAAGACCATCATTTCAGCTCGCCAAGCTTTGGAGAGTATCTTTTTGGGACCACAGAGGTACAAAATAAACAGTGGAAGAAGATGACAGAGAATGCTTTATAACCAAGAAAAGTCACCACCCTGGAGGAGAGAAGAAGACATCTTGGTAAGAGAAAATGAGTAGAATATAAGCTCTAAAGAGGCATTCGGATGGCCATGTGAAGTTTCTGTCACTTAAAATTCTGATCAATTGATCTGTATAATCCTAAAGATAGGTGGGCAAATTTTTGGTACTAACCTGCATCGACAAATGGGCTAGTCAATTAAATTTAAAACACCAGCATGCCAAAGGTTTAAAAATGAACATGACTGATAGATATCCAGTTGTATGGTGAGCAGCCAAATGCAGAAGTTATCAAGGACAAATTAATCGTTGATTATGATCCAAGTTCAATGTCTCTTTTACCATATTCCCTTACTTCTAACATAGACCAAACAGGTGTATGTTACCGACATGTAAAAGGCAGACTATTAGCAGCAGGGATGCCTCCTCTAACCAGAGAGAAGGCAAATTTTCAAATTAAAAATGAGAGAGGCTACTACATACTCTGCACACTCACTGAGCTTCCCTAAATTCTGGCTCTCAACAATCTTCAAAATCAATGACTTGTTTTCATCCAGATACTGCATGAATAAACGATGAAGGCATGAATAATAAATAGTTAAATAATAAATAGTAAGGGACAAATAACTAGTAAAAGAAGTAGGCAAAGAAACTCTTTCTTCTTTCGAGGAAATGGGCCTGAAAAATTAGCTTATTCTCCAGTTGATTCATGAAAGGGACAAGAAAACATGGCAAGTGAATATGCTTAAAGAAATATCACCAACTTCTGAAGCAATTCAACATTTTTTTTTTCTTTCCTTTTCTTCACAGTTTCTGGCACATAAAAGGAGTGCTGAAGACTAACAGAGAGAGAGAATAAATTGATTTAGATGAATGCCAAGTCTTTTCCCTCCACGGTAAGTGATAGAACACTAGTTTAGTATCACCATCCAACGCAACTTAATTTTCTCTCCAGGTCTCCATTACCTAGCCTTATTCATACATTTTAGTTTATCTTATCACCAAGCCTCAGTAATCAATTTCATTGCCCTCAGCTCTCCATAATCATACCGAAAAAGAAATATCTATTCTTGTTTAATTTGCAAAGTAGATAACACATCTGACATCAAGAATGAAGTTGGTTGCTTTACCCAAGATACAGAAATGCATAACACATCTGACATCAAGAATGAAGTTGGTTGCTTTACCCAAGATACAGAAATGCATGTAGAGGTTTGATTTCTTCACAGCCCAAACTGACAAAATACACATAAAAACAAAGTCCGCACTCTTACAAGTCCAACCAACCATTTTTTAACTGCTTCCAACAAAACTTGGAAAACTTGCTGTGATTTGTTTCCAAGCATTTCTCATGTCTAATTCAGAAACCAGTGAGCTAGTTGCATCAACTGACAAGCACAATCCTAGATAGATCTAATCCGGACCAAACATCATGAGTCATGCAACTACAAGCATTGCTCACTTCAACACCATAAACACTTTTACTGGCCCTTGATGTCATGGAGATTACAACTAATGAAATCTCTCTATTCCTATAGTAAACATAATGGACTGAGTCATTACTACATGAAACCACCTATACAGTAACTTGTTGATTGTAGCTGTACCATAAGGTACTATTAATTTTGGCATCCCTTCAACAAATAGGCTAAGAAGCAATACTTTTGTTTATTTTCCCTAGTTCTTTTGGCAGTTGTTGAGGGTCCCGTACAAGCTTAGTAATTTAGCACTCACCCAAGTGCTTAGAAGCCAATAATACATTAAAAAACACAAAACAAACGCCTAGGGTAACCTTAATGTGTTTCAACACATGAGAAGAATGCCATGTTAGCCACGAAATAGAACTTTATTACAAAAATGTACGGCAAAAAATGGAAAACGACATGTTATGAAAACATCGAGAGAGGACCATCTCATCAGCAACGATGCGAACATATCCAAACAAATGACAATTTATGTTAAGAAAGGACCCTGCAGTGCAGGCCATTATTCCATCCAATAACTGGCATTCATATGGTTGATCCTGACTATCAAAAACAAAAGTGTGTTGAATGAAAGCCATAACAATACCCAACATTTGTGTTTCCCCTCAGAAGTTCTTAATACACCTACGATAAAGGCAAGGCACTTACAGAAAGTCATGGAACGAACAAGGAAACTACAGAGAACTATATAGCTGCAGGCCAGCAGCCAACAAAGGATTATCTAACTAAAAAATAGGTACACCAATAGGCAAATCTTAACCAAAATTTATAAAACTCTGACACCCTCTCATGGTTTCTACCGCCTATAAAACGGACCATATTACTGGGTTAGAACATTTAATTTTACCATTATTTGTCCTGTCAACTACTATCTCCTTTTTTGTGCTTCATTTCGATCAAACAAGAAACCTTGTCGCTGCAAATCAGCATTTCAATAACACCATTCTGTCTCAATGACTTTTAAGACCAAAAGGAAAAATCAAAGAAATTGTTGAGTTGTGGCTTAAATTGGTGAGTTGGTTTAGGTTAGATTGGTTAACATATTCTATTATTGAACTTGAACTTGAAGCCTTTTTCCTAGTAAAACAAGGATCCACCTTATTGCTAGTATAAATAAATAGCATATGTGGTGGCTAGTTTTATACAACAATAAATAATTGTTTTCTTGATAGTTGTATTGTTTGATGAGGGCAGTGGTGGGTTTTGTGAAAGGGTTGCCTTATCGTATAGTTTTTCACAATTGTAGTTTGTGAGGGCTAACAGTTGTGTAATGAAAATTCCTTGGATTTAAACGAATTTTAGATGGTGAGATGTTTTTGTGAAGTAGGATTTGCCAAACCATGTTGTATTTCATATCCCTTTGATTTTGTGTTATTACTTAGTTTTCTTGGGTTTTGCACAGCAGAAATTGAGTCCTCACATCCATCTGTAAAATCAAGTGGCCAATATGTTAATTTTTTGTTTTCTGCTCTGCCATGCTAGCAGTTACTTGCACGGTTTAAAACCTCTGTATGTATACCAACTCTTTAACATATGGTAGCTGGTAAGGGCACCAGTCATTTTTAGGCTATCCAGTTAAGAACAAAAGAAGGAAGGACATTAGATTTTAAAATAACAATGAGATCCATCAATATTATATGATCAAATATGGAATAAACAATAAGTAAACACTAATTAAAGAACAACCAAGAAACAGCAAAAAAAAATCAATAGCATGATGCTATACATGCCCTATATAACCTGCTGACCTCTGGCTCCAAAAGAAAAATATACCAAATAATCTAAAGATTCAAGCTTTTGTTGCTGGGAAATATCAAAGAGAAAAAGTTACTGCTGCCAAAAAAGCAGAAAAATATGAACTGGACATGAACCCCAAGTGATGAGTAAAGCATGTACAAGACATAAAGAAACATCAAAAGAATAAAAACCCACTTACAAAAAGAGATGAACATACATAAAGAACAAACTTGTAAACCAATACACATCAAAATTCACAAGAAAAGTGTGAAAAAGAAATTGTCAATGATAAGGAAACAGAAACCAACAAGAAAACTTGAAGGAAAAGGTAGCAAATAGATGGTGAAAACAACAGCGTATATATATAGCCACTAACATTACTTGGACTTTAGAGGCACACAAAACACTCGAAAAAAAGAAAAATAAGCAAGCAAACAAAAGCTGAAGTACTTACTGGAAACAGGGAAGAAAGGGCAGATAAAAAGAGAAGGAGAAGGCGTGAAGCAGAGAAGAGAAGGGAAGAGAGAACCTGTTGAATATGATCAGTAGTGACGTTGCTGGGGTAATAGGCTGCCATCATGGGCTGCATCTGCATCAGGTGCTGTTGCATTTCTTTCTTACCTATATTGCAACGACGGGCACACACAAATTAACACAAACAAAAAAAAAACACTCTCTTTTCTCTCTCCGTCTCTCTAAACAGACAAGTATCTAACACGGAGAGAGCGGCCTGAATCTCCTAAAGATCGATTGATAGATATTATTACAAGAGTGAGAGGACCAAAGAAATAAGTGTCTTTGTCTTGGGTTCTTGGTGAAAATAGTCACTTTCTTTACCCCCTCTCTTTATAATTGAGATGTCACGTGACAGAAGACAGAGAGAGAAGCAGTGTCCTGTTCTGTGTCTTTGAAAGTACAAAACCAAGTGAAGAGAATGGGAACTGTTGCAAATGCAACGGTCCGTCAGAGGATCGCTTGAATGTGTTCCTACCCGTTTTTCTCACAATTTGAGTGAGAACTAGTGTGCTTTTCAAGAAATCAAGACGGTGAAAAGAGATATTTCTAAGGGCTTCTTTGACGTTTGATTTTGCCTTTTTTTGTTTAAAAAATATGTGAGAAAATGCCTGATAAATTAAATAAATTGAAAAATCATAAAAAAAATCCAAATCCAGCAATTTCTTTTTAATATCTTAAAAAACTAAAATTGAATACCAAATATCTAAATTAATTTTAAGTTAATGCTCGATTTTAATAGAGTATTAATCATGATGTAATGTAAATTTTATAATTGTAACTACTTTGTAATTTTTTTTCAAAGTATTTTTATCATAATACTTTTTCTTTACTCTAAACTCATTAATCACACATAAATGAATATTAAAGATAAATAAGCATTTAATGAATAATAAATATGTTTTTACATTAACAAAGTCAATGTTATAAAAAACCGATCAATTAGTTACAAGGCATATACACCAATACATCATTCTCATGCTTAATTTCATGCACATCATTTTGTCTCGTTCCTTCATGAAACTGCAGTTGTTTATATGCACTTAGTAGTGCACTTGGCGGTGCACATATGAAAGCCAATTATTATGTCACATATTGAGGAGATGACAAAGTTCAAAGTTGTTCTTATATAGTTAAAATAGCCTCACTAAGCATTCTTATTTGATGAGCGATTTGTTTGAGATATATAAGAGTTGATGTACCTGTGATAGGAAGGAAGGTCAATTACTCTCCCGTGCCTTAGCACTTTTAAGTCAACCACGGAAACAACTTTTAGTGGTGTGTAAAACGGGAGTTAACTAGATTTTATTCAACTTCCCACGTTCAATGCTTTTGATGAAGTTGAAAAAAACCTCAAATTGAACATGAGCCTTTTCACGATTGGTATAATGAGTTATGAATATATTTTTGTTTTAACTTGGGCTGGGTTGGTTCCCAAACTCCTGCAAAACAAGTTCTTTATTAGGATAGAATAGAAGATCCTTAATATAAGTAGAATAAAAGGAATGAGAACGAAGAGCATAGTCAATGGATGTTGTAATTATTATGTGTGGTATTATTATGTGGGCTTGTTGTCTATCATTACATGGTAACTTGAGATATTTATATACCTCGATAACATGAAATTACCTTGCAGAGTGTAAAGTTGCAAACATATCAAATGAAAGTAACGGTGAAGAATAATTATTTTTACAACACGAGAAACCTATACGATGAGTAGTCAAATGTAAATTCCACATAAGATAGATTAGGCATCGTAATGATTATTGGTCGATAGTTATTGGTTAGACAAGCAGACGTCACATTGACAATCTATATGTTTGTAAGCTCCAAAATTATAGCTTTACAAGTGAGAAGAAGGTGTGTGTTGCAGGTGTGTGTTGCCATGTCTTGGGAGGTTACAATATCGTAGTAACAAGATGTGTGCTCTTGAATAATTAAGTGCATGTGAGAGCATGTGCATGCTAAAAAGTAAAGAGTTTGAGCGACATATGATCATGTGCATGCGAAGGGTTGTGTTGGGTCTAAACCCTCTAAACTTGACTGGACAACTCGCTATTTGGTCTGGTGTTTGGGTCAAGATTCACCAAATTTGACCGAACAACTTGTTATCCAATCTGTTCTTTTGTTGAAACCCACAAAACTTGACCAAAAAATTTGTATTTCGGGTTTGATGCAAACCCTATTGTTCAATTTGATCGAAAAACTTTTTTGCTATCCAGTATGGCCATATAACTTTTTTTGTTGTGCGTTCTTGTTCTTGTTCTTTTTTTGAAGAGCTTTGGTCTTTTGGCTTGTCAGTTTTGAACTTGAATCATATGCTTAACAACAAAATATGGTATTCGGGCACCACCGAATCCATTATTAAGGTAAATTAACTCCCTCCAAATGCATAGCTACATAAGTTTTGAAGTTGTTGTTTTTTTAAATAAACATGAACATCACTACAAAATAATAAAAATGCTGATTTAGTACATAAATTGTTGACCACTTCAACTTTTTGTTTCAAAACAGTAAATTAAGAGTTTTTATTCACATAACTCAGTAACAAAAAGTAAATTAAATTTAACCGAGTCACTGTAACTTGACGTAATGGGAGAGAAAAATGAGTAGTTGCTATCCTAAGTTTGTTTTCTTGTTTGACCAGATTGACTGTGAAGTTATTGTCTCAAATTATTAATTGTTCATAGGTTTTATAGGTTTCAGAGGTTCTGGCTAGCTAGCTACTAGGGCAATCCTTGTGTTCATATTCCACAGGACCACATCCAGCAAACCAAGATCTTAGAGAATCAGGTGGGCGTCTGCGTTTGCGAGAGTGATTTTTTTAAAAAGTGTTTTTCAATGTATTAAAATAATAATTAACAATAAAAATATTTAAACTTTTATAAAACGTGATTTGAAACATGATTTCAATGGATGAATCATGAATGATAGGGAGAGAGAAAGAGTTACAGTAACATAACAAATACTGTTTACCTTTACTTTTTATAACTGTGATCATGTGATAATAAGTAAAAAGAGTATTAATGATTATTAATTAAAATATTTTATTTTATCTTGATAAAGATAAAAGATTTATTGATAAATTAGTGGTATAAAATAGGTTTTGCAGTCTCAAATAACATTTAAAACAAATAAAAAGAGGATTGCACTTGAAGAAAATTATTATGTAGCTCTGTACATCGTATGTGTTTAATTTTTTTTAATTAACGTGGATGTCCGGATTAATTTGTATGTACCTCGACTAATCTTACGAGTCCTAGAGTTAATAAATATATAAGTCTCCAGTGGTCCTGAGATTTGTGAAACTCGAACCGGTAGTTTCTATAAAATAAACTTAAAACCTGACCAATGATCCTGAGATTTAGGAGCTGTTTGAAATTGTATTTAAAATAGTATTTTTTAAAAAATTGATTTAAAAATATTTTTGATCTAAAAATATTTCTAAAACAATATTTTTGATCTAAAAATATTTTAAAAATAATTATTATCATATTTTCAAACGCCCCAAATATTCATTGCCATCCCTAAATATAAATCATTGGCCTCATCATCTTCTCAACCTTCACGGAGAAGCAAATCTCTATCATTGCCCTGATTTATACTATCATAATTAAACTTTATAGACATGAGATTCCCCACTAATATATGAAACTCAAAATAATAATAAAAGCAGTAGCACTAAAAAAAAGAACTCCTTAATTTCATTCTTAAATTTCATTTTTTGATTCTAAGAAATTAAAACAAAAATCTCGAATCTGAACTATTGAATTGTAACTGTGTGACCCTTGATGAAGTTACTTTTTTTTCTCTCAAATAACTCGGATTAAACCTCTTTAATATGCTAAAGAAAAAAGAATTAAATCTTCCCAGTTGATTACAGTATATGAGGAGCGACAAGCAATTGAATGATTCGACTTCTGGGCACACATTAAAATCATTTAGACTTGAAATGAAATGTTGGGAAACGCATGCATGGGACCCAAATGTTCACATGCCCTCATGCTAGTGCAGTCCAGTCCATTTCTTACTGGCCTTAACAGGTCCCTCCAGGCCATAATCAAAGGTCAACGTGACCCCAAACCTGTCCTCCAGCAGTATCCGGCCACCACCCCTCAGGAATCTTCTAACTGTTTACGAGCTACCTTGCTATGCATACCATGGTACTGGTTTCTAACAGCAGCAGCAGCAGCAGCAGCAGCAACAGTAACAGCAACAGCGTCGCCTTCCTTTTCATATGAAGGGGCGTGTCGACCTTTTCAGGAGGGTTCCTTTGGTAGTGGGAGACCGGCAATACTAACAAAATATCGGGTCGGTCAAATTAATACACAGTGGAAAGGAGAGTGATGTAAAGGTAGGTAATGCTCCCAGCTCTCCGAACATGATGGGTGGTTAGGGTGTCTCGTTGATTTGTGTACTCAAATTCCAATCCTATCATTTCTTTTCGTAGCAGAGGCTGAGCTACACCTATGTCTGTCTATCTGTGTAAGATGCTGCTGCATGTCCCACATGACACTTCCCTCCACGCGCTTCCCCTCACGACTTTAGCCACTTGTTTTTATCTTTCTTTGCCTCTTGATTTGATGTTTGAAGTACTTTAAACCCTTGGTTTTTAGGTTAAAAAGTCCACCACTGATATTTTGTATAGAATAGTTTATAAATAAGTTAATCAATGTGAAATAAAATACTTTACGATGAGTCAATCTTTTAAGCTAATTCGTCTGTTAAACAATATTTTCAATTCACAAAGTTTTGTTAAAACTCCAACGAGTTCTGTTATGGGTTTTTGAGGATTAAAATGGCGGGACTTGGTGCTGCTTATAGCGGTGGAGATGGTGGTGTGATTGAGTATGTGTTTGATTGATGTTTAGGTATGTGATGCTGGTGTTGGTGGAAGAAGATTAATTGCTGTAACACCAACTTTTTTTTTTTTTTCGTCGTGTTTTGAAAGTGTAAAGTGTTACAATATCATAATTTATTACATTTTTAAAATATGATGTTTCTTGTCGCTTTTTTAATAATGATATTTAATAAATATGGTATTTTTAAAGTGTGATAATATTAAACTATATTATTTCATTAATTTTTGTTTTAAAGATGCTATTAAACCAAATTTTTATATTTATTATGCTAATTATTTTTTTTTAAAAAAAAAACCGAGCATTTACCATGTATTCAAACCTGGAACTCGAGAAGGAATAAATACCCAGGCTTATATTTCTTGTTTTCCCGTCACTCGTCAGCATCTATCAATTGGCTCTACAATTAGGCAAAAAGCAGGGTGGTTCCACTGTGATGGGGATTGAAGTTCATTGAAAAGAGTAACAGTGTAATGCATGTATGCATCTGCCTAGGTTTTGCTGTCGGAAGAGGAAAAAAAAGTGACGCTAAGAGGGAAATATATGGGTATTTTTTTTCTATTAACATCTCAACAAAATATTCTCCAAATAATTTAGGTAATGAAAAAAATATAATATAGTTTGGTATATATTATAATGAAGAAACGCGATATTTTAAGATTTTGTTAATAAAAAACAAGATATTTCTAAGAAATTATTAAAAAATCTGGTATAAATTACAATGAAAAAAGATAAAAAAAAAATAAAAAGATTTTGAAAACACATTGAATCTTGAATTACTATACCACTAGTATTATCAAAAAGATTTCAACGAGAAACTCTAACAACACGGAAAAATATCATGATTGGTGATTGGAGTTAGTGATACTTTTTGTTCGAATTTAAAAACAAGTGAACAATTACAATGAAGAAAAAGAAAAATATTAGAGGTACATCAAAGTCTTGATTTTTACATTATTGATATCATAAAAAAAAAAATTCACGAAACAAATATAATAATATAAAAAAAAATCATCAATAATCGCTAGAGTTTGCCACATGCAACTCACATGCATTTAAGCAAAGAGTGTTACCTATTACTGTTAATGATTTTTTTTGATATCTTGAATTCATCTTATTAAAAAAAATTTAATAATACAAGTGATGGTTACAATTGGAGTTTTTAGTGTGGAGTTTTAAGCCAAAACCATGCGACTAGATGCCGTGGAGGCTGGAAAAACACTGTGGGCACACACAATCTTACAGCTAAAAGATCCATGGGGAATTAATTTCTAGCCCACATCACCTGTGGATCGTACCCTCCATGTCCATGGCATAAGGTCTTGCCGCTGCTCATTTATTTTGCAGTTTGTTACTCCGTCAACGTTCATCTACAAAGTCATCTGACATGAACAATGCTCAAGATATTATTGACATGCTCGTACACAAGTTTTCTCAGTTTATATTGTACAATTGAAATTTATTACTATGATCTAACTTTATAAATATTTCAGAAATAAAATACGTACTTATTCCCTACCATCGCTAAGAAAATTTCAGAAATAGATTCCATGCTGTTGATCTTGTAAAAGATCTTCCCATTCCATTTATTTCTTAATATTCAAGATAGAACTTTTTTTAACATAACTTCTCTATTTTTCATTAAATAAAACTTTTTTTTAACCTACCTGCTCTATTTTTCATTAAAAAACATACTCGTTATTTTTTTTATAACCCGGGGTGTCTGGATCAGTTTACGCGCACCACAACTAATCTTCAGGCTCACTGAACATCCTGCAAGTCCAGCGGGCATGTAAGGCATTGCGGGGATGACAGACATGCACAAAAATAATCGAACCCGGTTGCAGAGGAAGAAAACAAGTCCCTTTCCCCGCTAGGCCACGATCTGAAGTGCAACATACTCATTATTTGTTTTTTAGAGAGAGATAGAGAGAGAGTCCATCACCTGAATTCCATGAACTCTAGATCTTGCCGTTTACAGTATTATACATTTAGAATAAAATGTATAATAATGTATGATTTAAAACGTTACAAGGTAAGTTAGTTACCATAGTTTATTAAAGAAAAAATTAATATCGTTTAAATAGACAATATATAGTTTTAGTTGGTGTATAAACTAATCTAAAAAAACTCCCAATCAAGTAAAATATATAAATTAAGAAAATTATTACTAATGTATATATCAAATATACATTAAGACTTATAAAACTAGTTCAAAAATACCTATACTCGTCAAATAAAAAATAAAAAAGAAAAGTTATCAACAAGTATAGTATTAGCAAGCAAAGATGTGTTAATTCGTATCAAAATTTTCATTAATCAGCAATAAGTTAAATTTTTTCCCCAAAAAAATCAATTTCTTTTGTAGTGCATTTATATTATTAAATTGCCCATTTATTTACTCATGAGTAGTCAATCATCAGCTTCTAATGTATTTATCAACAAACATCATTATTAAATCCGATCTAACATATTAATCTTTAAATCTCTTGATTTTTTATCTAATATAAATTTAAATTAAATCGTGTGTAGAAATTGTTTTGCCATGACTCATTCAACCTGGTATACCCAAAGATAACTAAGACGATTGATAAAAATATAGTTTGATTTAAAAAAATAATAATTCAAGATGTTATTTTTTTAATAATAAAATGTCAAGATATTGAATTGACTTGGCTTCTAGACTTAACTCATCAAGTTTGCGATCTAGGTGATGGACTCCACTAAATTTAAGAGCTTTATTTTAATAATATTTTCACTTAATCATACGATAATAAAAATAACACTCGTAAAATCGAGTATAAATCAAATATTTGAATTTTTGTTTGAAACTACGATAATTTTATAAAAACAAATTGAAATAATTTATGAAAGTTAATTTAGAATCAAGTAGGATAAAATTAAAAAATTAATGACAAAATTAAAAGGAAAAAAAGGAAGAAAAAAAACACCACTATCATTGTTGATATAAATAATAATTGAGGTAAGTTGTCACCCATCACTTTTTTTCAGAATTCCTTTTCTTTTCCCCCTTTATTTTGTCCTTTCTACCCGCAATAATCACAGGTCTAGTGTTTTTTACTACTAGACTTGCTTTTTTTTTTTAATATTTATCCCCTTTATCTTATATTTTTTTAGTTTAAGATTCTTGTTTGATTGTTTTTTCTGTCATTTCATAAGTTTTTGTATTATAATGAAAGTTTCACTTGTTAATACATAAAAAAAAAAGTATTAAATAAAATATAAATATAACAAAATTATTGATAAATTAATGAAAAAGGAGTGTCAATTATCTATATGCTTGTAAAATATATTATTATATTTTAGATCTGAACCTATACTTTAGTTTCTAAATAAAAATTTTAATGTATGATTTTTAGAGACAAAAATTCTCTAAAAAGAGTGCGTCAATTAAAAGGAGTGTGTAAGTTAATTTTATTTTCTATAATGAAAAACAATAATTCTTTGCTATCCAAATAGGAGGAATTCCTTCTTTTTAATACGTGGCAATCAATTTAACCATTCACGTGTCAGACAATATTTAGAATACTTGAAAACCTCAACCTCCTATTTTAGAGGTAATTATTTTTTGTTCGGTTTTTATTTAAAAAAAAAATAATAAAACTGAATTTATTTTTTTTAAAAATAAAACTAAATCGAAACTGGTTCAAACTGATCAGTTCGGTTTTTTAGGATAAAAACCGGTTCAAACCGGTTTTTAGCTTAATTTTTTCAGTTTGACTCAGTTTTTTCGGTTTTGGCTTGGTTTTTTCGGTTTGGCTCGGTTTTTTTCCAGGTTTTTTTTGGCTTGGATTCGGTTCGGTTTTTTCAGTTTCTGGCTTATAAAACCAGAACCGAACCGGTTGGTTTTTTTAAAATTTTAATCGGTTTTTTTTACGGTTCAGGTTTTTTCATTTATTTGTCTTCGGTTTTCTCGGTTTAATCAGTTTTTCGGTTTTTTTCTCACCCCCTAACTCATCTATAGTAAGAATATAATTTTTCTTATAGAAAAAAAATTACAAGATAAAATAAAATAAAATATTTCAGTTAACTAAAATTAAAAATAAAAAGCAATTAATGCTTTCCCCTCATGATATTTTATAGAGACTGCCATGTAATAGTTGGAAAGGAATTCCTATCATCAAGGCAGTATAAGATCATTGTTTTTTTTTTTCTCACATATACAATTCTCTTATATATTTATTGATTTAAATCTTAAATGTAAAAATATTTCTTACTTATAGTTTAATGAAATTTCTATCTTCGATTAAAAAAAAAAAAACTAAGTAATTGTTGTGCTCTTGAGCCCATTGAAAGCCCAAGATGCCGTCTGTGGGTCAAATAAAGTCGAGCTCAATGGGTCTTACTCCACCACAAGTTAGAGCGTTCGTTCAAATTAATAGACCATAATTCCTCAACTGCTATCGCCACCATTTCCGCGGCCATTACCCCATCACCACCCTAACAACCGGCGCTATTACTACTATCACCGTCATCATTATTCCACCATTTCTACTACCATGTCACCATGATCTCATCAAATCGTCCTCATGGACCAATCTATGATCTTTCATGGGCTGCAAAGGAGACAAGCCCACCATTTTGCTTATTGCATTGTCTGTGCTTGCTTGCTATACCATCAAT
>Ga0307515_10009200_pt1 | contig 19141 bp, 15 predicted proteins | sample 17_EM_MG_FD_194513 | JGI IMG/M metagenome (GOLD analysis project Ga0307515, IMG submission 194513) | Populus trichocarpa ectomycorrhiza microbial communities from riparian zone in the Pacific Northwest, United States - 17_EM | ecosystem: Host-associated > Plants > Roots > Unclassified | place...
TCTCCCGCGAGAGTTTATGAGGTCAATGGCAGGACACCCCTCGCAGATGGGCTGCTTCGAAATCCGCCGTGCGGGTATTACGCCGCCCGACGCACTGCTATTAACAATATGGCCCGAACTGGACAAATGGAAGGGCCGTTTTGGCCCGCAGCCACACCAGATTAATGACCTCGCCGCTGCGGGGGTTACGAACCTTCTCTTTTACCTCCGCGAGGTTATTCTACAGGACTCGGTAGCCCTCCGCAAGATGTTCCCAAGCCATCCAGTATGGAGCCACCCTGTTTTTCAGCATAAGGCGTACGAGGCCTTCGCGCGGGAGCTGGAGCCCTACCTGCAGGAAGAGGGGAGCCCAAACCAGCTATCGATTCTCTACCAGGCCATGCCACTCCTTGCCGACCAACTAAAGGCTCTACGCGCTGAAAATAAGCAGACAGCTAGCGAGGTTAAGGGCTTATTAGACCATCTAGATAAGTCCCAGCGGGCCCAGTCTTCGCAGCTTCAATTGCTGACGTCCGGCGGCCTTACATTTCGACTGGAAGCCCCTTTAGCTGCAGCTGCAGCAGCAGCAGCGGCAGCAGCTGTATGGCCTCAGGGCCGGTCTACTGACCCCCGGCGTCCGCCCATAGAAGCGGCCCCTCTGGCTCTATCTATTACGGGATCTAGCAGATATACGTCCGCCCGGGCAAGCGCTATAGGCTCTCCTTCCCGTATAGCTTCGCCACCACCGCCGCCGCAGCAGCTGCAGCCGCAGCCGCAGCCAGAGCCGCAGTCCCAGCTAGAGCTAAGGTCCGAGTCTCCACCTACATACTGTATGAGCCGCGCGGTGAACTCCGTACGGGCCCTTTGGCGTGAGTGGACCGAAGGGCTAGGAGGTAACCCCTCCGTAGCAGCGCTGGATTCCAAATGGGGCAGTAGATGGCGGGCCGGTCGGCAGAAGGAGGTCCAATGGTACTCCCTACGGCTTGAGGTTATTAAGGAGATCAAGCGGGTCGCGCAGGCCCAGAAGGTCAGCGAGGAAGCGGCTATGTGGCAGGTTAATCTACGGCAGGAGCAGATGGGGTGCTCGCTGGATCAGCTTTGTAAACGGCTTCGAGCGGGTAGAAAAGCTTTAAAATAGTTATATATATTATCTATATCTGACTTCTAATAAGATACTAAGGGGTCCTATTGTAGCCTTCGCCTATAGCCCCCTAGGGGCTCATTTTGGTGCGATATAAGTTTGATGGGGTGCTTTGGGGTGCTCGTACGATGGCGGCGCGCAACTTAAAACGCGAATATCTCCATCAACCCACGGCCGATTCTTACCATTCTAGTGCGAGTAGAAAGCGCTCAGCAGGCTCTACGCATAGCGCTCGACGGGTGTTGAGAGCGCGGTGTCGCTGGCGATCAAAAATCGACTGTGGATATGGGGTAACATCCACAGTCGCTGAACGCACGGGCCTCCTCGCCTGCGTAATCGTGACTCAGCCGCTGAATCAGCCATACAAACGTAACTGTGGACATACTATTGCTAACCGTGGTCTACTTATTGGCGTAGATAGTAGGTTAACCTATCTAAAATAGATAAGATGCGATAACTGCTAACCGTGGTCTGCTTATTAATGTAGTCGGTAAGTTGACCTAACTAAGATAGATAAGATGTGAAGCTCAGTCAAAAGAACAGAATCTATTGGTAGCCAGTGAATGAGAATTCTAAGACAAGGACTGGAAGAAGGTCAAGGAAAGGACACGTCTATATATATGAGCCAAGGCTCCAAGCAAGCCCCTGACTAGGGTCTGTAACAGTGCCGTAACATAAGATGTAATAACTGCCGACTAATGGTCTGCTGTCGACCTGAATCGAGGTTCCTTACCACCATCTACCACCGTCTGTCGACCTAGATCGTCTATACGAACTATGTCTTAGGTGTCTGTCAACTTATGACTAAATGTCTCATATAATGTCTCATTACCTATTTTCTATTACCTGACGGACGACGTAGTCGTCCGTCTATTTTGCCACCTATCTTAGGTATATAGAGAGCTCCTAGAGCCCTCTTCAATAAACAGAGTTCTCATTCTGAATTACCAGTTCAACATCTGCTTATTGGTATAGAAAGTAAGTTAACCTACCTAAAATGGATGAGATGTGATAACTGCTGACCGTGGTTGTAACGGGACTAGCCTAGTTACAGTAGGAATGTCTCGGTAAAACACTCGACAGATGAATTCCGACGCTTTGACCGAATTCTGCCGAATTCTGCCAGCTTGATCGACTTCTGCCAAATTCTGCCAGAACAATCGAATTCTACCGAAGTCCGTCGAAGACCGCGTGCGCATGTGCGCACGCATCGACCACCTAGCCCCTGACTATTTAATTATACGATTCTCTTGTTATTCCCTTTCTCTTCTTTACGCAACGTCTTGTTCTTAGCGAGAGCTATATACCCTTAGATTTAGATAGAATTTATATCGTTCCTTCGAATCTTCCCCGAAGTCTCTTCGCGCCCTTACAGGTACTAACCTATATGTTGGTAACACAAGGTGATATCACGTATCTACAAGTTGTAGGTAGTATGATGATTATTGTTCTATGTTCTTCTTTCTTGAGGAAGGGCGAGGAGCTTAAGGCTCCTCGCCACGCTAGTGCCGCGGCGACACGTGACGGTAGGTTGTTGGGAATAAAGGCAAGCGCTCACCATCTGAGGCATATTGCCGTCACGTGTGGCAAGTTGCCATCACGTGTCGCCGCGGCACTAGCGTGGCGAGGAGCCTTAAGCTCCTCGCCCTCCCTCATTGAAAACATACAGAACAACAATTATCATACTATCTACGAACCGTAGCTACGTGATATCACCTTGTGTAACCAACACATCTATATTAGATAGGTTAACTTACTTTCTATACAATAAGCAGACCATAGTCAGCAGTTATTGCATCTTGTCCATTTTAAATAGGTTAACTTACCCACTATGCCAACAAGCAGACCACAGTTAGTAGTTATCACATCTTGTCTATCTTAGATAGGTCGACCTACCCGCTACACCAACAAGCAGATCACAGTGAGCAGTTATCACATCTCGTCTATCTTAGATAGGTCAACTTACTTTCTACACAATTAAGCAGACTATGGTTAACAGTTATCGCATCTTATCCATCTTAAATAGGTCAACTTACTTCCTACACCAATAAGCAGACCACGGTTAGCAGTTATCGCATCTTAAATAGGTTGACTTACTATCTACACCCACAAGCAGACTGTCACGGAGTGAGTACAAGCAATGATAATATGTAGTAAAGTAGATATTATTAAGCTACGTACATGAACTGTGTGATGAAGTCAAGACGTTGCGTAAGGAAAGAAAGTAAGGAAACGGGAAGAAAGGGTATATATCGTTAGTTTGGTTGCTTGGTCGACACGTGCACGGAGCAGAGTAGGATTCGAGTAGCGGTCCTGGCAGAACTTGGCAGGATTCGCTGGACTTGGCAGAATATGGCAGAATGCAGCAGATTGCCGTCAGATTGCCGTAGATTGCCGGCATATTGCCATCGGATTGCCGTCTCGCGGTCGGTCTCTTCTTGCTGCGTCGGTGGAAACAGGTGGACGTGTGTACTACTTTTTCGAAAGTGCTGCGAAAATCAAATTAAGCGAGCCTCGCCCACACAACATCGAATTTGGGTGATCTTACCATACAAATCGAATGCCTACCACGCATACCACGCCTACCGTTCCTTAATTACTTGCGAGGCTTGAGTATTATATCGTATTGCTTATATAGATCAATTTTCTGGTGTTGTAAGCGCGATGGTACAGCGCGATAGCCTTCGGAAACGAGCTGCCAGTCAACCTACGTAACCTCCTCAATCAACCAAGCGGAATACTGTTGTCCCTTTGTATATGAGCTTAAGACCTTTTAAGCAAACTAAAAGGGACAATAAGTTATTAATTTCTATAAGGGCGCCACCTAAATTTAGAAGATCGCATTCCTAACTAGTTTTCTACTAAATAGCCAGCCCGTTAAAAGTGTCCTTAAGCCAAGCGACGGATTCCTATACACTGTATTCCAAATTGCAGGAACGTACCAAAGCTCTTATAATCCTTAATTATGTGAATGTTCAGTCGAACCCACGCCTTAAGATTATGAAAGGAAAGCTTAATTGGGTTAAACTCTGGGCAGTATAGAGGAAGATATTAAATGGATATTTGGGCGGCAGAGCAGAGCTCTATAAACTCCTATATTTTCTAGTTAGATTATACGGTTATAATATATATGCAATTACGTTCTTACCTGACTCTTATATATTGAGGCGTTAGCTAACACTAAGATTGTATACCCGGGTATATAATGCGGCAGAATGGAAGACTTAATCCAAGCATTAAATATTTCGGAGGTAATTGAGCCTTGCTATACAAGAGTTCCAGGAAGGAAGCCGTTGATTATATACATAGGAAGAACACTCCAACGCTCCAAGCGCTTAATTGATACTGTATTAATCGCAGGAAGGTTTATAGGACTCTGTCGACCTGAATCGGATTTCTTTGCCAACTTGACTCGGTCACCGACCCCTTGACTCGGTCACCGACTCAGTCATCCACGTGTATATATAGCCTCATTTTCTTCATAGATCAATCTTCACACGAGTTTTTCCTTTCCTGACATCTGCGCACGGACTTCCGGTTAACAGACTCTAACCAAACTTCCTATAACTAGTCCTCTCGTTGGCGCCTGACTCGTTAATAAATATAAGGCGATTAACGTCCCATGTACATTGGCGTCCCTTCCAGGCAGCATGAAGATCTTCTGAGCGCTCCTGCGCTCTTCGCTGCATAACCTTCCTGCTCCACTTATTACGTTTAAGAACCCGCCATATTAATAATATTGACACTACAATATTGCAATCGTCCTATAGGAACCAGGCCATCTTATTAAGATAGGCAGTAGGGCGATCTTCTAAGTAGGCAAGAAGCGCCTGCGTATACGGTTAGTATACCTAACACTATGATGTCATATATCACGAACTTGCTTATATTCCTTTGGTATATTACTTGGTCGCCCAATCTTAAGATTTAGGGGGGGGTATGGCTCCTTATAAAGATCTAAATTAAGCTGGATACGGTATATAGTTAAGAGGTGTAACTTTGTGGCTGCCGCGATATATTTAACCGTCCAATTAAATAGGAAAGCTACCAGAATTTAATGGAGCTGCCATTTAGGAAGTCTCTTAGGCATAGAAGGCAGATACAAGCGTTTTAGGCGTGGTATGCGTGGTAGGCATTCGATTTGTATGGTAAGATCACCCAAATTCGATGTTGTGTGGGCGAGGCTCGCTTAATTTGATTTTCGCAGCACTTTTGAAAAAGGTAGTAAGGTGTCCCGTGACGCGGACTATGGTTAGTAGTTATCCTCTTTTTATATAGCGTTATATACCTCCTATATTTTAGGATTACCGTTAGAGAATTATTATTAGATAGCCAAGCTTTGTACATACGTCTGTAAATTGTTCCTGTGCGAACGCATTTTCCAGCAATTAGTGTTAACGTTAAATCACACCACAGCAAGTTCACGATTGCGGACTGTGCGGGATTTATTATGCGGGGTAAGGCCCGGCTAAAACAGCGATTTATCTCAGTAAGCAACTCAGACGGTAAACGAGACAGTAAATCTCGCTAGTACTTAACTAGTATAGCTTTGTATAAAAACCCTACTAGCTTTATTAAACCCCTGCTAGCGCTATATAACCCCTATGTTTAGGATTGCTGTCTCGTTTGCTATCCGAGGGCCCCCGGTGCGAAAATACAGAAGGTTAACTTATTGATAGAACGCGACGCTGCTAAAGAGCAATATATCTCCACCGGTTAACTAGTTAACCACTTTAAAAAGTAATCGATTATATTCCGGGGGCCGTTTTGTTTATCTATGGGCTTATTTATGCATTTTAGCTAACATAAAGTTCTAAAATTAGGGGTCGAAATTTCTCGACGCGTCTTTTTGGGTCGACTCGCGAATCATCTCTCGATGCCTCGAAGCAAGCGGTATTACCAACGGCAACGTGGCGACTTACGCTATAACCCCTTAACTCCTCTAGCCTCTTCGACTCCTCCCAAGGCCTAGTCATATACTGCCCGAATGAAATATATACCAACCTTAACTATTCTATAGCTCCGGAGGCTCGTGTTGGATGGTTTCGAAGCCAAGAATGTCAAGCATCAGACAGAAATGCTTACCCGTGCTATGTGCCGACTCCTTGGGGGAAAGAATCCCCATACTCAGCAGGTTAGGGCGCTTCGCTGACTGGTTTACAGAATAGGGGATACCATACTTATTGCAAAAACTGGCTTTGGTAAAAGCATTGTATTCCATGCTTTCTCGGTCTTGACTGGCCAGATTACAATACAGCTTATCCCATTAAGTAAGCTGGGGGAAGGGGAACAGGTCGAGTCAATTCGTTAATACCCTGGTACAAACCCATGTTGATACAAAATTCCAGAACCCTCGACTGCTCTAGGACATTAAGAATGGCGTATATACCCACATACCACTTGAGCCGGAGCAAGCTGTATCTCCTGGATTCCGAAAGATCCTACAGGATCCATTCTTCCAGTGTTGAGTTGGACTGGTGGCTATTGACGAGTGTCACGTGCTCCACCAGTGAGGGGGGTTTCGTAGCGACTTTATCTTAATCTATGAGCTACGCCGGTCTCTCCTGTCAAGTGTTGTTTTCTTTAGCTGCTCTGCAACTATAGATATCAAGACGGAGCAAGTAGTAAAAAAACATGGTGGGTTTCAGCCGGAGGGAACTAAACTGGGTATGTTAGAGATTATCCGCACGTCTATTGACCGGCCGGATATCTCAATTTGTGTGTTTCCGATATCAAAAGGAAAGATAAACTGCTATGAGCAGTTACACTTCTTACTTGACCAAGCAGTCGAGTCTAGCAGTATGGCTATGGTAGGGTCAGCATACAATCTCAAGGGGCGGTGGAAGGAGGCCGAAGAGCTGGAGGTGCAAGTGATGGAGACGATAAAGAGGGTGCTTGGGGAGGAGCATCTGGACACGCTAACTAGCATAAAAAATCTCGCATTTACGTTCAAGGTCCAAGGCCGCAACGACGAGGCTATTTTACTACTGGAAAAATGCACCCAGCTGCGGAAAAAGGTCCTTGGCGCTCGCCATCCATACACAACATCATTGCTTGCAACTCTGAATGGGTGGCAGCTGGAGAGCATGGAGATTGGAGTTTAAATATTCTAGGCGTAGCCTGAAAGAGATTATTTAGTTAATAGACCTAGCGAAGACCCCAGTAAATCTGTTTTTCTTGCTTATAGCAGCAGGCTGAATCTAGTGAAATGCGGAATAGGTCATGCTTACGAGTAATATCTAACGGTAATCAAAGTAATTTGACCGAATGTTGCCACCACAAGCAGGGAGGGCGGCCGACCCGCTCCTGCCACACCCTTGTCAAGATGTATCTTACATGTACATGTCGAAATTCTTAAAGAATGTCTTCTAATGCCTCTCTTATTAAATTCTAATATATGCAGCTAAACTATTCATGCAGCTCATCAACACATCATTCGTGCATGCATACATCTAGCCAATCGTCACTACTCCAGCTCTGCTTCTTTCAAAAATTCTCCACGCACCTGCTCCTTCGGCGTCTGGTAGTGAAACCGGCCCCTAAATATGTAGTATAGGGTGGAGAAAATAATGACGCCACCATACATGACAATGCCCCAATTCATGGTCACGGGCGTCGGGTTGATGACGCCGGGGAAGAAGCTGAAGACGTATACAGGAAGCAGATAGCACATGGCGCCGATATTGATTGGGAGACCCCAGCGCCCCAGACTCCAGCGGGATGGTGGCAGCTTGTGGCCCTGGAGACGTCGGAACAGCATGCAGCCGATTGTGATCATATAAGAGGTCAACAGGCTGCCGGCGTTGAGGGAGTAGATGGCGTTCAGCGCGGCGGAGGAGCCGATATTGATGAGGGAAAGGAGGATGGTGATGACTAGGGAGACGAAGAGAGCGTTGAGCGGGAGCTGGTGTGGAAGAATAGCGGGTGCCAGTATGGATGAGAACGGCAAGCCTTTATTGCGGGCGAATGCCCAGAGTTGGCGGGATGCGGTGGCGAGCACGGCGATCGAGCTAGCTGTTAGGTTGATAATGATAATTGCGGCCATTATGTTCGTCCCGGTAAGGCTTTTTGTAGTATTATAGAAGATCTGGAGAAATGGATAGCCAGTTGGCGTTGTCAGAATGGTCTCAATGTTACCTAGAGTGAAGATTACGGTTATGAGGACGAAGAAACCCAGTAGGGCGTTCACGACAAAACCTAGCATCAGGGATACTGGAAGGGTTCTGGACGAATCTTTGGTCTCCTCAGCTGAAAAATATTTAGTGGTGTGTAAAAAAAATGCTAGATAGCATTACTTACCCATATGCACCGAGCAGTCGAGACCGAGCAGAGACAATGCAACCGGAAGCATGCCGATCATCATGGACAAACCATTCGTGCTCCATCCTCCATTATTAGTGAAATCGAGAAAGACGGAATGGGCGTCTCTTAGTGGCGCTAGCACCCACAGCGGGATTACAATGACTACGCCTAAGATATGGAGGAATACAAGTAGTCCCTCGATCAGAGGCAGTTTCTTCGCTAGGATAGTGTTAAAGATGATGGCGAAAAAGGCGATTCCAATCACAAGTAAAGTGCCATGATAAGCCTTAAACTGATAGCCTGGGATGTTCAAGACGAACAAGCCCTGGATGATGGTTCCGGCCAGAAAAGCACTGGACGAGATACCCGTTTGCCAGGCAGTCGTGCAGAGCCAGCCTATATATACTGGTTAGTACCTACGTGTACAAGGGCTCGCGTGAGGGAGAATTTACCAGTAACATAGCTGAGGTATTTGTGATATCTGCGCGGTGCCAATACAGAGACCCAGTAATACTGGCCACCCGAGGTTGGAATCCTAGCGTGAAATTATCAGTGTTGATTGGATCGCTAGAGTCGGAGACTTGTTACACTGAGCCCAATTCGGCGATACTGGCATACACCAGTCCAAATCCTACGACTACAATGATGTAATTCCAGAACAGTCCAGCAGTGCCTCCATTAGGCAAGCTGAGTGAGAGCGCCCTGATAGCACATGTTAGTGTCTGCATGCTGCGGGGGTGTGGTGAGGAAAATGCATACCCAAGAACGATTTCCCAAGTACAGATTAGAGTAGACGCAAAACCAAACATAGCAATTCGACCAAAGTTGCGCTGTACCGACAGTCAGTTTGGACGTGCGTGTATACGAACGGGAGCGGGGCAGTTCATGCATACTCTCACAACCTGCGCCAATTGCAGCTTCTCCATGTCCTGCTTGTCCTCCTGGGTGCCGGTCCATTTTTCGGCAACGGCAGCCTTCATTTTGGCGGTTGGTAGCAGTCGGTTGCACACTCTGTTGAGGAGAGAAGTTGATATCGCAGAAAGAGAGCAAGACGATAGAAGAAATAATGCGATGGCTCGATTTTTGCGGGGCTGTACATGCTACTGAATGAATCGCGGACTTAATCTTCCAGGTACAAGGCGTAAAAGAAAGACGCTGTATGCCCTACGCTAGTCTGGAATGGAGGAGAACGGGTGGGTTTTTACTCCCGGGTCTATACCAAAGGAAGCCAGCTGTTGACATCTAGCTCCCACTCGGCTACCCCAACATTTTCCCCGGCGTATCTAGGCAGTATCCTGGGATTATAGGTACAGCATGGCTGACCTGAACCGTTCGCCTTCAACACGGGCTCGTTCCAGAGCCGGGTTCTGGCGTCTTGGAAGTGATGCTGGTTATGCAGGGCATGACACCTTCTTGTGACCAACAGGACTAGTGAGGCCGTGAGGATAGGTAGAAGCCACTGATAGGTTCTCGGTGCCGCGGGGAAACTCTGCCGGGAACCTTTCCCTGGTAGCTTTGCGCCTCCATGCAGGGTTTGGGTGCTCTTAGTGGCACGACCTCCTCTCGCCTTCCACCCGTCTTGCTTTACGGAATATTCCATGGAAAGCATCGAGGAAGCTGCATCTATTCGATCTTTAATAATTGTAATTATCGAAGGCATTTCGGCACGAGCTGTTGCACATCTCCACAGCGGCTGGACCGTTTCCGATGATCTGCCATAAGATGCCTTCATCTTACCTATTTTATTTCTTTACGTATCGAGGAACTTGCCAATATCATTGGCCGTGCTGCCCCCAATGCTGCGGCTGATGGCTGGAAATGTTGCTTGCACAGTCCAATTGGCAGCGTGGGCAGCTCCTGGAGTTATCAGCACTATTCCCATTTCCTGCGGCTACTTGTAGATCACGATCTTTTGATAGGACACCCCCCCCCGTTTTCTCCCGTTTTCTTTTGTTTTCTTTTTTTTTACTTATTACAACTTACACAACCGGGCTGCCCTGTGTTACTAATGTCCTAACTACAGCCCCACGTGAGCCCGTCCGTCATAATTGGCCGCGAATCACAGAACGGTGCGAAACAGCAAATCTTGGGGTTCACATTCTAGATACAGGGTATCCGACTTTCGGTGTCCCCCCCCATGTGCGCGCGCAACACACACAGCAATTTCGCTTCGTACGCAGATAATTTCAAGTTTAACTCTTGTAATTAAGCTTAAAAATTAAAGGCTTTGCCTTTCTTGCGGGTGCACAGCTCTATTGGCAAGCGCACAGTATCTACGCTGGATGGTGCTCTTGACTAGTGATTACCGAAATTGCTGTGTGTGTTTCGCGCGCACACAGGGGGGGGACACCGAAAGTCGGATCCCTGTATTCTCCCATTCGTCCTCTCCCGCTTTAGGTGCTTTTAAGCATCTTGGTGCCTCTGTAGCACACTCCCTATGCCCGTAACGTTCTGGTTTTCGTAAACTCAACCAACACCACCCCGCTAGCTAGGTGGCTGCCAGCACGGTGCACAGCTTAGCAAGGAACCTAGAAAATCACGATATATTCACTACTTTTTTTTATGAGGCCCTCGCCGTACTACAATTCCGTTGGCCTTGTTGTAGGCCCTTATAACTTTACGTGCATCTATCTCTTTGCGCTTCTGGGCCTTAATTACCTTATTGGCAGCTCTTTTCTCAAGCTTCTTTAGCTTCTCTCGTGCATCCTGCAACACTAAGAGTTCAGAATTCTCTACAGCATTGCGCCCATCTTGTACATAAAGTACGCCTCCCGTTTGAAGCGACTGCCAAGAATCCTTCTGCATATCCTTACGCTTCTGCGCTGCAGCAGTAGTGTGTAATAAGTCTCTATGTGCAGCCTCAGCCGCAACCGCAATTGCTAGGCTACCACGTATAAACTTTTCGTGCAGAATATACCACGTATCCTCGTCCTCCTCCTGATCTAGCAGATCAGCTAGTACTGCAAGCGTACGCGCACAAGCTGGTGTCTCTAGAAGGTGATTTTCTATAGAACCTGCATCTACAGGCGTTGTTGCCCGTGGTAATGGCATTTGAATTTGGCTAAGCACAACGGCGGGATTAAAAGGAATTAGCCCTGATTTTGCCTAGGCGCTTAGGACCGTGCTTCTCTTGAATATATCAAGGCGAACTTTGTGTAGAAACTCCGTCTTGTTGAAATCTATGTAACCATTTCGAAAGGCCCTAGCTACAGCTTGCCCGTACCAGTGCTTATATGGCTGGAAAACTATAACATTAAGAGGCTGACAGATATGCGTTGTATGCGGAATTGTAGCGAATAAGACAATTAGATAGTCGTCGCAGAACTGTATAAATTGCCTAGTAAAATGGCTGGTGTGGCCATCTAGGATAAGGAGTCAATTTTTGCTGATTTGGCGCTTCTTAGACCACTGTTCGAAGTGAATAGCCCACTTTAACAGTAGCTGATCGTTAATATATGCAGTGTCACTTACTGCTAGCAAGTAATTGCCTGGCAGCTCATCTGTTCGTGTACACCAGCGCTTCTGTATAGTTTTGCCTGCTAGGATAACAAGCGGAGGCCCTACAACTCCATCGCCAGAAATTACCTCTGCGACCGTAGCGGATTCGCGGCTGGTTTCCTTTGCAGCAGTAATTCGAAAGGCCTTTGAAGCTGTAATCACCTTCTCTTTCTTACCTACGCCTGGGCGTATACCTGTTTCATCATAATTGTATGTGTCTCCCACCATAATTTCGTAAAGCCCCACCACGTGATTATAGTCCTCGTACCAGCGCGATAGCGCTATTGGGTCTTCTGCCGCCTGTCTTTCCAGCTCCTTAGGATTCTCAGTACGTAGACTAAATTCAGGGTGGCGCTTGAGGAATCTGTTGGTTCAATGGCTGCCACAGAGTGGTGGTTCTTCTGGGCCGGTGTAACGCGATCTAAGTATACAATTATACTCCCACTTAAGCTTCTGGACTGTTGCACGCGTTCCAAGCGCGTTATGGCGATGCAGCCATATTAGAAGGCCCTTCTCCTCGTGTGGAGTAAGTAGTAGGTTGTGAGCTGGTAGTCCAGGCTGTGCAGGGAGTCCATTGACACGATTCTTAACGCGGTCGTATTTGGCACAAAAATGGCGCACAGCAGCAGCAAAGGCCTTTTGGACCTTAGCCTCATCTTCAAGAGGATCAGAAGTCATGGTTGTAGTATAATTATCACAGTTTAAAGTTCGAAGTTGTTTTCTGGGTTCCTTGCTGGGCTATGCACCTAGCTAGCAAGGTGGTGTTGGTTGAGTTTACGAAAACTAAAACGTCACGGGTACTTCCTACATAGCCTGGTGTCGATCGGTAGTCCGTGCACCGATTGTAAGAAAAGAAGAACTCGTGTGTAGATTGATCTATGAAGAAAAGAGACTATTTATACATAAGGTAGTACCCCCCCACAGGGGTCCCTAGAGAACGGTGAAACTAGATTGAAACCAGGTCGAGACAAATCTGAAGCTTATGTCTGACAGTACCCGTCACGGTCGACACCTGGTAAGAGCTAATTGCAAATTTTCTAAGATAATCTGCCATCTGCGCCCAATCGTTTACTTTCTGCTACATTTATTAAATATTAGCTTGGGCTGCCTAGAGTGCGGTCTTAGTTTATTCGCTTCCTCGGCGTGTCCTTTTAATTCAGACTCTTTAATTGCCTGATCCCGTTAATAATTAAGCTCGGCTATTAATCTGCTATTCTCTGCTTCTAATTTTTCAATTTTCCTTATAAAGCTTACTGTTGGTACCAATTTAATGGTATAAGTGAGTCGTGTCTAGGGGCACGAAATACGTGTAGTATTGTATGCTTATTTAGACGGTGGTGACTGTCGATTGTATTGAAGCAGACTACGTGGTCTATATACTGATGCGTCCTCCCCCTAATTAGTCAGTGCTTCATAAGTGCACCAGACGCGTAAGTGAGTGGCTGGTGCACCAAACGCGTAAACGCGTACCTGGCGTACCGACCGCGTAGGCACGCGGTTGGTACGACAGGTGCTGTAATTATACACTGGCGGTACTTAAAAAATGAAGCCACTTGTATATAGTCTCCGTAATTGCTTTAATAGAACTATAGAATATAAAAGAAAATACATAAGAAACTCCTCTCGAGGTGCCTTCTGGGCTGCCTTCTAAACGGTGCCCTAAGCTGGTCGTAAGTCCTGCTTACGGTCCGTAAAATGAATTGTACGGCCTTTTAACGGGCCGTAGGCGTTCCGTAGATGCTCCGTTAGTCTTGTTTTACCCATTTTATAACTTCTAGGTTAAGCTTATTTGTGTTAATTAGGGTTTTAAGGGCTTAACACGGCTTTGCCTTAGTTATGGCGTCTACTAGGTTGTTTCCGCCGCTAATCTATTTAACCTCTGTAATTTTACGTTGTTTATAGGCCTAATGTAAGCACATTAGGTTGATTATAAGCCTCTTCTCTTGTGTTGTACCTAGTTTAACTAGGCAGTTATAGAGGGACTTTAAATCGGTATATAAAACCAGGGGTAACTGCTCCAGTTGTAGGATCTTCTGGACCGTTAATTTGATTACGGCTACTATATTAAAGCTATAAGCTAGTGCGTATAGTTCGGAAGCTAGTACGCTGCGGGTTACTTATTTGCATTTAATTAAAGACTAGTGCAGTATATTTGCGTCCTAATTGTGGTCCGTAAGTACAATTATAAAGCCGATTTGTGATAATAGGTCTTTATTATTGGCAAAGGAGGCGTCCGTAAATACTAGTAAGCTAAGGGAACTTAGGTCTAGTGGTATAAAAGTAAGTCCCCTTGCTGCATTGTTAATTTGCCACTGAATACGCTTATTAAGCTACTTAATATTTTCTTCTTGCGGATCTACTGCCTGGGCCGCAAAGGATAAGTCGTAGGTAGATTTAGGTTGATAGACTGTGGTAATATAGGCGCCCCTTGCACGCTGTGCAGCGTATTAGTTCTTTATATTTACGGTCTTATGGGTCTCTCCGCGGGAACTGGTAAGGTCCGTAGGCTTTGCTATAACAGGCTTTAGGTTTTAAGCTTGGCGTTCCTAAGTTAGCTTAATTAGGTTGCCCTTTTATATAATTAGGCCTCTATTAAACTTAATCAGATTCTGCTTAGTTAACTACTCTCGCGGCTTTACTAAGAACTTAGCCTTTTATAGTTCAGTTTCTTTAGCGTCCGTAAAGGTCTGGTCTGCTAGGAATAGGGTATTATCTATTTAGAGTCTAACAATACCAAGGCCGTTTAATGGGCTGTATAGGAGGCAGGGGTTATAGGTCGACTGTTCCATTTTGAGCTTACTAACGTGATGCTGGTGGTATATCTTAAACCAATGGTTTTTAGCTTCTGGTACTCCGTATAGAGGTTTTATAACCTATAGGATTGTTCCTAGTTGTAGGTTAAGCTCGGGGGGTGGCTGTATAAAGATGTCTCTGCTTAGGTAGGTATTAGACTGTATATAGGCTTGCGAGATATCCCGTAGGTAAAGGGCTACGGGTTTACTTTACTGTAGTCCGGGCGTAAGTGCAAGTATAATCCGTTGGCTAACTCGTTGAATTATAGGCGATTGCGTAAGGACTAAGCCCTTCCCTTGGTTATTATAGGCTTGTATAATAAGCCTTAATTTTTTAAAAGCTTTATTAGTACCTGGGTGCTTAATTTCGTTAATAAAGCGTGAGTTAAATATACGGACGCCTTGCGGAATGTCTTTCTCCGTTATAACCGCAAAGACGCCCTTTTTAAGTAGTTTGTTAATCTCTTTGCGTCATAAGTCCGTAAAGGGGGTTTCCTATACTAGAACTAATATATCCGTAGGCGGAGATTGCCTTGCGGATATTCCTGCGGAGGTTAGGTAAGTCTTTATTATGGTGTTCTTAGTTATAGGGTGCTTTCGGGGGCGTCCTTGACCGCGCTTTACGGTAGGTATAGTAGGTTTAGTGGGTTTCTAGGGGACTTTTGGGGTAGGCAAGGGTGCTTCTAGCTCATCTAATTTGGCGGTCGCTTCTAGTTTGTCTAGTTTAGCGGTTACCTCCGGTTTGTCTAGCTTGGCAGTTGCTTTTAGTTTATCTAGCTTAACGTTATGGGTGTCTTTAGGCCGAAAGTAGGGTTTTACGGACGTGCTCCTAAAGCTAGTCGGGCCGCTAGGAAGTTATATATAGCACGTCTCGTTTTCTATAGCTAGTAAACGGTAGGGTCCGGTCTACTTGCCGCTTTTACGCCATATAAGGACTTTAGAGTTAAGCGGGAGGTCGTGTACTAAGGTCGTGTTAGGTCCGTTACGGTAGTATAGGGCGTTATTAATAGTTTGTTTGGCCCGTAGCTTAACTATCTCGGCTATCGCCTTCCGTATTATAGCTGCTTGTTCTGTAATAGACGGGGTAGGAGGATCTAGGTTGCTCATCCTTAGGTAGGCTTTGTAGACTAAGAGGGTGGGTACTAATCCGTTAGGGCTAGTGGTGTCGTTAACGGCTTTTACGGCCATTTGTAGGGCTAGTTCCTTTTAAATGTCCTTGCATTTGTCCATAATAATTTGGTAAGCTCTCCGTAAGGCTAGGTAAGCTCGCTTAATAAGCCTAACGGACTAATATGCCTTAATTAGGACAGCTTTTATTAATATAGCTATGGCCGTAGCATACTGCTAGAATTCCTTGCTAATAAAGTTCCTACTAGCGTTGTGGGTAATATACTACGGAGGTCCGACGTATGTGTTAATCCAGTAGGTCCGTAAAATATCCTAAGTATATTTTGCGGATATATTTTATAACTAATAGGCGGCTTAGTAGCGGGTTGCCTCATCAATTATATGTAATACTAGACTGCCGTTAATATATATAATATCCACGTATACTAAGTGGTTGAATTTAAGGTCCTTATAAAGGGTGAACTTAAATCGGCCTGGGGAACGTCTGTATTTCTGGCAGAAGGAGCAGTATTTAGTTAGGTGGTTAATTACCTTCCTATTAACGTTGTTATGTCCGGAGCGTTTAAGGACTCTATACAGCTTTTCGGCTGACGGGTGGCCGAAACGGCGGTGTAGGCGGTAGATTTTAGTACTAGTAAGGTAGCACGGGTTATGGTTAAAAGATTCCTAAATATAGGTCCGTAAAGTTTCTCCCTATATAAGGAACGGGTGTCCGAATCGTTATGTAATTAGTAGGGTGATATGCTTGCTTTCTAGGGCAGTTACGGGGCTAATTAGGGTGTCCGTAACATTGTTGTAGTAGACCTATAGTCTATCTATATCTGTAAGGTAGAGTAGGAAAGGGGTGTCCGCTTTTACTATGTGGAAGTTAACTGGGCTAATTAGGGTCTTAACTTTAACTAATCCAATTAATGCGGTTAAGCTAATGCCGAATTAGACGTTTACGGCCCCAGTTTACATAGTATTAATATCCGTATTATTATTTACGGTGGTCTTATATGCAAGGTATTGTCCGTAACCTATAGTAGACTTCTTAGAGGCACCTATATTAATTATAACGCCGTAGAATTCTTTAGGGGTGTAGCGTTCTGTGGTAATATATGCAAATGGGTCCTATTTGCGGTCCGTAACGTCCGTAATAGGTCTAATAGGTATGCTTACGGGCTAGTTTTTGGGTGCAATTAAGTGTATAAAGGAACGGTTGGCTAATACGGTCGTAATATTAAAGGCTTAGTTGTCCGTAAAAGGTCCGTAAGTGGTTAGGAATGTCTCTAAGATCTCCTGTTCCTAAGTATTTAAGTTAAAGTTAATTATAAGGGCTTCTATTGACTTGTTAAGAGACTCCTCCGCTTCCTCTCCTTTGTAGTCTAAGATAAACTGGTTAATCCAATTGTTAAATTTCTTCTTAGACTTATTACGTTCTTCCTGGGTATACCTTATAGACCAATATCCTTCCTTACCGCACATAAAGCACTTCTAGCTGGTTTGTCTGTGGGGGTATACTTTTGTACGGGAGTTGTTGCGGGGGTTATGGGTAGGGCCTGGTCGATGCGGGTACTGCTGGCGGTAGCGGCGGTCCGTAAAGTAGACGTCTAAGTCTGTTTGCGGATATTAAATATCCGTAATAAAGGCTTAAGTGCTGCCTGGTGGGTTTAAGACTTCGTACGTTATAATAGAGGAGCGTAGATTATTAATAAGGCCAGCTAAAGTGTCTATAGGCTTATAACAGGCGTACTTGCAGGGCTCTACTTCCTGGCAGGCCATAATTAGTTTGTTATATAGGAAGTCGTCTGTTTAAAGCTTGGCGTTAAGGCCGTGCTGTAGGTGCCGGAGGTCTTTAATAAGAATTTGCAGGCACTTTATAGTCGATTTTTTAGTGTTCTTATTAATTACGGTCCGTAGCTTGGTTGCATTCCATTAGGTAAGGATATTACGCCTATATTCCGGTCCTTTAAAGTAGTTACGGGTAGCTTCGCATAGCTTATTAAAGGGAACACCAAGGGGTTTACTCTTGAGGTTGGTGTAGTAGTGGTTAAGGGCTAGGCCGCGCAGCATGGTTGAGTAGGCTTGGCTAAGTGCCTATTTAGGAATATCAGCCTTCTAACAGAGATCCGTAAAGATGGTTAGTTTAAAGTTAAAATTATTATTTTTACCGCTGTATTTAGACTCGTCGGTATAGAGCTTAGCTAGGTTAGCTAGCTTCTTGCCGTAGGTCTTTGCTTGGGTGGGTTGCAGATCTATGACTTGCGGATTTTTAGCCTGCGGATATATGGCTTGCGGATCTGTAGCTTGCGGATATGTAGCTTGCGGATCTATAGCTTGCGGATATGTAGCTTGCGGATTTATAGCTTAAATAACGGAAGGGTTTTGGTCCGTGTTTTGGTTTATGGGGGTGTTACGGTCCGTAATTTGGGTTACGGGGGTATTACGGTCCGTAATATGAGTACTGGGTATACTTTGGGCAGTAAGATTAATTCTGAAACTGCTTGGGTTTGCAGGACGAATTTGGTTAAGAGGGTTAGGTATAAGGCTAGCGATTATATTAAGTTTGGAAGAAGTAAAGAGTTCCTTTACTTCTTGGTACTGGTCTAGGATTTCCTCTTTAGTCTATTCTGTTTAGTCCTTCTCGTGTATTGTGTTATATAAGGACTGTATAACAGTGACTCGTTTATTCCTTTTAACCTATACACCTTAGTTATGTAAAAGGGTTCGTAGTTTATGGATGGTAGTAGGGTTGCAGGCCTTAAAAATAGCTTCCGTAAAGTCCGTAAAGTCTTCCTGGTATTGCTCCTATAGGTCGTTATTTATAAGCTTAAAGTATCTGTATTTAAGGATTTTAAAACTGATATAGTCGTTAACGCCGTCTATAGACGTGAGGTTAACTCCTTATCTCTACTTCTTTTGACCTTCGCTAATTTGCTTGCTAATGTCTGCCATACTATATAGTATAGTATGGTACGTAGCGGGTGGAAGAGGTCTTGTAAGGGTCCGTAAAAGCGGTTAGCGGGTCTATGGTGGTCCGCAGAGGGGTAGGGGTCTCTATAAGGGGTTAGAGAGGAGGCCGGGGTATTATGGTAGGGTGTAGTGAGGGTTGGGGTTCGAGGTGGTTGCGTTCTTAGTGATCGCGTTCTTAACGTGGTTGCGTTGACTACTAGTACAGTGGTTAATATCTCTAATTAAGGTGGAGCGTAAACGTTTTCTAAAACCAGGGTAGATTTAAGGTAATTCTAGGTAAGGTGGAGCGTTAGACGTCTTCCAAATCTAGAGTACTTTAATTCTCTTTAACTGAAATAGGGGCTTG
>Ga0307515_10009201_pt1 | contig 19139 bp, 10 predicted proteins | sample 17_EM_MG_FD_194513 | JGI IMG/M metagenome (GOLD analysis project Ga0307515, IMG submission 194513) | Populus trichocarpa ectomycorrhiza microbial communities from riparian zone in the Pacific Northwest, United States - 17_EM | ecosystem: Host-associated > Plants > Roots > Unclassified | place...
GACGTGCTGGGCAACCAGCAGCAGCGCACCGGCATGAAGCTGCTGTGGGGCACGGCCAACCTGTTCAGCCACCGGCGCTTCATGAGTGGTGCCGCCACCAACCCCGACCCCGCCTTGTTCGCGATGGCCGGACTGCAGGTGCGCGACGCGATGAACGCCACCCTCGAACTCGGCGGCGAGAACTACGTGCTCTGGGGCGGCCGCGAAGGCTACGAAACGCTGCTGAACACCGACCTCGGCCGCGAGCTGGACCAGCTCGGCCGCTTCCTGAACATGGCGGTCGAGCACAAGCACAAGATCGGCTTCAAGGGCACGATCCTGATCGAGCCCAAGCCGCGCGAACCCAGCAAGCACCAGTACGACTTCGACACCGCCACCGTCTACGGCTTTCTCACGCGCTACGGGCTCGAGAAGGAGGTCAAGGTCAACATCGAGGCCAACCACGCGACGCTGTCGGGCCACAGCTTCGAGCACGAGATTGCCACCGCTGCGGCGCTGGGCATCCTCGGCAGCATCGACATGAACCGCGGTGACCCTCAGCTCGGCTGGGACACCGACCAGTTCCCGAACAACGTGCCCGAGACGGCACTGGCGCTGTACTACATCCTGCAGGCCGGCGGCTTGGGCACCGGCGGCCTCAATTTCGATGCGAAGGTGCGGCGCCAATCGATCGATGCAGAGGACCTGTTCCACGGCCACATCGGCGGCATGGACGTCTGCGCCCGCGGGCTGCTGATCGCCGAGAAGATGATCCTCGATGGCCGGCTGCAAGCCGCCGTCGATGCGCGCTACGCCGGCTGGGAAGCCGCCGGCGCGCAGGACATCCTCGCCGGCCGTGTCTCGCTCGATCAGTTGGCCGAGCGCGTGCTCGCCGCCAACGTCGACGTCGCCCCCGTTTCCGGCCGCCAGGAGGCGCTGGAGAACCTCGTCAACCGTTTCAACGGAGTCTGACGCACCGGCAAGCAGTACCGCTCACCCCCCCCGCCTGGCGCAGCGAGATGGCCGCGGCAATGACCGCGCAGCCGCCGCCTGCGTGAACGGCATCACGGCTTGAGGAAGCGCGGCAACAGCCGGCCGCGCAGGTTGTCCCGAGTGAGGGATATGTCTGGACCATAGAGAAAGAAAGACATGAGACAAGTTCAGAAGACAACGTTGTCTATCGCCGCTGCCCACGTGGCGCTGCTGTGGTGTGAGGGCGCCATTGCACAGACGACACCCGGCCCCGTGCCGCCGCCGCCCGCAGCAGCGACCAGCGCCGCGCCAAGCCCCACCGAAGCGACGACCGCCATCGTCGTCAATGGCAAGCGCGCTGCATTGCAGTCGGCTCAGAAGATCAAGCAGGAATCCGACGAGATCGTCGATTCCATCGTCGCCGACGACATCGGCAAGCTGCCCGACCGTTCGGTGACCGAGGTGCTGCAGCGCATCGTCGGCGTGACCATCGACCGCACGATGGCCAAGAACGACCCCGAGCACTACTCGGTCGAAGGCTCGGGCGTGAACATCCGCGGCCTGACCTGGGTGCGCTCGGAGCTGAACGGCCGCGACTCCTTCAGCGCCAACGGCGGCCGCTCGCTCAACTTCGAAGACGTGCCGCCCGAGCTGATGTCCGGCGTCGACGTCTACAAGAACCCCTCGGCCGAGCAGATCGAAGGCGCCATCGGCGGCCTGGTGAACCTGCGCACTGCCCTGCCCTTCGACTACGGTGGCTTCAAGGGCGCGCTGTCGCTGCAGTCCACCTACTCGCCGCTGCGTGAGAAGGCCTCACCGTCAGGCTCGGTGCTGCTGTCCAACACCTGGGCCAGCGACTTCGGCAAGTTCGGCGCGCTGATCGACCTGGCCTACTCGGAAAGCGCCACCCGCAACGACAAGATCCAGGTCGAGCCCTACTACCCGCGCACCGACATCGTCGCCGGCCAGACCGCGTGGGTCCCCAAGGGTGCGCAGTGGCGATCGGAGGATTTCGACCGCACCCGGCAGGGCGCCTACGGTGCGTTGCAGTGGAAGCTGGGCGACGTCGAATCGTCGCTGACGCTGTTCCGCTCCGACTACAAGATGGACTGGGCGGAGAACGCGCTGTTCGCCCAGGTGTCGAGCCCGTACAACATCACCCTCGATGATGGCGCCACCTGGGGCGCCAACGGCAACCTGGTCAAGGGCACGATGCGCGCCGACGCGGACGGCGGCATCAACTTCGGCGCCGACACCCGCGTCATGACCCGCAAGTCGGCCACGCAGGACATCGGCTGGAACCTGAAGTGGAAGGCCTCCGAGCAGTGGAGCTTCAGCACCGACCTGCAGTACATCCGCGCGACCACGACGAGCTTCGATTCGACGGTGGCAACCGGCGTGCGAATGGCCAAGGAGACGATCGACTTGTCGGGCAACGTGCCGCGCCTGATCTTCGACGACGAAGACCGCGCCCGCCTGGCCGATCCGGCCAACTACTACTGGGGCTCCACGATGGAGCACTTCGAAAAGAGCAAAGGCACCGAGAAGGCCTGGCGCGGTGACGCCAAGTTCAAGTTCGCCGACCCGGTGCTGGCCGACCTGCGCTTCGGCCTGCGCCTGACCGATCGGGACGCCCGCACCGTCAACACCGGCTACAACTGGGCCGCCGTCACGCAGCCCTGGATGGGGGGGTGGTACCTGAGGGACTCGGGCAGCCTGGCCTACCTGAGCGACCCGCGCTTCAGCGGCGGCGCCCACCTGCGCGACTTCGACAACTTCTTCAACGGCCACACCTCGATGCCGTCGTTGATCTTCCCGGACGCGAGCGTGGCGGGCGGCTACCCCGACAGCTACACCACGCTGCACGGTTATGCCAAGACGCTGTGCGAAGAGTTCAACGGTGCCGGCAGCGGTGCGTGCTTCGACTTCTGGAACCCGCGCGATGCCTCCGACCCGCAGTTCCAGAACCAGCAGCGCGAGCAGACGCAGTCGGCCTACGGCCAGCTGCGCTTCGCCTTCGACGAGTGGCAGTACCCGGTGGACGGCAACGTCGGCCTGCGCGTCGTGAACACCCGCAACAAGGCCAACGGCTACACGGTCTTCGTGCCCGCGACCAACGTGCCTGACGGTGCCACCGGTTCGCCCGTGCCCATCATCGCTGCCTTCGCCGAGGCGCAGAACTACGAGCACGACTACGTGAACGTGCTGCCCAGCCTGAACCTGCGCATGAAGGCGGGCAAGGACCTGCAGTTCCGCTTCGGTTACGCCTCTGGCATCTCGCGGCCCGACTTCAGCGACATGCAGGCCTACACCAGCCTGAGCCAAAGTGCGACGGTGACCATACTGCCCGACGGCACCGCCCGCGTCGACAACGTCACTCACACCGGCACCGCGTCGGGCAACCCGATGCTCAAGCCGGTGAAGTCGCAGCAAGTCGACCTCACGGCCGAGTGGTACTTCGGCCGCACGGACTCGATCACGGTCGCCGCGTTCTACAAGGACCTGAAAGACATCATCATCAAGCAGACGTACGTCAAGCAGCTGACGGCCGTCAATGGCCAGCCGGTTGACTTCGTCGTGACCGGCCCGATCAACGGCGCCGATGGCCACGCCGCGGGCGTGGAGGTGGCCTACCAGCAGTACTTCGACAAGCTGCCCGACTGGCTCTCGGGCTTCGGCATGCAGGCCAACTACACCTTCGTGGACAGCAAGCGCAAGTTGCACAACCCGGTGTACTCGCCGTACTGCACCGGCAGCAACACGGCGGCCAACGTCAACCTCAACCTGAACGGTTGCGACACCGACGGCCGCACCTTCGGCGACCTGCCGATCGAGAACCTCTCGCGCCACGCCTACAACCTCACGCTGATGTACGACAAGGGCCCGGTGTCGGCGCGTGTGGCCTACAGCTGGCGCTCGAAGTACCTGCAGGCGGTCAACGCGAACGGCACCAACGGCGGCGACGGGACCGACACGAACCCCGACAGTCCGACAGTCGGCCAGCGCAACGTGGCCTGGGCGCTGCCCACCTGGCAGGACGCCTACGGCCAGGTCGACGCCGGCATCTCGTACAAGTGGAACGAGAGCCTGCAGATCGGCCTGGAAGGCCAGAACCTCACCGACTCGACCAACAAGCAGCTGATGCAGCAGCACATCGGCATGATGGGCCGCGCGTGGAACGCCAACGGCCCGCGCTACACGGTGACCCTGCGCTACACCTTCTGACCGAGGCTTCGTGATGCCCAAGACCCTGTGCGGCCTGCTCGTCGGCTGCTGCCTGCTCACCGCGTCCGCCGGTGCGGCGCCCCCGGCGCCGCGCCTGGTCGAGCGCGACGGCCGCCACGCGCTGATGGTCGACGGCGCGCCCTTCCTGGTGCTCGGCGCGCAGGTTCACAACTCGAGCAACCACGCCGAGGCCCTGAAGAAGGTCTGGCCCGCGGTCGCCGAGATGCAGGCCAACACCGTCGAAGTGCCCATCGCGTGGGAACAGATCGAGCCGATCGAGGGCCGCTTCGACTTCAGCTTCGTCGACACGCTGGTTGCGCAGGCGCGTCAGCACCAGGTGCGCCTGGTGCTGCTGTGGTTCGGCACCTGGAAGAACACCAGCCCGCAGTACACGCCGGGCTGGGTCAAGTTCGACAACCAGCGCTTCCCGCGCATGGTCGATCGTGACGGCAAGCTGAGCTACTGCCTCTCGCCCTTCGGCGAAGAAACGCTGCGGGCCGACAAGAAGGCTTTCGTCGCGCTGATGGGTCACCTGAAGAAGATCGACCAGGGCCGCCACACGGTGATCATGGTGCAGGTCGAGAACGAGGTCGGCACCTACGGCCTGGTGCGCGACTTCGGCCCGAGGGCGCAAGCGGCCTTCGAGCAGAACGTGCCGCCGGCCGTGCTGCAGCGCAAGAAGCCACCGGTGAGCCTGGCACCGAACGGCGCATGGAAGGCGGTCTATGGTGACTACGCCGACGAATACTTCCACGCCTGGGCCATCGCGCGCTACATCGAAGAGATCGCCAAGGCCGGCCGCGCGGTGTACGACCTGCCGATGTACGTCAACAACGCGCTGCGCAACCCGCTCGAGCCGCTGGCCCCCTGGAAGGAAAACTTCGCCAGCGGCGGCCCGACCTTCGACGTGATCGACATCTACAAGGCGGTGGCGCCGCACATCGACATCGCGGCGCCCGATCTCTACAGCCCCGAGCACGCCCAGGTGCATGGTTCGCTCGACCGCTTCCAGCGGCCGGACAACGCGCTGTGGGTGCCCGAGATGAGCAATGCCGCCCTCTATGCCCGTTATGTGTATTCGATCCTCGGGCGCGGTTCGCTCGGCGTCAGCCCGTTCGGCATCGACTACGAGGACTACAGCAACTTCCCGCTGGGCTCGAAGCACACCGACAAGCAGATGGTCGAGCCCTTCGCGAAGATCTACGCGGTTTTCGGCCCCATGCAGCGCGACTGGGCCCGCTGGGCCTTCGAGGGCCGCACCTTCGGCGTGGCCGAGGGTGACGACCACGCCGACCAGACGGTGGCGATGAAGGGCTGGAAGGCGAACATCTCTTTTGGCCAATGGCAGTTCGGCGAGAAGGCCTGGCCCGGCAATGCCAAGGAACCGCCAGCCCACGCCAACCAGCTGCTGGGCGGCGTGGCCATCGCGCAGACCGGCGACGACGAGTTCCTGATCATCGGCCAGTACGCGCGGCTGCGCATCGAGCCCGAAGCCGTTGCGGGCCGGCACGGCGCGATGTTCGACCGGGTCGAGGAGGGCCGCTTCGATGCGAAGGGCCGCTGGGTCGTCGAGCGGTTGTGGAACGGTGACCAGGTCGACTGGGGCCTGAACCTGACCGCCACGCCGGTGACGCTGAAGGTCCGCATGGGCCGTTATTGAGACGCTGCAACATGCAACGCCGCCATCTCCTCCAAGGCGCCGGCTTGACGGGCCTGCACGCATTGGCCGGGCTTCACACCGCCACGGCCCAGGCCGCAGCGCCCGTACCGATCACCCCGCGCGACAGCGAGACCTACGCCTGGCGCAGCGTGCCCTTTGGCGCTGGCGGCTTCATCACCGGCTTCCTGTTCCATCCAAGCGAGCGCGGGCTGCTGTACGTGCGCACCGACATCGGCGGCGCCTACCGCTTCGACCCCAGCGCGCTAGCCTGGGTCCCGCTGCTCGACCACCTGAGCCGGGCCGACGCCGACCTGATGGGCGTGCTGAGCCTGGCAGTGGACCCGAACGACACCAACCGCTTGTACGCCGCCTGTGGCCTCTACCTCGGCGAGCGTGATCGCCCCGGTGCGCTGCTCGCGTCGACCGACCGCGGCGCCACGTGGCAGGTGCACGAGCTGGGCATCCATCTCGGCGGTAACTCACCCGGCCGCGGCTCGGGCGAACGACTGCAGGTGGACCCGCACGACGGCAAGGTGCTGTGGCTCGGCAGCTCGCAAAACGGCCTGCTCAAGAGCACGGACCGCGGTCGCAGCTTCCAGCCGCAGGGGCTGCCGGCGAAGCATGTGTCCTTCGCGCTCATCGACGCCGCGGGTGGCCGGCCGGGCGAAGCCTCGCGCACGGTCTACGCCGGTACGCACGACGAGCCGGGACTCTGGGTCTCGCACGACGGCGGCGCCCGTTTCGAGCGCGTCGCCGACGCGCCTCGCCAAGCGCCCCAGCGCGCGGCCTTCGGCCCGGACGGCACGCTGTATGTGAGCTTCTCGCTCGGCGAGACGGCGGTGGCTTGCAACCCGAGCTACGCCAAGACGGGCGGTGTCTGGAAGCGCACGCCGGCAGGTTCTTGGGCCGACATCACCCCCGAGCGGCCCGGTGAAGGGCGCAACAGCTTCGGCTACGCCGGGCTCGACGTGGACCGCCAGGTGCCGGGCCGGCTCGTCGCTTCGACGATCGAACGCTGGGCTGATGGCGACGAGATCTTCCTTTCCGAAGATGGTGGCGAACACTGGACCGCGCCCTCGACGCGGTCGCAACACGAGGCCGAGGCCCACCCCTGGCTGACCGCGTACATGCGCACCGAGCGCCGCATGGGCCACTGGACGTCGGCGCTGGCGCTCGACCCCTTCGATGGCCGGCGCGCGCTCTACGGCACCGGCTACGGCGTGTGGATGACCCGCGACGTCGGTAGCGCGCGCGGCGATGCCCCGGTCCGCTGGGCGTTCACCGTCGCGCAGATGGAGGAAACGGCCACGCTCGAGATCCGCAGCCCCGCCAGCGGCCCGCGCCTGGTCGCCGCGATGGGCGATGTTTCCGGCGCCGCCTGGCAAGACATCGCCCAACCGCCTGGCCAACACTTCTTCGTGCCGAGCAAGGAGACCAACCGCTCGATCGACGTCGCCGAGCTCGAGCCGCGGGTGATGGCGCGCTCCGGTGACGGGCCCTCGGGCGGCCATTGGTCCGATGATGGTGGCGCGCAGTGGCAGCCTTTCGCCACGTCGCCGCGCACCGGGCGCGACCGGGCGGGTTGCGTGGCCGTCTCGGCCCGCGGCGGCGTCTTCGTCCACGCCTCGCCGCAGACGGCGTCATGGTCGGATGACCGCGGGCAGCACTGGGCCGCTTGCATTGGCTGGCCGACCAGCGGCGGGCTGCTCAATCCGGTGGCCGATCGCACGGCGGAAGGTGTGTTCCACGTGCTCGACCGCGAACGCGGCCAGGTGTTGACCAGCACCGACGGCGGCCGGCATTTCGCCGTCGCCCTCAGCGGCCTGCCGCGCCTGGCCGAACACCAGTGGGCGCAGCTGGTCAGCGCACCCGGCACGGCCCACGAACTGTGGCTGGTGCTGCACGACCGCTTGCTGCACGTGCCCGGCCTTGGCCAGGCGCCGCACCGCATCGACGCGGTCGCCGAGGCCTGGATGATGGCGCTGGGCCGCGGCGCCGCCGGCGGCGCCTACCGCCACAGCCTGTACCTCTGGGGCCGCGTGCGCCAGGACCGGGCCGAGCCGGTCGAAGGCCTTTTTCGGTCGGACGACGGCGGCGCCCGCTTCGTGCGGATCAACGACGACGCGCATCGCTACGGCCGGCTGCTGTCGATGGCGGCCGACCCGCGCGAACACGGCACCGTCTACCTTGCGCCGCATGGCCGCGGCGTCGTGGTGGGCCAGCGCAGGTGACCGGTGTGCGACCCGCAACGGCACTTCGTTCCCTGGGCGCGCTGCTCGCCATCGCGCTGGCGAGCCTGGTGGCGCACGCCGCGCCCGAGCCTCGGTTGCAATACGACCGCCCCGCGGCCGACACCGCCGAAGGCTGGGAACGCGAGGCGCTGCCGATCGGCAACGGCCGGCTCGGTGCGATGGTCTTCGGCCAGGTCGAGCGCGAACACCTGCAGTTCAACGAGATCACGCTGTGGACCGGTGACGACCGCGTGATGGGCGCCTACCAGCCCTTCGGCGACCTGTTCGTCGAGCTGAGTGGGCATGACCAGCCGGTCACCGACTACCGGCGCGAGCTGCAGATCGACCGCGGCCTGCACCGCGTGGCCTACACGCTGGGCGGCGTGCACTTCGAACGCGAGGCCATCGCCAGCCACCCGGCACAGGTCATCGTGCTGCGTATGTCTGCCGACCGGGCGGGTCAGTACAGTGGCCGCGTCAGGCTCACCGACATGCACGGTGCGCGCCTGGTCGCCACCGGCAGCCGGATCGCCGCCGAAGGGTCCCTGCGCGGGCAGGGAGCGCCGTCCACCAATGCCATGGGTTATGCCAGCCTGCTGCAGGTGGTGCACGAAGGTGGCTCGCTGCGGGCCGATGGCGAGTCGCTGGTGTTCGATCGCTGCGATGCGCTGACGCTGGTGCTGGGCGCAGGCACCAGCTATGTGGCCGATGCCGCACGCCGCTTCCAGGGCGAGCCACCGCAGGCGCGCGTCGCTGCGCAGGTCTCGGCCGCGGCGGGCCGTTCGTGGGCGGTGCTGAAAGACGCACACGAAAAAGACGTCGGCGCGCTGGTCGGCCGCGTCGCACTCGATCTCGGCTCCACCGCGCCCGAACGTCGAGCCTTGCCCACCGATGCGCGCCTGGCCGCCTACACCGCCGATGGCCAGGACCCCGAGCTGGAAGCCCTGCACTTCCAGTTCGGCCGCTACCTGCTGACCGCCAGCTCCCGCGACTCGCTGCCGGCCAACCTGCAGGGCCTGTGGAACAACAGCCCCACGCCGCCGTGGAATGCCGACTACCACACCAACATCAACCTGCAGATGAACTACTGGCCGGCCGAGCCGACCAACCTGCCTGAGTTGCACCAGCCCTTCTTCGCCTTCGTGCACAGCCTGTTGCCGGTGTACCGCCGCACCGTGGCCGACACCGCCGCCGACGCACTGGCCCACCCCGGTGTCGCGCGGCCCGGCCTCACGCCCTGGGGCGAGAGCTTCAAGACCACCGAAGAGAGCTTCCTCGGTTCGAACGGCCAGCCGGTGCGCGGCTGGACGCTGCGCACCGAGTCGAACCCCTTCGGCGCGATGGGCTACCTGTGGAACAAGACCGGCAACGCCTGGTACGCGCGCCACTTCTGGGAGCACTACGCCTACACGCAGGACGGGGCCTTCCTGCGCGACGTGGCCTACCCGCTGATGAAAGAGGTCTGCACCTTCTGGCAAGACCAGCTGAAGGTGCTGCCCGAGGGCCCGATGAAGGGCCACCTCGTCGCACCGAATGGTTGGTCGCCCGAGCATGGGCCGGTGGAAGACGGCGTCAGCTACGACCAGCAGATCGTCTGGGACCTGTTCAACAACACCGTCGAGGCGGCCGACGTGCTGGGCACCGACCGCACGTTCCGCGACCAGATCGCCGCGCTGCGAGACCGCCTGGCCGGCCCACGCATCGGCCGCTGGGGCCAATTGCTCGAGTGGTTGCACGAGAAGGACGACCCGGTGCTCGACACACCGAAAGACACCCATCGGCACGTCTCGCATCTGTTTGCGCTCTACCCCGGGCGACAGATTTCGCCCACGCGCACGCCGGCACTGGCCGCCGCAGCCCGCACCAACCTCGAGGCCCGCGGCGATGCCGGCACCGGTTGGTCGATGGCCTGGAAGATGGCCTTCTGGGCCCGGCTGCAGGACGGCGGCCGCGCCCACCGCATGCTGCGCGGCCTGCTGGCCACACCGGGCGCCCGCGCGGCGCAGCAGGCCAGTACCGGCAGTGACAGCGGCAGCGAATCGAACAACGCCGGCGGCACCTACCCCAACCTGTTCGACGCGCACCCGCCGTTCCAGATCGACGGCAACTTCGGCGCCACCGCCGCGATCGCCGAGATGCTGCTGCAGTCGCAGAACGGCGAGATCCACCTGCTGCCGGCGCTGCCCGCGGCCTGGCCTAACGGATCGGTTCGTGGCCTGCGCGCGCGCGGCGGCTTCGAGGTCGACATCGCCTGGGCCGACGGGCAACTGAGCTCGGCCGAGGTGCGCTCGGTCGCCGGCCCGGGCGGCGGCGTCGTGCGCTACCGCGACCGGACCATCGCCCTGCAACTGCGGCCCGGGCACGGCCGCCAACTCACCCTGGCCGATCTGCGGCCCGCCTCACCATGATCTTCACGCTTCGCCGCCCCTTGGCCGGCCTGCTGCTCACACTGACCGGCGCGGCCGCCACAGCCGCCGACGAGCGGCCGCTGTTCACCGGCCAACCCGCGCCAGGCCTGCGCCTCACCGTGGTCGACATGGAAGGCGAAGTGCCCTTCGCCGGCGACGCCGTCGTCGTGCCCAAGCCGCCCAAGCCGCAGGTGCCCACCAGCGAGGTACGCGCCGAGCGCCGCGGCCAGGCGATCCGGCTGCAGTGGAAAGAGGCCTGGTACGCCGCGCTGCGCTTCGAGGCCAACCCGCCGTGGGACCTGAGCACCGACCTGGCCGACGGCACGCTGGAGTTCGACGTGCGAAGCGACGACCTCGCGCACGCCGGGCTGAACATTGCGATGTCCTGCGGGCCCGACTGCGGCCGCAAGGTGAACCACGTGATGGCGTCGCGCGCGCTGGCCGGCAAGGGTTGGCAACGCCTGGCCTTCTCGCTGCAATGTTTTGTGCGCGAGGGTGCCGACTTCCGCCGGGTCGAGCGGCCCTTCGTGCTGGAGACCAGCGGCACCGGCTCGGTCGAGATCGCGAACGCCCGCATCGTTCGCCGCGGCAAGCCCAATGCCAGTTGCCCCGATCACCGCAGCCAATCGGTCACGCCCACACCGCTGGAGGAGATCTGGTCAATCGACTGGTGGATGCCGCGCCACGAGGCGAAGCGGGCCGAAGTGCGGCAACGACAACAGGCTGGCGAGCGTGTCGAGCTGGTCTTCATCGGCGACTCGATCACCCAGGGCTGGGAAAACGAAGGCCAGGCGATCTGGCGCCAGCACTATGCGCCGCTGAAGGCGCTGAACCTCGGCTTTGGCGGCGACCGCACCGAGAACGCGCTGTGGCGCCTGCAGCACGGCGAGCTCGACGGCATCCGCCCCAAGGCCGCCGTGCTGATGATCGGCACCAACAACACCGGCGACCGGCGCGAAGACCCGCGTACCACCGCCGCGGGCATCCGGCGTCTTGTCGACGAGATCCGCCAGCGCCTGCCGCAGACGCCGGTGCTGCTGCTGGCCGTCTTCCCGCGTGACGAACAGCCCACGAGCCCACTGCGGCGCCTGAACGACCAACTCAACCAGCTGATTGCCGGTTTCGCCGACGGCCGCCAGGTGGTCTACCTGGACATCAGCCGCGCGCTGATGAACCCGGACGGCACGCTGTCACGCGAGGTGATGCCCGACCTGCTGCACCTGAGCGAGCGGGGCTACGCGGCCTGGGCCGAAGCGATGGCCCCCGCCCTGGCGCCCTGGCTCACGCCGCCCTGACCCGGCCCCCGACGGCCACGCCCCTTTTCGATCGAGCACGATGAACACGACCTTCACCTATTCCAGCCCGTTCCCGGACAGCTTCGTCTTCGGCGTCGCCGCAGCCTCGGCGCAGATCGAAGGCGCCGCCCATGCCGACGGCAAAGGCGAATCAATCTGGGACCATTTCGCCCGCATCCCCGGCAAGGTGGCTCATGGCGACACGCTGGACCAGGCGTGCGATCACTACCACCGCTTCGACGAAGACTTCGCGCTGATGGCCTCGCTGGGCGTCAAGCACTACCGCCTGTCGATCGCGTGGCCGCGCATCTACCCGCAGGGCGACGGCCCGCTGAACCCCGCCGGGCTGGCCTTCTACCACCGCCTGCTCGAGAGCATGGCGCGGCACGGCATCACGCCGTGGATCACGCTGTTCCACTGGGACCTGCCACAGGCGCTGGAAGACCGCGGCGGCTGGACTTCGCGCGTCACTGTCGATGCGTTTGCGCGTTATGCCGACACCGTCGTGCGCGAGTTCGGCCACATCGTCAAGAACTGGATCACACTGAATGAGATCCGCTGCTTCACGATGCTGGCCTATGGCTTCGGCACCAAGGCCCCGGGCCGGCACGAAAGCGCCGCGGTCGTCAACCAGACCTTCCACCACGCGCTGCTGGCCCACGGCCACGGCGTGCGGGCGGTGCGCGAGTTCGGCGGCCGCGGCGCCCGTGTCGGGCTGACCGACAACTGCGACGTCAGCGTGCCGGTGACCGAGTCGCCGGACGACATCGCCGCTGCGCGGACCTGGTTCCTCGACAAGAACCTGCACGTGCTGGGCGCCATCCACAACAAGGGTTATGCCGACGCCTATTTGAAGCGCGTGGGCGCCGATGCCCCCACCGTGCTGCCGGAGGATTTCGACCTGATCAGCCTGCCGACCGACTTTCTCGGCCTCAACATCTACACCGCCACCTACGTGCGTGCCGGCCGAGACGGCGAGCCCGAGGCCTTGAGCCTGCCGCCCAACTACCCGCGCGCCGACAGCGCCTGGCTGCACCTGGTGCCGCAGGCCATCTACTGGGCCACGCGCATGTGCCACGAGCTGTACGACCACCGCTCGATCTACATCACCGAGAACGGCTGCGGCTACAACGACGAGCCGGTCGTCAACGGCGAGGTGATCGACCTGCATCGGCGCGACTACCTGCGCAACCACCTGCGCGAAGTGCACCGCGCGATCGCCGACGGCGTGCCGGTCGACGGCTACTTCCTCTGGTCGTTCATCGACAACTACGAGTGGGAGGACGGCTACCAGCGCCGTTTCGGCATCGTGCACTGCGACTTCGAGACCCAGAAGCGCACGCCGAAGCTGTCTGCCCACTACTACACCGACGTGATGCGCAGCCGGACCGTGCTGTGAGCGCGCACCGCCCCATCCCCACGCCGCAGGCCGCGATGCTCGACGGCGCCCAGGCGGTCGCCACAGGGGCCGCGCCTTCGCGGCCCGAAGCGGCTTCACCGCCCAAGGCCACGCCCGACCGCGTGCCGATGCAGCAGAAGATCGGCTACGGCCTGGGCTCGGTGATCGACATGTGGGGGCACTGGCTCTATCCGACGCTCGCCTTCCACGTCTACAACGTGTTCCTCGGCATCGCGCCCGGGCTGATCTCGACGGCGCAGATGGTCAAGATCCTCATCGACGCGGCGTCCGACGCCGTGTTCGGCTGGATCTCCGACAACACGCGCACGCGCTTCGGCCGGCGCCGGCCGTTCATCCTGGTGGGCGGGGTGCTGGCGGGCATCGGCCTGCCGCTGATGTTCGCAGTGGGGCGCGGCTGGAGCGACACCGAGTACTTCATCTTCATGCTCGTGTCGACCGCCATCTACGTGCCGATCATGAGTTGCTTCAACATGCCGTGGGTGAGTCTGGGCTCGGAGATGACGCCCGACTACCACGAGCGCACCGGCGTGCAGTCGATCCGCAACGCGATCCAGAAAGCACCCGAGCTGGCGATGTTCTTCGCCGCGCAGTTCACCACGCTCGCAGTCTTCAACGACAAGAACGGCAAACCCGACATCCTGCTCGGCGCACAGACCTACTGCACCATCCTCGGCGCGATCATGGTCGCCGTGGCGGTGGCCATCTTCACGCTGACGCGCGAGCGCTACTACGAGGCGGTCGTCAACCAGCGGCAGGAGCGGATTCCCTTCACCGACACCCTGGGGCGCACGCTGCGCTGCCGGCCCTTCCGCCAGGTGCTGGGCATGATGCTGGCCTACGGCATCGGCACCGCGATGGTGGCCGCGCTGGGCTACTACAACACCGTCTACTACGTCTGCAAGGGCGACGTGGCGCTGGCGACGAAGTGGAACACCGCCATGGGCGTGTCCGGCATGGTGTTCGGCTTCCTGGGCATCCCGTTCTTCACCCTGCTGGCGCGCCGCTTTGGCAAGCGCAACGGCCTGGCCACGGTGTTCGTGCTGGCGATCGCCGCCTTCATCGGCGACTGGTGGCTGTACGACCCGGAACTGCCGGTGCTGCAACTGTTCGCCTGCGGCTTCGTGGCCTTCACCGGCGCTGGTTTCTGGATCCTCTACAACTCGACGCTGGGCGACGTTGTCGACCACGACGAGCTGGAAACGGGCCAGCGCCGCGAGGGCTCGTTCGCCGCCTGCCAGTCGTGGATCTCCAAGCTCGGCATCGCGCTGGGCGTAGGCGCCTCGGGGTGGATCCTCGAATTCACCGGCTTCGACGCCAAGCAGGCGATCCAGAACGAACACGCGATCTTCATGATCCGCATCCTGCTGTCGAGCATCCCGGTCATCGGGCTGGTGCTCGCACTGATCGCAATCCTGCGCTTCCCGCTCACCGAGGCGCGCATGCACGAGATCCGGGCCCAACTCGAAGCCCGGCGCGGGCGGGTCTGACGCCAGCGCCAGAACGACGCCCCATCGACGATCCCACCACGGGGCTCGCGCTCGGCGGAGACAACCGTGCCGAGCCCTTCAACCACGAAAGGTCCAACCGTGAAGTCCTTGTATTCGTTGGTGATCCTCGTCCTCGCGCTGTGCGCCGGGTCGCTTGCGCAGGCGCAAGGCTGCGCAAGCGGTGGTGGTGCCACCGTCTGCCTCACCGCCACCGGCAACACCAGCAACGTGCAGCTGAGCTGGACGGTCAGCGGCAGCATCAGCAATGTGCAGGTGTACCGCGACACCAACAGCGACCCCAACGGCCGCTCCCGCCTGGCGGTGCTGAACGCTTCGGCGCGCAGCTACACCGACACCAGCGCACCGTCCGGCACCCCCTATTGGTACTGGGTCAAGTTCACCGCCGGCAGCGGCAGCTACAGCTCCAACGCCGCCTCCACCTCGCGTGCCGGCATGCGCAACCTCACCAGCCTGCAACTGTCGGGGTCGATGTCGCCCGGCTGGAACCTGGGCAACACGCTGGAGGCCATTGGCGGTGAGACCGCCTGGGGCAACCCGCTGGCCAACCAGGCCATCATGAACGGCATCAAGGCGGCCGGCTTCAAGAGCGTGCGCCTCCCCATGTCGTGGAAGCAGTACGCGGACGCCAACGACAACATCAGCGCCAGCTGGATGGCCCGCGTGACCGAGGTGGTGAACTACGCGCGCAGCGCCGGCCTGTACACCGTCATCAACATCCACTGGGACGGCGGCTGGATGCAGCCGACCTATGCCCAGCAGAGCACGGTGAACGCGCGCATCACCAAGTTCTGGACGCAGATCGCCAACAACTTCAAGACCTACGATGACTACCTGCTGTTCGCGGGCACCAACGAGGTCATGGTCGACGGCGACTACGGCACGCCGACGGCCGAGTACACCACCGTGCAGAACAGCTTCAACCAGACCTTCGTCAACGCGGTGCGTGCCACCGGCGGCTACAACGCGCAGCGCCACCTGGTCGTGCAGGGGTTCAACACCAACATCGACCACACCAACAACTTCTTCACCGTGCCCAGCGACTCGGCGACGAAGAAGCTGATGGTCGAGGTGCACTACTACGACCCGTACAACTTCACGCTCAACGATGCCAACGACACGATCTGGCAGTGGGGCAACATCGCCACCAGCGGCGCCAACACCGAGACCTGGGCCAACGAGAGCTACGTCGACGCCCAGATGAACAAGATGAAGTCGCGCTTCATTGACACGCTCGGCATGGGCGTGCTGATGGGCGAGTACGGTGCGATCTCGCGCACGAGCGTCGACAGCGCGCAGAAGTACCGCAGCTACTGGGACCAGTACATCACCCGCGCCGCCTACACCCGCGGCATCGTGCCGGTCTACTGGGACAACGGCTACACCGGCAACCACACCATGGGCCTGTTCAACCGCTCGACCGGCACCCAGGCGCATGCCGGCGTGATCAGCACCATCGTCAACGCGGCAAAGTGAGCGCACCGCGAGCCGCCATGCCCCAGCTCTCACGACGCGACGCGATCATGACCGCCCTCGCGGGCACGGCCGGCGTCGGTGCGCCGGCCGCGGCGGCTCCGCCATGCCCTGCCCCGGCCAGTGCCCACCCGCCACGCTTCGGACACGGGCTCGAGGGCCAGCGCCGGGCCGACCTGGGCGACGGCCATTTCAGCAATCCCATCGTGGCCGGCGACCACCCGGACCCGACGATCCTGAAGGACGGTGCCGACTACTACATGACCTTCTCGTCGTTCCAGTCGTACCCGGGCGCGGTCATCTGGCACTCGCGCGACCTGGTCAACTGGGCGCCGATCACCGCCGCGCTGACCCGGCCGATCGGCACCGTCTGGGCGATGGACCTGGTCAAGCACGGCGGGCGCTACTACCTCTACATCCCCGTGCTGCGCGACGAGGGCACGACGATCTTCGTGACCCACGCCGATGACATCCGCGGCCCGTGGAGCGACCCCATCGACCTGAAGCTGCCGGGCTGCATCGACCCCGGCCATGCGGTGGGCGAAGATGGCAAACGCTATCTCTTCGTCAACGGCATCCGGCGTATCGGCCTCGCCGACGATGGCACGTCGACTGTCGGCACGCTGGAGCAGGCCTACGCGCCCTGGCGCTACCCGGCCGACTGGGTGGTCGAGATGTTCGCGCCGGAAGGGCCCAAGCTCTTTCGCCGTGGCGGTTGGTTCTACCTGGTGACGGCGGTGGGCGGCACGGCCGGCCCGCCCACCAGCCACATGGTGATCGTGGCGCGCTCGAGATCCATCCACGGCCCGTGGGAACACTGCCCCCACAACCCGGTGGTGCGCACCTGGAGCGCGGACGAGCCGTGGTGGTCACGTGGTCATGCGAGCGTGGTCGAGGGGCCGGCGGGTGATTGGTGGATGGTCTACCACGGCTACGAGAACGGCTTCCGGACGCTGGGCCGGCAGACCCTGCTCGAGCCGATCGAATGGACCGCCGACGGCTGGTTTCGTGCCCGCGGCGGCACGCTGGCCGCGCCGATGCCGAAGCCCACGGGCGGCCAGGCCGGGCCGGCCGGGTTCGCGTTGTCGGACGCCTTCTCGCAGAGTGCGCTCGGCCTGCGCTGGAGCTTCTTCGCGCCTGGCCCCGACGAGGCCGGGCGCCTGCGCCACGAGGGGCGCAGCCTGGTGATGCGTGGCAAGGGCACATCGCTCGCCGACTGCTCGCCGCTGACCTGCATCACCGGCGACCGCGCCTACGAGGCCCAGGTCGAGCTGGAGGTCTCAGGCCAGGCACACGGCGGGCTGGCACTGTTCTACGACCAGCGCTGCTTTGCCGGCATCGGCTTCAGCACCGGCCAGATGCTTACCTACGGCTACGGCCAGGAACAGACCTGGATGCGCGAGCCCTTCGGCGGCGGGCGGGTCCACCTGAAGGTGAGCAACCGCGAGCACGTCGTCAGGTTCGAGCATTCAACCGACGGCAAGCACTGGACGGTCCACCCCTGGCAGATGGAGGTCTCGGGCTTCCACCACAACGTGTTCGGTGGCTTCCTCAGCCTGCGCATCGGGCTGTTCTGCGCCGGCGAGGGTGAGGTGCGGCTGCGCGACTTCGGCTACCGCGGACTGGCGGTCTGAGCTGGGCGCTTTTAGTGCGGCGCGTTGGAAGCCAAGGTCGGGCACTTGGGCGCGTACCCGCGCACCACGAAAGGCTGTTCGGCCCACGGGCCCTTGCTGCAGCTGTTGTCCTGCAGGCAGGTGCAGCCCTTGGACTGCAGCATCTGGTTCACCGCCGCCTGGTCTTTCGGCGACAGCTTCGGCTGCTTGGGCGACAGGACCAACTGCATCGCATCGGGCGGTGGCGGCGTGTCGGTCGGGGGCAGTGGCCCGAAGATCGTCATGATCGGATCGGTGCTGGCGGATTTGCCGGCGCGGATGCGCCGTAGTTTCTCGAGCCCGGCCTCCATCGCCGCATAGCCGCGAGCAACCGAAGCGGTGAACGGCCGGCGGTTCGCCGCCGTGAACGTGGCCTCGGCCTGATCCCAGCGCTTCTTGTCGAAGCCGAGGACCGGGCAGAGCATGGCGTCGTACTGGTCGCGCATCACCGGCTCGAAGTTCATCCAGCACGAGGTGCGGCCACCCACGCGCAGGCCGGTGGCGGCGCGCAGATCCGCCGCCAATTTGTCGACGATGTAGAGCTCCAGGCGGCCCAGCTGCAACACGCCGACCGGCGGATTGGGCAAACGCTCGGCGTTGGCCGATACGAACGGCAGGCCGGCTTCGGCGACCACCCTGGGCGCAATCCCGATCGCGCACCAGCTGCCGAGCACCAGATCGACCTTGGCCGTCACCAGGTCGCGCGCGGCCGCCTCGGCTTTTTTGGGGTCGCACGCACTGTCCTTGATGACCAGCGTGGGCGCGGGCTGTCCCGGCCAAGTCTTGATGGCCAGTTGCATGCCCAGAACGATCTCTTCGCCCTCGGTGGCGTTCGGCCAGCTCTGCGGCACGATCGCCCCGATCGTCAAGGTCTGGCCGGCGACCGCTGCGCCTGACAGCCCTGCCGCGGCAGCCAAAACCATCCCATGCGCCACACGGCGCGCCCAACGACTTTTACCCCACATCCCTCGGGCTCCTTGCATTTCTTGCCGACTGCGGACCCCGTCATCGCGAGTTGCCGCTCTTAAGAAAGCGGTATCGCCCGGACGGAGGCCGTAGGCAATCGCCGTTTACCCCAGTGACCGTATGTAACAAGGATGTACCTGGCCCAACTGCACGCTTTGACGCGCGGCAGCCTCGGGTGTCAAGTCGGCAATACGCGCGCCCGCATCGCAGGTCGCACGGAGAAAGTGTTTCAACTCCGCCGCACGCGACGCGTCCCTGCCCTCGCGCAATAGGCGCGAGATGCGTTGTTCGGCGGACAGAAATGACGCAAGGCGACCGGCGATGCGTGGGGCCTCGCGGCTCAGCCCGTGTCG
>Ga0307515_10009202_pt1 | contig 19138 bp, 1 predicted proteins | sample 17_EM_MG_FD_194513 | JGI IMG/M metagenome (GOLD analysis project Ga0307515, IMG submission 194513) | Populus trichocarpa ectomycorrhiza microbial communities from riparian zone in the Pacific Northwest, United States - 17_EM | ecosystem: Host-associated > Plants > Roots > Unclassified | place...
CCTAGACATTTAACTTTAAATTAAAGCTTATTCTTAATAGACTTATAGCGTAGTATAGCTTTAACCTTATACCACTCGCCTACTACCTTAAGGTATTTAATTGGGCCTAGACGGAAGTTCTTTTCTAGTGGTGGTCTATACTATAGCTCTAGTAGGTTTATATAAAACACTAGATATATATAGGCCATAAATAGGGGTAGCTAGAGATAATAGGCTAGCTTACCAATTCGTTTCTTAACTTAGAAGGGACCTAGGTATTTTACATTAAGCTTCTTTAATAGTTAATGGGTCTTAATATTTATTAAACGTAATAGAACCTTATTACCTACTCTAAAATGCTTGTCCTAGTGCTTGCGGTTGTACTAAAGTCTCTACTGCTTTTAGGCATCTTACAGGCTCTGCTTCGCATGCTTCTATTACTCCTCCTATTCCTAGAGGTATCCTTATACTCTTTGGTAGATATCCTTAGACTTCCCAGTAGGATCCTATAACTAATTATGCGGCCTTAGCCAGTGATTATTAGGTATACTATTAAACCTAAATAGTTAAACGCTATAGGCAATCTAGATTAGTGCATACTTATATAATACGTATTCCTTTAAATTATAAGCATATTCTGTGTACGGAAGTAGCTTATACTAATTATCTTACTAGTAGTTTAAATATATTTATAGGTAAGACTCTAGTTCCTAGTTCTGGCGTTCTATTTACCTATCTGTTTGTAGATGGAAAGCTATACTATAATAGTGGTCTATCTTTAAATAGAAGTATAGGTCTGACCAGTACTAGCTTATAAAGACGCTGCCCCTATTAGTAATAATAGAGTGCGGCTAATCTACTTTAAGAAAGCATTTCTCCTTAATTAGGTTAGCTAGCGCTTATGCATTAATTATCTTATTAACGGGAAGGTATTAGACGTACTTTAAAAACCTATTAATAAGTATAAGGACCGAATCGTATATTCGTCCTTAGCTATCTTTAGATAGCAGAAGATCCGTAATAAAGTCCATAGCGTAATATTGCTATGGCTTACTAGTAGGGGGAACTAATTTAAGTAGACCCTATAGCTTATGCCTACGGATCTTATATACTTAACACTTCTTATAATAGCTAATATACTCCTTTGCTTCCTAATTAAGCCTTAGCTAATAGTATTTGCGCTAAAGTAATTCTACTATTTTTGCTTAACTATAGTGGCCGCCTAAAGGATTATTATAATTCTTTATAAGAATCTTCTGTTATAGATTTGCTTCTTATAGCACCCAAACCTTACTACCTCTACGCAGTAGGCCCATTGGGTTTAGTTCCTAATAGTGGCGCCTAGCAGCTTCCTTTCCGTTACTTTTCCGGTCTACTTCCGTATTAAAAGTAGCATAGGAAGTGTCCCTTTATTACACCTTATAGATAAGATCCGTTAACCTTTTAAATGGTTTCTGGGTAAAAGCTATTTTATCCCGTACTGCTCTAAGTATAAGACTAGATAGTACTATAGATCTTGCAACTCTTTAATGCGTATATATTAGGAAGGCCGCTATAAAGTTAAAGTCCTTTGGTTGTTATAGGGCTCTAAGTTCTAATTACTCTATAGCTTCGCTATTGGTTTAAGGGGATAGCTTAGTAATTAGGAGTAGTATATTACTAGGTTCTAAGAATATATTAGGGACGTCCTGTCTAGGTATATTTGGACCCTTATTGGCAACGGACTAGGTACTAGCCAGAACGTTAGTAGAAACCAATAGGGCTTATATTGCCTAAGACTTAGTATATAGAGCTATAGGTGCTTAAGCATCCTATACCTAAAGCTTATTCTGCAATATAGGGAGTAAGATATTTATTATCTGTTTTCCTTCTCCTATTTTAAAGCCTTTAGCATAATCTAGCCGTCGTGACGGTTTATTAGTAGGGTTGTTTTCCCCTAGCTTATATTTAATCTTAAAATTAAATTATATAAGCTCCTCTGCCTATCTAGTTTATTAAGGTATAAGCTCCTTTATAGTTATAAAGTAGCGTAAATTATAGTGATCTAAGAGTACATAAGTGGTATGGCTTGCGTGCTTAAGGTAGTATCGCCACTGTTTAAAGCAGTCGACTATAGCCAGTAGTTCCTTATCATAGGTATAATACCTAACTTTAGGTCCCTAGAATTTTCTGCTATAAAATGCTACTAGTCTTTAATGGAGCTAGGTAGCATCCGGATGCCTATTAGGTTATAGTAAAATACTAATAAAAGCAAAATTCGATGTATTAATAATTATTATTAATAGCTAATCTAGGTTAAAGTGCCGCAGCAATAAAGCTTCCGTAAACTTTACGTAAAGTTCCTAAAAGGCCTCCTAAACTTTTCCGGGCTATAACTATAGCTTATACTATTTAGTTAGTCCCTTCTTAGTTTTCTTCCTTACCGCCTTTAAGCTTTTTACTCCTTAGGTTAGGTCTTGGGAAGCTTCCGTAATATAGTTAGATAGGTATTAGGCGATGTCTAAGTAGTTATAGATAAAGCGCCTATAGAAATTGGCAAAGCCTAGGAATACTTAAATATCCCAGTAGCTCTTTAGCTCCGGCTACTCCTAAATTGTCTACACCCGTACTAGGTCTATAACTATACCTATAGGCGTTATAATATAACCCAGGAACTCGACCTGCTTGGTATTAAAGATATACTTTAACGCCTTAGCGTAGAGGCCCTAATTATCTAAACGTTCCAGTACTTCGCGGACGTGTTACTCGTGTTAATCCTTATTTTCTAAGTAGATTAAAATATTGTCTAAATAAATAATGTATATACGGTTAACTAGTCCCCCTAAGGCTTTGTAAATATATAATTGGAATATTGTAGGCGTATTAGCTAGCCTAAAAGGTATCACCAGATACTTAAAGTGGCTATATTAGGTCTTAAAAGCGGTCTTCTATTTATCCCCTTCTTTAATATGGAGCCTATAATAGGCGTCTTATAGATCCAGCTTTGTAAAGGTCTTCACCCTAGATAGTTAATCTAGCATTTCACTAACCAGTAGTAGTAGGTAACGGTTCTTAATTATAATCTTGTTAAGACCGTAATAGTCTATATATAGCCTTATAGTTCCATCTAGTTTTAGGATAAAGAGGATCAGTGCGCCTACTAGCAACTTACTAGGCTAGATCTACCCCTTTTCTAGTAACCTATTAAGGTACTCCTATAGGATCTTAAGCTCTTTACGCGAGAGGTTATAAATAGGAAGGTTTAATGGTTATTTACCTTCTTCTAAATTAATTGTATGATTATACTCTAAGTTCTATAGTAGGACTTTAGCTCTCCTACCCGAAAATACCCTTAGTAAGTCCCTTAGGCCTACTAGAATATTTAACAAATTAGGGTCGCGTTTGTCCTCCGCGTTATTATTAGGTAGGTCCTAAAGCTCCCTTAGGATGCTCGCGGGCAGCGTTATACGCTATAGTAGTTACTTATATATAGTTGCCACTATACGTTATACCGTTTTATACGGTAGCCAGTAGAGGGTAGGGAAATCCTTAACGTAGCGCTTAAGATACTATAGCATACTCTCCGTATATTACTTAAGCTAGAGTAACCTATAATGGTTAAAGTATTTTATAAGATCCTTAAGATCGCCGCCTCCCTATAATGTCTCCGCAACCTATCTAGTAGTTCCCTATAGGGTCTCCGTTATAGAGGGGTTATTACCTATACTAGGCTCTATACCTATCTTGCTATTAAATAAGGGTTAGATCTAATACTCCTTTAAGTATAAAGCGTACACTATTTTGCCTAGGGCTATATTCTTTAGGATATTCTTTAGGCTTATTAGTAATATACGCCCTTTTAAATCTTTATCGTTCTACCATTTAAAGGCTCCAGTCTTAAAGCGTATTTTAGGATCTACTTCTGCAAGCCAAGGGTATTTAAGGATAAGGTTATAACCTACGAAGTTAGCCGCCTAGAAGGGTTACGGGCCGACTACCTTAGTGTGGTTATATATGTCGGCTACTAATACTATAAGCTTGTAGGCATTATATAGTTTAATCCAATGCTTATCTAGGAAGCCTATAATAGGTTTCCGCCACCTTTATAATGGGATAAGTTTATACTCTTTTCCCAAATCATATTATATAAGATTAATTTCGGCGCCACTATTATATAATACTTGGAACTAACGCACCTCACCTATAGGGAGTGTTATTTCCAGCTTAACAGCGATATAGAGAGTCTCTCCTTCCGTATCTTGCCCTAGTTATAGCTAGAAGAGGTCCGCGACTAGGGCTTTTCTTTTTTTAGATTATTAGTGCAATTATCGCCCTACTTGTTTTTCTAATAGGATCTACCTCCGGAGTTTTCTCTTAACTTTTTAAAGTGTTCCTATAAAGGTGCCGGATGGGTATTAGGTTAGCCTTAGGAGTCTTTCCTATTATTTAAGGTTCCTAACTTTAACCCTTCTGAAGTTCTCTTTAAAAACGGCTTCTTTAAAGGTTAGATCTGCCCTACGTTACTACTAAAATGCCCGCGCTTCTAGTGACCCCCTAGCTTCCTACTAAAAGAGGTCTAGTTCCTTACTATATCTTTAGCGTTTAGAACTACTCGTTCGAAATCCGTATATATGGTAATCCGCAATAGGGCTCCCACGCGCTTTATTTTGTTATAAATTACTAGCTTAATTCTAGCCTAGATAAACCTAATCTTCTCCTTCTTATAGATGCTACCGTCCTTATTTTTAAAGGGCTCTAAATTTATCTGCTAAGCACAAGTTTCTATAAAGTTTATAAACTAGCGGAAGTTATAGCGGTCTAGCTGTGTCCTATTCCAGAATAGCTCTATATTATTATATTATATAATATACAGATCTTAAGTCCATTTCTTTAAAAAGGGTTGCAGCTATGGCCATATAGTGATTTGCTCTTTATTAAGCTAATTAAGTGCAATCTAGTTTAGCGATTGGTCTTTAATCTTGCTAATAATCCAGCATATACGCTCTTTGGTATTATCTCGTATTATTAATATTTTAAAGAAGTTGTCTACCTTATGAACCTAATTATCTAACTACTAGGCGTTGGGTTTATAGCGGAGTTCTAAACTACTAAAGGCCTTAGCCAGTTAGTCTATATCCTTTTTTTATTTATAGCGTAGATAACTCTCTAAGTCTTCTATACCTTAGGTAGGTACTAGGTAGCTCCTAGAAAGCCCTTGGCCTTAGCTAGGTTATAAAAGATTTTATTTAGCCTAGATTAAGCTCTGCTAGATCTAAACCTGCCCCTAGAGGTTTTTAATATATTTATTAGTGGCTCCTTCCCGCATGGCTTCCAAGAGCCTTACGGTAGCTTCCCGATATCTATCTTAAAGAGCATCAGTTTAGGGCTCTTAACTTTCTAACCTTAGCCTTAGGGAAGCTCTGGCTATAGAGGTAGTATTAGTACTAGTAGCTAGTGTAGATTTCCCTATAAGGCTTAAGTCTTAAGTTAGTAGTTAGTTTAGATTACCTAAAGGGGTAGGCCCGCTTGGCTTGTAAGCAGTCTATACACCACTACTATACCAATTATAGGCCGGTAGTCTTCCGGGAGGATTCCGGTTAGTTCCTTAGTTAAACGCATTAGTATATTCCTCTGGCATTTCTAGCTTAAGGGAAGATCTTAGAGTCGCCTCTAGCGCTTAATCTTCTAATTAGCCTAGGTGGGGCCAAAGGGGTTCTAGTTACTTTCTGGCAGCGTTGCGACCGTTATAAAGGGTGTCTACGTTTTCCTTAGCGGTAACCGTAGGTATATAAAAGTCTTTAAGCTCCTAAAGCATCTAGGTATTAGGGCTCATTTAGCTATCTTACCCAGAGGGTTATATTATCGCAATCTCTTACTATTGGAGGGACCTTCCTGCCTTACCGCGACGGCTTTCCATAAGGTGCCCGTGGAGTTTCCGTTTAGGTCGTTATAAGATTTTTAAGGGAGGATAGTAGTTATAAACAAAAAATATAAATAAACAATCTAGTCCTTAAAGCCGACTGCCTTTCTAAAAAGGAGTAGGAAGGATTTAAATATAAGGGGATTTTGTAGACAGGGAGCTATAAGGACACGATTGTGGAATAGGATAGATTAGTAAGAGAGACGAATCCTTAAGGAGGTAAGGCCTTTAGGATTGTGGAGACTATATACTACGGGCACGTGCCTCCGGCACGTAACCGGTAACTATTTAAGGGGCGTCTGGGGGTTGTCCTGAGGGCAACCTAAGGTGACCGTAATAATATCCCTTACACCTAATAGCTCTATTAGAGCATTTACCTTTCTAAGATTAGAACTTATATAGTTATAGTAAACGAAGATAAGGTAGAGCCACGGTACTATATTTTAGGGTATTATCTCGGGTTTTATATAAAGGTTAGCTTTCTAAAATAAATAGGCATCCCCTAGGCTCTTTAGTTAAAGAAACCATCCTATATTAAGACGTTAAAAAGATAGTATACCTATTCTTAATAGCTCTTATTTACGGCTTTATTAATATTACCCTTTTAGGGGATCCTATTTTCGGCTTAGACCTAATAAAAATCTTTAAAAATTCTATAATTAACAACTAAGTAAGAGGTACGGCATTTTTAAATAACCTAAAAGGGCTAGTCCTAAGCCAGATAACGGTGGCATTAGAGTAAAGCATAATTATAGGCACCTAGTTTATAGTAATTAACAGCATAACTAGAACTAAAGGGGACTTAATTAATAAATCTGGCTAGGTGCTTAATTTTAAAGGATAATATAGTAGAATTAATGAGAACGCTTTAATTAATAATAAAGCTATAGATAACGCTAAATTCCTTACTAAAGTTAAGGGTGCATTTCTAGATAAAGGTATATTCTTATATCTTCTTCTTTATAGAAAATCGGAATCTTAACCTACTAACTACTCTTTTTTAGAGAGAAGTAGTATTTAAGAAGAACCTAAACTTTTAGAAGTAAGGCACGAAGATATATTGTCTGCTATAGTATTAGATTAACCTATAAATAATAACTATAAAATTATTGCTTATAAACGCAAATCTACTTCCCCTTATAGGCGTAAATCTGCTTCGCCTTATAACTAGAGGTTGGCTATATAGCGTAAGTATAAAGCTATCCTACCTTATAAGAAAACTCTTATTACACCTTAAAGATCTACTAGAAAAAGTAAGCGTATAGTAATAAACCCCTTTAGGCGAATAAAGTACGGATATAAGCCTGACTTAGATACCTTAATAGATAAAATAAACTTAAAATAGATTAAAATATAGATAGAGTAGCTAGCATTAATAAAGGCGGTAAAAGGTAAAGAGAATTATATTTTATAAACTAAGATATAAAAGTTCGAAGAGATTCTAAATTTAGAGATAAAGTAAGTATACTTAGCTAAGATAGAACCTCTAGAAGTATAGGAATATATATATTAAATCTAATAGGTATAGAGGCGTATGCTATTAGGTTATAAGGGAAGGGATAAGATTAAGAGCTATAGGGATATCCTTAATAATTTATATAATAATTTAGATATATTCTACTTCTAGAGCTTATAATAGTAATAGTAAGTAGGGTTATTCTATATAAAAAACTAAAATATATTTATTATGCTTTTGAGGCTATTAGAGTTAGGGTTAGATAATATTTATTTACAGTTAATATAGTATTACGTATAAGTAACCTATGTTAATTAATATTGGCCTAAGTATATTGCGATTACGCTATTATTAATCTAATAGATATATTTACCGAAACTAATTATATAGATTCGCCCTTTAATTACAACTTATCTTAATAGAACATTATTTACATTATAAGACTAAACGTATTAGGAGTACCTCGCGGAAATAAATAAAGGAAGCTAGTACTATTCTAATAAGTAATATATACTATAATACTTACCTAATCCACCTAAAACGCATTATAATCGCCGCTACCACCTATAATGCTTACTAGAGGATATAATATAGCGTATTAACTAATATACTACCTTAGCTAGATAAGCATAGCCCTTATAAAGGGGATAAGGGGTAATATTATTAAAGAGCAGCCGTGCTATTCGGCGCGCTTTAAGGGATCTTAAAGCTGGCGATTTAGTCCCTAGAATAGTTATAAGGTATTACTATTATAGAGAAAGGGAAAAAGGTAGGATCTATAAAGCTTAAGGTTGCCTTATATAACACATTTTGTAAATTAAATAATCTATATAGCCCTATTAGTATAGCTTTAAGAATTTTTAATATTAAAACGTACTAGAAATCCAGTTTATCTCCTATATTTACCTATGTAATAAAATTTATTAAGTATAAAAGAGAATTTTTAAAGGGAAAGAGAATTTGGCCCAAAGATAGGGTAGAAAGGAGAAGGAGTGTAATTCTAATTATATTTATACTATACTGTGCTCTTAGTTTAAAGGGATTCTCTAGCTTAAATATATAGGCCCATTACCTATATATCTAAATTAGGATTTAGTTTCACAGATCCTAGAATATAAAACTTACACGTATATAATAGCTTATTTTCTAAAACCGTAAAACCGGAACTAGATTTCTAAATTCTAGTTTTTAAATCGCTATTTAGACTTTAATAATAATAAATTCAATTTACCGCCCGTCCCGGTCCCCCTAGTAGGTCCACGCAGGCTAATACCTTCTATAGGAAAAACTCTACTTAGAGAAAACCCGTTCGCGGGCCGCGCTGGGGAGACGACAGCGTTCCAATGTCGGAGCGCCGGCTGCTCGCCTTCTACCTGTCTGAGAGTCTATATAATAAGCCAACTAACCGCGCTTCGCGGACGATATTACTCTACCCCTTCTTCCCTTATCCTTTTTACCCTTATTCTTTTACCAGTCTTTTAAGCTTTAGAAAGGCTAATATTTACTTATATCCTCTATATCTATTACCTTTATAGCCTGGAACTAAGTTAAGGCACCTAACTATACTAGCCATTTTGCAGCCGCTTAAGCGCTCCTTTTATTGCTTAAAACTTCTTAAAGGCGTTTAGAGTTGCATTTTGCTACGAAGTCCGCCCTTTAGTAGTATGGGCACTGAAATAGCACATAGTGGACTGTCCGCCTAATCCAGCCACATTTGCACCGTGGAAGGATCGCTGGTACTCCGATAGATGTAAGCCATGCATTAAGCCCTATTACCTCCTTGTTAGACTTTAATAATAACTTTTTTTAGCAATAATAGTATAATATATATATAGTCGACTAAGCGCACGCAATACTATTAGCCTTATAATTATTACTATTATATCTTATCCTTAACCACTTTATTAAAATTACTTAGAAAAAGATTATATTATATTTACGGTACCAAATAGACGCATTATTAGGAAGATTATAAAATCTACCACTTAAGACGAAAATCTTTAAGTTATAACCGCTGGGAAAGTACTATAGAAAAAAGCAAAAGAACTAGTTTCTATTTTCTCTTAATATAAGGTGGACTTATTACTAGTAGAGGGAAGGAACGAAATCTAAGTAAACCTCTACCCGCCTCCCCCGCTACTACATCCTCTATTACCTCTAATTGTCACGAATTGTATGTAGAGCAGTTTATTGATAAAATGGGTTAATTAATTGATTTTTTATAAGCCCCTAGGGCTTTAAGCTATAAAGCAGACCTTATAGTGTACGGGCTCTATATATATAACTTGTGCACGTGACCCACGCCTTTAGAGAATACAGATTATCTAATATACCCCCTTAGCTTCAAGCTCTTTGAGGTCAAAGCTAACCACCTTCTCATGTCCGTTAATGAGTTAATTAAACTGTAATCTTATCTAGATCCTTCCGTCTTGCTCTAATACTGTCCCTTAGGTCCTCTAGTTACTTCTCCTTATTTAGCCACTCCTTAATATCCACCATTCCGATTATATTAATAAAGCTTTAAAACCTTTACTTGGGCAGGGCCTTTATAAGTCTATTAGTAATTATCTCCTTTGTCGCTGTTTATTAAAATTATACTTATCTTATTACGTATTCCTAACGTAGCCAGTATTAATAAATATTAACGTGTTAGAGCTTCGTGATTAGCTTTGCCGTGTCTTCTATAATTAGTTGGAGTGTCTAGATATTATCGCAGTTAATAATTAAGGGCTTATTTAGGTATAACGTTATTGCTTTAAATAGCCTGCTGATAAAAATAGCTTCCTTTACTATCTATAATAGGGCTAACAACTTAGCTTCTATGCTTAACGTTGTTACTATTGTGGTGGGGTAAAATGGGCCACTACTTAGTGCCTTGGCATTTTCCTGTATATATCGAGCCTTCGGCTTCTTTCCTTCTCTCTACCACGACCTACCGGAATACATTCTTTCCTTTCTTCTTACTGACTGCTTTCCTACTAATTGATGACGACTGACGACTAACCGACCGACTGACCGACCGACTGACCGACAGACAGCATTGTGACTTCCTATCTAAGAGGGACCGCGTACACCACCACATATGGCATTCCACGTGGGGACGACGGCAAGCTCTTTAGATTAGAAGTCGGGCATTCTATACACAACTCTATACATAGGAGACGCGCAGAAACATACTACAGCTATAGAAGAAACAGCTAACTGTAGAAGAACGACCAAGCTATAAAAGAACCGCCAGCTAGATAAACGAGACAGTAGTAAAGAAGCAGACAGTATCGGACAGTAAGGGGAACTAGGTAGTCCCTAAACAGAAAAACCGGAAAAGATAGAACAGTTAGACTTAACGCATAGGCTAAAGAGTGGCAATAGAGTGTCTCGGAGAGTTATAAGCACAAGGACGTTAAGCGAACCAGTAAGCTAATTAGACGACTTTGACCGTTACCCGATATTTCTACTACCCGCGCACGAGTATGGCCAGAGCTTTGTTAAGAATGTAGAGACAATAGGTAGCCAAGGGCTAATTAACTAGGTGGAAACGAGATCTAAGGCATCCGGCGGTAGAGGAAGTTAGCACTACCCTATAAGAATAGAGGTAATACCAAGTAAGGCCGCAAGCATATAAGATCGGATCTGCCCTTAAAAGCTTCCTATTCTGGCTTAGCTTTATCTTCTTTTAAGTTATCTGGATTGTGTTAGCGGCGGCTTTAGAGGCGTTCTATAAAGAAGTAGATGTAAGTGGAAGCCTAAGGCGTAGTAGTGCCCTACCGCGCGGAACGACAGCAGGCTAAAATAGACGGACGTATTAAGACCCAGTGGCTGTAGATAATAAAGATTCAGTGCTCTCCTAGGAAGACCCCCCCTCAGGTGTCAAGAAGTAGGTGCCTTCCGTTAGAGACTAAGCTATATAAGTAGACCAGCCGCAGCATGTACCTATTAAGGTATCGCCAGGGTAGCCATCTAGGATATCCTCTAGTAAGACCACGGCCATGCAAGTAGACCAGCCGTAGTAGTTACCCGTTTAGGTAGCAAGGGAAGTACACCATATGTTTGTTCTAATAGTAGCAATGCCAGATCCTTTAGGGTAAGGGGTTCCACGGTTTAACGGAAAGAATGTCTCTAGGTTTATTAAAGACTACGAGGGCATATGCAGTGCTCCCATCAATCCGACGAAGTTTTAACGGCCATTTATTTCGTCTAATTAGCCACCTAGTCTATTTGAATTAATTAGCTTAATCTAAACGGCGCTTTCGCTTAATCCGATTAGTAAATTGATAGAATTCTATATATACCGTAATTACTACAGAAACTGGTATTTTAAGGTTTATAAGGCTGTATAAGGCGTATTAGGAGACTATTCTAACCAATCAGAGACTACGGTTTTAACCTTACCCTATAAAATCTATTAAACCGACTTAAATCCTATAAGCTATTAGCTATTATAATCACTATAGCACCATAGCTATATGCCCTTAATATCTCTTAGAAAGCTCTACGACCTTTAATTTACCATTTTCCTTCTTAATGGCCTCTACTAGTACCTTAGTAGCTAGTTCCCAGACTAATTCAGTGCTCTTTCCATTATCACTATTTAACACGCTTTAACTACACCTAAGGCAGCCTATATACGGCCTCTCTGGCTTTGTTTTTAAGCCTAAATATACCAATAGCCTTTAGCTTACTCCTCCTCTTATAAATAAGTATTTACAGCCGAAACGAAGCTGGATATGGCAGTATAGTACCTTAGTTAAAGACAGTACCGGTAACCAGTACTAGCTCTACTGCCACTATAAGTAGAGGCCTGTTACTTATAATCTTTACTAATTAAGTAGGCTATAGTCGTACCTTACCGCTAGTAATTAAGGCAGTAAGTTCTATAAGCTATATAATCAAGCATATAGTCCGGCATTACGGCTTTAGTAAGACTAGTATACACGTTAAAGAAGAGCTAGCTACTCCGCTATCGCAGCCTCTATACCCTTAAGTCAACTTTATTAAATACCGCAAGCGCCTTATTACCTTCGTCGTCTACAATAATATCTCCTTTTAAGGTGGCTTATTAGAGCACCTCTATCAGCTTATTAGCCTACTTAATCCCACAGCTTTGGAGCTATACCCTAAATTGTCGACTATACTGCAGAAATGGGTACTTAAAGATACAGAGATTATGGCTCTTCAGCTCCGCGAAGTGCTCCATCGCGCGGCATTAAAGATCTCCCTTATACTTAATATCTAGACCTCGCCTAACTACCTAGCCTTTCTAGGTATTAAGACCCACTTTATTAATAACAAAGGGAGGCTTTAAAACCTCCTTATTGCCTTCCGCGTCATCTTTAGGCCTTATACTAGCGCCAATATTGCTTTAATTGCAATAGCAGTTATTAAGGCCTATAAGATCTCTAATTGGATCGCGTATACTATTATAGACAACGTAAGTAATAACAACACCTTTATAGAGCGCTTCTACGACTACCTAGGCATAAATTGGAAGCACTACCGGCTTCGCTATAGCTGCTATATCCTTAACCTCACTACTAAACATAGCCTCTACGGCGTTAAGAAGGAGAGAGGTATCCCAGTAAACGTGGCACTTAAGGCCTACTAGCACAAGCAGGAGAATAAAGCTGCCCTAGTATTAGAGGCGCAGATCCACACAGAGCACGTAAATAAGAAGGCTATTAAGAAGCAGCGTAAGGTATAGCGTCAAAAAGGGCCTATCGGCATGCTTTATAATATTACTATACACGCGATAATAACGCCTTAACACTATAAGGCCTTTTGAGAGGCTTAACAGGCTATTAACGACGATAAGAGTATTAGGCTCTATAGCCTTATTAAAGAGAATGCGATGCGCTAAAATGGCACCTATAATATAATTAAGAGGGGTCTGTTTAGCTTTTATTATGCCTCCGCCCGCCTATTACATATTAGATCTATATTTTACTAACTTACCTTTAACCGCTAGGGCTATAGATGCGACTAGCAATTAAGCGCTATATCTAAACCTAGAAGACCTCCTCCAACCAAAGCATTACGGCTAATTAGCTCACCGCTAATAATTGGGATACCCTACTATAGATTAAGACTATTCTTAAGCCTCTTATAGAGGCTACCTTTAAGTTATAGTACCGCGCCGTTAATAAGAATACTAGATCCCTTTAGCAGTGGCTTAATAAGCTTAACAGCCTCCTTAGCTTTATGGAGGGTTAAAAGGCGGCTTTTAAAGCTAGTCGCTATAGCTATAAGAACGTTACTACGCTTATAGAACTTATATAGCAGAAGCTCGATTACTACTACCGGCTTAGTAATAAAATACTAGCCTACCGCGCTGCTATTATCCTCTACCTTAGTAAGAAGCTCTACTAGTTTATAAAGCACTAGATCTTTAGGCCTAAATAGCTAAAGGATATTAAAGAGACCTTTAAGGAGCTTGCTTACTTTTATTACGGTAGTTAACCTTCTAAAATACTAAAAGCCGCTATCTGCAGCTCTCTACGTAAGCATAAGCCTTATACTAACTATAAGCCTTACAAGAGCGACTCTAACTAGGAGGCTAAAGATTTTGTTGCCAATAAGCTCTCCTAGTACCTAGGTAGCCCGCCAGTTAAGCGCTTAACTACTGTTAACGGCAGGAAGGTATTAATTAACGTTATTAAGTGGTAGTTTACTCATTAGACTAAGTATCCTATCCTTAGTGCTCTTACTCTTAACCTTACTACAGCGCCGCCAGAGAGTAGCGACCTAAAGCGTAAATTTAGTAACGCTTTAAATATCTTCACTAATAAGCGTAATGGGCTTAAGCTAAGTATAATTAAGGCGCTTATACTACTGAAATTAGGCTATTAAGAAGGCTTAAAGCTCTCTAAAGTAGCGGCGGTAATATAATACTGGCTGCGTTGCCTTAACACCAAGATCTCCTATACAAATTGTATTTATAGTATTCCTATATCTTTATAACTGTTAGTATTACTATAAGTAGCTAGGGCGCTTAAGTAATAGCGCCTTTAACTTCTACTATATAAATTTGCTATATTTACGCGAGCCTAAGATCGCAGCAATTCCCAATCCAATTAAGCCGTTTAATCGCAATTAATTAATTTAATTTAATCCCGAAATTGGCTTAATCCGCTTCAAAATGGCCCAATTGGGGGTCGGATTGAGTTGTTGGGAGCACTGGGCATATGTTAAAGGTATTATATAGGCAAAGACCGTAGACTCGCGTGTCTCCCTAACTATTACGAGGAGATATACGCGGAAGATATCTAGGTAATGCCAGAGTTTAAGTAAGGAGAATAGAAAGGGCTAGTAAACCGCCTTAGAGCTAAGTACCAAGTAGACAACTACTACCAATGTATAAAGATAAGAGACTTTATAAAAGCTTTTGTTTAAAAATCTATAGAACAACTAAGCGACTTACGTCACTATATATAGGACTTCACTACCATCTTAGCTAAGGCGATAGCTGTAGGAAACCTTACTAAGTAAGAGAAGGGGCGATAGTTTATATACGGACTTCCTATTAAATACCGCAAGCACGTAATAGAAAAGATAGGAGCTATAGCAGATAAGCCTAGTACCCTTATATTTAAAAGACTAAAGGAGGCTATAGAGTTAAGGATAGTGGCTATAGAGGGCGCTAAGCAAATAGATGTCCTTTTAAAAGAAGATGCCCTAAATATCCAGCTAATATAGGAGCTACGGTAGCAAAGGGATAAGCTTAACCGCAGGAGAGAAGGAAGGCTTCTAGATAGACTAGGTATATACAAAAGAGCCCTAATATAGCAGTAGTCACCTACTACGGATTAGGCTATAGTTTAAAGCCTAGCATAAGGATATAGCCTAGCACTAGGATATAAAGACTAGCAGAATAGTACCTAACCTTTATAAGACTCTTAACCTCCGCAAGGCTTTTAATATCTATAAAGCTCTTAATATCCGCAAGATTCTACTACCTTTAGACAGCTATAGTGGGACGTATAAGGTTAGTAAGGTACGCGAGGATAAGGCTAGCGGATATGTTTTAGATGCGGAGGAAGTTACTATTTTACTAAGTACAAATATTAAGGCTTAAAGGATCTTATTTAGCGAGGATTTGTATATCTATCTAATTAAGGAAGGCTAGTAGTGGGGACGCGTAATCGGCCTGGACCTATACTTTTATGGCTTAGTAATAAAGGATAACTAAAGGGTATTAAGGACTGGCTCTGTATATACTAAGGGATAGACTTAAATTGGCTAAAGGAAGAATAGATATAGTAATAGGCCCCTATAGTATAAACGGATTTTACAGCTTTCTATAATAGAGTAGTACTAAAGAATAGTAATAAAATGCGTATAAATTAGGAGGACTACTATTAAGTACGGCCCACGGATTTAGTAGTAACGCTTAGCTAGTAATATCCACAGACCTTTAGAGACAGCCGTATAACTAGGACAACCGTTAAGTAGTAGGCTTTGTAGTAGGCTCCGTAGTAGGTTTTATAATAGGTTCCGCCGTAGGAGAAGAATATATAACCGGGAGATTATATTTAGATTAGGTTATAGCCTATAGATAAAATAGCTAAAGCTAAAAAGAAGAATAAATTGTCTAATTTTTAGAGACGGTTTTAGAGACGGACGCTTAACTAGGTCAGCCGTTAACCCGTAGGCTCTACAGTAGGCTCTATAAAAGGTTTAGGATATTTAACTAGGGGATAGTTAAGTTCTAAGGTAGGGGAGGAGACGCAGGTGATGGCCGTATAAAAGATTTCTATTTATTTACTTAGTTATAGTATTTCCTAAAGCTCCTTTTCTTATTTACTTTCTTAATTGCAACGCGTTAAGATACGTTAGTTATAACAACCTACTACAAAGATGTTAGCTTAGCTTACCGCCTATTACCAAGCTAATAGCGATTTTCTATACCCGGCACGGAAAATCCTAATTGGTCTATTTAGTAATAAAGCCAGCAGAACTCTACACTGCCCCTAGAATTTAATAATGCGCTAGCTATATAACGAGAACGGCACTAAGAGCCTTAATTAATTGCACGGATATAGAGCCGATTATATAATGTAGAGCTAAATATAGAGCTATACGCAGAGCCTTAATTAAACGACTATACGGAAGCCTTAGTCTTAAATAACTGTATAGAAGCTATAGTTAGTTAAAGGACCAAATTAAGCCAGAGCCTTAATATTAGCACGTCGCCGTCACTAAATCAAATCAGTCAAATGTTATTAAATTAGAGCCTTTAACTAGGCCGACTTTGTTCCTTATTTAAACGACAGCTAATTACAGCTCTGCCACTACCACCTAAATTTAGTACTATATTAGCTACACGATAAGAATAGATACCGCGATAAGGAAGGGACCTATATAAAGGTAATAGCATAATATTAGTAACAAAGCACTATGGAAACGGTAGAGTAGTATATAAAAAGGCACTATAAGAGGTTATATATAGGGTACAGCTAACCACGTTAAGCCTAAGCTATCCTTATACGGCTAAAGACAGGATAAAGCCGTATCTAGCTAAGCTAGTAAAGGGCCTTATTAAGGATTATAAGGGGAATAGGAATTAGACGTATAAGAGCTAGCGCTTTTCCTTAGAGGTTGTTTAATAAATGTTAGCGACTTAGTTAATTAAGGCACGAGTATAGTAAGAGGGACGCGCAAGCCTATACGATTGGATTATCTATAAATGAGAATCTAAAGCTAGAGAAAGGAAAGGAGAAGAAAAGCAGCGCCGGTCGAAGTAGGGTTCTTTTATAGGGTTCTCTAGTCACGTGACCGCGAAGTTTTGCTAAGTTCTGCTAACTAAGTTCTGCTAAGTTCTGCCAGTTCTACCAGTGCCGTAATATTACCCCCCCCTTAGCAAAAGCCTACCCTTAGGCTTTATAGTCCGTATTATACTTATAGGGCGTTCTTATCTTTATATTCTTCTAGTAGCTTATCGTCTTTGCTATACTAGCACTCCATCTACTCGTCTAGGTACTTTAGGGGTCCTAGTTTATTAGGGTAGCGGTTATAGAATTTTTAAAGCTTATAGGGACTGCTAATAAAGTTCTATATAGGGTACTAGGTAGGATCTAGGTTATAGCCTTTCCAACTAACGCGGTACTTTAGCGTTTTCCTTACTAGTTTATAGGCTAGTACTTCTTTAATTTCCTATTCATTGTCGCCATTGACTTAAATTGGTAGGGGAGGTTCGTTCTTTTATTTAGGTAATAGGTTGTTTATAGCTTTCTATAGCTTATCCGGCGAGAAAATAGGGTAAACCTTAATTGAATCCGGGAGCTTTACTTTATACAAGTTACCTATCTTCTTAAGGACCTTATACGGTCCCGCCATCTAATAGTCTAGCTTACGGCTAGGCCGTTCCGTCTTTTAGTTCTGTATTATTACCTAGACCATATCGCCTACAGTAAAGTTAGGTTTGCGCCTATACTTATTTGCCTACTATTCTATTGATTTCTAGGCCTTTTCTAGATTTATATAGGCTACCGTCTAGGCTTCTTCTAAGCGCTTAGCGTACTGCTAGGCTTCCTTATAAGATAGTTTCTCGCGTACGGTCCGTAGTCCTTCTAGTCTATCCTAGTTAAAGCTTATTTGGGGTAAATACCCCATTTCTAGTTAGATAGGTGCAAATCCCGTAGAGTTATAGGGTAAAGTCGCCTAGGCGTAGTCTATTAGGGGTAGCAGTTCGCCCTAGTTATCCTAAAAGTAGTTAATAAAAGGCCGGAGTCTCTAATCTAAATATTAATTTACAATCTCCGTCTAGCCGTCTGTTTAGGGGTAGTATACTATAGAGAGCTTTAACCTAATACCTAGGATCCGGGTAAACTTGTTTTAGAAGGCTAATATAAATTACGGGCTATAATCGGATATAATAGTATCTGGTAGTCCGTAAATGCGGTAGACGTAGTAGATATATAGTTGGGCCGCCTCCTTGGCATTAATATTCTTATAATAGGGAATTAAGAACGGGCGCTTGCCAAAGCAGTTAACTAGAATCATAACCATATTATATCCGTCGCGGTCTATAGGTAGCTTATAAAAGTCTATAGAGATATACTGCTAGGGGCGGTCGGGTATTAGGAGAGGTTTTAATAGTCCTAGGGTCTTATCTCGTGGAATTATAGATCTACAGTAGCTGTCGCAGTTCCGTATATAACGGTCAATATCTATAACCATTTTGGGCCAGTAGTAGCGGTCACCAATAATCTTACGGGTTTTATTTTTTCTAGGGTAGGCCGTAGAGACCTAGGTATAAGCTTCGGCAATAAGCCGGGTCCGTAAGTTCTGTTCCTTAGCTACTACTAGCCGTTCCTAGTACTTAAGTAGTCCGTTTTCGAGGGACTATAGGCTAGTAACGTTCTTTGCCTTTTTACGGTATTCCTATAGAGAGGGGGTCGTTCGGTTAACCTATAGTAGTTTATTAATAAGGTTAAGTTCGGAGGAGTTAACAAGACATATCTTAGCGCCTAAGGAGTCCGTACTTAGTTCTGCCCATATCTAGGGGTTAAGGTATTCTAATTGTAGTAGCGTCTGGGTCTGTAGTGAGATCTTCACAGCCATCTGGTTATCTAGATCTTACTTACGCCTTATAAAAGCGTCCGCACGGTTTATAGCGCCTAGTCTATATATAATTAAGAAGTTAAACTAAGATAGGGTATCCGCCTAGCGTGCCTGCTGGGCTGTAAGGGCCTTAGTTATTATAAAGTATTCTAGGGCCTTATAATCTAAAACTACCTTAATCGGCTTAGGGGTCCCCTCTAGCTATACACGCCAGTGCTAAAAGCTAGAGATAATAGCCAGCATTTCTT
>Ga0307515_10009203_pt1 | contig 19133 bp, 6 predicted proteins | sample 17_EM_MG_FD_194513 | JGI IMG/M metagenome (GOLD analysis project Ga0307515, IMG submission 194513) | Populus trichocarpa ectomycorrhiza microbial communities from riparian zone in the Pacific Northwest, United States - 17_EM | ecosystem: Host-associated > Plants > Roots > Unclassified | place...
TTTATATTACTTCACAACACAATTAACACCTAAATCAGCTAGTATACAGTAATAGAAAATTTTTATAGGCTTCAGGCTTTAAAATAAGCTATTATTTGTATATATTGAGTGCGTGGTTATGGAGTTGTGAGGGTGCGAAGTTGTAGGGTGCTGTTTTCGCGTGGCCACGACTTTTTCGCCTAGCCCTTGGACCGCGCAATAAAAGATTTCTCCTTCCTTTTTTAGAAAAGCGTGGTTTTGGTGCCAAGACCCCACCCAAATATACTGACTTTTTGACTTCAAGCTTATAAAAAGCAACTCTACACCAACTTTTCGATAGAATATATTCACTTAATCGCTCGCAATGCACTCTATACTCCTTCTGCTATATTTTACACTGTTTTTTAGGCCCAAAATGCCTTCCTACGGCCTTGTAACAAGGGCGCAGGCCGTAGTAATACGAGCTCTAGGTACACCCTTAAAAGTAATTACTTGCGTCACCGGAATTAGCTCTAAGCACATCAGCAACCTCTAAAAAAGGTAGTAGAGAATAGTTAGCGTGTAGATTGGGTCCTCCTTAATAACTACCCTAAAGATAAGCCCCGCCTAGGGCCTAAAAGAAGATTACCCCCAATCTTAAGCAGAAGGTTATTAACGCTATTACGTACAATTAATATGGGCGTGAAAAAAGCGTTAAAATGCTTACTCGCGAAACAGGCCTCTCCTTATTAGCTATTTAAATTATTCTTAAAAAGCACGGCTTTCGTAAACCAAAGCTAATAAGGAAGCCTGGATTAACTCTAGCCATAAAGGCTAAACGGTATAAATTTATATTAGCTTACTGCAATTAGACGTTAGAAGATTGGAAGGCTATAATTTAGATAAATGAAATAAGTATTGTTTTAGGCCACCATTAAGGGGGCTACTAAGTATAGCGACGCCCATACAAGGCCTGAATGCGCAGCTGCGTATAAAAGCGGTAGAAGGGGTACTCTAAGTTTATATTTTGGGGTTACTTTATATACGACTTTAAAGGCCCTTATTATATTTAGAAGCCTTAAACAAAGAAGGAATTAGAAAAGTTAAAATTCATTATTAAAAACTAGAATTAAGCTCTAGAGCTAGAGGCGTATTAGGCTTAAAAGAAACATTAAACTACTAAATATATATATATATAAAAACTGCGTTACAAGAAGTATATAGGCGGAGCCCCTACTAAATAGAAGTTTACTATATTAAATAGAGCTTTTACTTAATTAGATAGAGGTAGAATTAACTAGTAGTAATACTTAACAAATATTTTAATACTAAAACTTCTTCCGTTTACTTAGAGCTTTACTTATTTAAATCCTAATATAATTATATAGGAAGATAAGGCAATTTCTTATACTGCAAAGATTTACTAGGTCTACTTTAACGCCTATAAGATTTAGCGTCTTATTTAGCTAGGTAATTTACCTAACCTAAATATAATTAAACTATTGGGGTTACTTAAAACGGCTTATTATAAAAAGGGGCCCACTTACTTCCAATGTAGCTATAAAAAAGGTATAGCTTAAAGCTTAGCGCTATCTTAAGCAGTAGCGAATTTAATAGTGGATTAAGAGGATCCCTTACTATATTAAAAAGATTATAGAGCTAAAAGGAGGCAGTAATTATAGAGAAGGAGTAGAAGATAAGCGGCGAAGTAGAAAGCAACTCTATAAGAAAGCCAATCACAAGGTCCCTACGATTGTTAAGGTGCTTTAAACGGGCTATAAGATATTACGCAATTACTGTAGTCTATCTAATACCTATCTGCAATTCTTCCTTCCTACGTAGAGCTGCGAGGAAATTAAGAAGATTGCTAAGGAAGAGTAGCAAAAAAAAGTTAATATAATCGTTCCAAATCGGCGTCAAAATACTTAAGGCCCTAGCTTAATTGTAGATTAACAGCTTTATAATTAAAGACTCTAAAGAAATGACCACAATTAGGTGGTTAAACAGGTAAAGAACTAGGTAGAGAGCTAGGAATAGTAGAGGCAATTAAGGCCTTAAAAAGGCTCGAAAGCCTATAGAATATAAGGTGCGATAGAATAAGGTTAATCACGTAAATATTAAATGGTAAAACACTACGTTTTAGAAGCTATATAGATAATATATTAGTATTAAAAGCTTTAAACAAGTTAATTAAGTTGATTTTTAGTAGGGTCTTAGCACCAAAACCACGCTTTTCCGGAGAAGGAAGGAGAAATCTTTTATTGCGCGGTCCTCCGTAGCTTGTTAATTGGAATAGGGCAAAATTGGTAGCAGGCGGATCCCTGTCACATTCGGGGGGGCCGATTTGGCGCGGTTACGACCCAGGTTAGTGCGAGGTTAGGGGTTAGGCCCCCAATATCCGGCCACGGGCTTACAGCTCGGGGGGATCACGGAAAAACTCGGCGGGGTCACAAAGTTTAATGGGGTCAGAACCTTTCTGACCCTACTTAACTTCTAACCCCGCTGAGCTTTATATATATACAGTGCATATACAGACCAATTTTTTTATTTTATAGAATTTAAAGTATTTAATATATATAAAATAAGTTATATGTAGGGATATATAGAGATAAAATAAATAACCTAAGTTGTTAAAATATACCTATATACGCGTTATATAGTCTTAGTATATGCAGAATATATACTTTGCATATACTTACTCTAATACTCTACCAATTTTATATTTATCTTAAAGAGATTTTACCCCTTTATATACTACCTTTTAAAGTATTACCTTTATATTTTATATAAGGTAGGCTATGCTATAGTATCTACTTAGTATATATAATAATAATAAAATTATATAATGCTTAAGGTATATATACTTAGTATATACTTCCTATTAACTATAGCAGTAAATAAGTAAGCTAGGTTATTATAGTATAGATTATATATATATATATTGCATATACTAAGCATATACTAAGTCTACACGTCTACTAGTTTTATATAAGGTAGGCTGCGCTATAGTATCTCCCTATATATACTTAGCATATACTTAGCATATATATCTACTAATAAACCATTTAATGCATATTTAATGCATACGGTCGCTAAAGGTAGGAGTGGATTTGCAGACGTCTAAATTAATTACGGTTAGGTTTCAGACAGTTACTAGCGTCTTTTAAAATCCTAGGCACCTAATTGGTATAACCTTAATTAAAGTTATTATATTAGCGTGCAAATCTACTCGCACGGCCCCCTACTAAAACTAAATCGTTATCTTCCTAACGATTTAAAAGCTCTATTGCCGCTAATATATCTACTAAACGTAATAGAAATAAGGATCTTAATATCGCAGCCGCCTTCTAGAAGTTTAGGAAGGACGGCGCGAAGACTAAGCGAGCCCAATATACCTATTGCGGCTATAAATAATTATTGAAAACTAACGTACTACGTACTTACCTATCTAGCTGCGAGAAATATAAAGCCTTACTATTTATAAAGGATTTAACCAAACTACAGCTAAAATAAAGTCAGATTACTGTTCTAGCACTTAGTTATATTGCTTACAAGGCCCTACAACTTAAATACGCCATAGCAGTATATATGGGAGGCCTACTGTTTAATTACTACCACCAAGAATATATAAGAGCCGCTATTAAAGCCACATATTTAGGGCTAACTCTTCCTAATTATAAGGACCTTGTAGGTGTCCTACTTATAGGCAAATATACCACTTTCCTAGTAATTACTATAGAAAATAGTACACTAACTTATAGGCAGATTGCTATAAGACAATTTAAGGCAGTATCCTCCCTTATATTTCTACCAGCGCCTTACTTAATTTGGTAACCGACGAGTTAATAAATATTAGAAAGCAATAAGTATAGAACCTCTATATAAGCGTACCTAGCTTTAGCGCCTTTTATATTAAGTTAGAAGTCTTATCTAAATAAATAATTAGTGCGAAGTAGACGGCAGATTAGCTAATTAATAAGGCCTCTAAGCTTACTAATAACGACCCATTTGTAACGTTTCCCGCCCCAACGTCGCCATTCGGCCAAAAAGACACGGAGTGCTTGCGAACTTGTTCGCAAGCGCGGGGGGATCTAATATATGTACTCTTACTGTTGGTTACACAAGGGGATATCACGTAGCTACGGTTCGTAGATAGTATGATGATTGTTCTGTTCGATTGTAGAAAGCAAAGGATCGTAAGGATCGCAGTGCCTAAGTAGGGGGCTAATGAGTCACCATAAGGGTGACTAATCAGCGACACATAACCTCTGTCCATACATTCCGACACTTACACTATTGTGACTTAATTCGTAGGCGACGGATACTTGCAATACAATAAGGAGTGCTTAGAAGGAAGCTGTTAAAGATCCTTACCTAGCTTACGTTTTTTTTATACCTTGCGATAGTTACGGCCTATAACTTCTAGTAAAAGATATTATTTAGGAAGTTGTCTACTTCTAGCAAACGGCAAGTAAAGCTTAATTAATTATTACCGCATTTTAGATGTTACTAAAGTAACTTAAAGCTCTATGCAAATGTATAATAGAAACTAATAGTAAGGCAATAGCCTTTATTTTATTATATATTACTAGATAGGGTACTTAGCTCGTAATGGTAAAAAGCATTAATAAGAAACAGGCAGCCCTATAGAAGCTCTTCCTTAATTAAATAATAGCTCTTAAAGATGCAAACGAAAAGGACTTAGTAATTAGGAAGCTTAACACCTTAGTATAAAATAAGGACTTTTAGCAAAGGCTTTAATTTCTATATAGACTACTTACGCCTATTAATAACGTTATTAAGATAAGCAAATTTAATAGAGCTATAATAGGTGACGTAGTTCCTCGCTAAAGAAATATTAGGAATTATCTAATTAAGCTTATAAAGTCGCCAGAGGCCCTTAAAAATACTAATATAGCTTACATTATTAATCGCATATTTAAACCATAATATAAGACTTAAATTAAGGACCTCTACGTCATTGCCTACTTTCTTAATCTACGCTACGCCGGCGACGTCGATTTGCCTTATTATACTAAGCCGCAGTGGAGAAATATACTATATTACTTCTTCGTAAAGCAGAGAGTTAATTATATTGCCGTAATAGAGCAATTTAACGAGTTCTAGAGGAAGGAGGGTTGCTTTAATAGAGGTCTTCCAGTTTAGCAGTATACTAAAAGGAAGGAGGTCTTTTAGGAGTATATTTAAGCTTCTTACCCTAAACTTGGCCCTCTAGCCTTACGAGTTGCTCATACGCCTGCTAATTTAGTGGCGTTAGAGCGTTCTTTTAGTATCCTAAAGCTGCTAATAAATAAGTTTCGAGCCCAGCTGACGCCGCAGCACGTTAATATGTGTAACGTTTCCCGCCCCAACGTCGCCAGTCGGCCAAAAAGACACGGAGTGCTTGCGAACTTGTTCGTAAGCGCGGCGGGATCTAATATATGTACTCTTACAATATGCTATAATATATATATATTATCGAACGAGTTCTTAACCAAATCCTACGACAAAACGCAACACTAGAAGAACTTATAGAAGTGGAAGATAAGGCGGCAGAAGTAGAGGAGGGCTATATAGAGAACCCGGCTCTATAACGGGAGTTAATTACAATTCGGCAGCATTTAAACTAGGAGGAAGCCCGCCGATTTAAAGCCTCTATGTAATACTACTAACGTGGTGTACGGGGTTTTGCACGGGTACTGGGTTTTGCTCGAGCTAGTAGACCGCCTTCCTTTTTAAGCTAGTTAATTTCCTAACGTAGAATACTGCCGCCTCCGAGCTTGAACATCAACTTTTGACCTACTTTTCTACCTTACCAAGCAACAGCTATGCCCTCTAAACCTCGTGCACTAGGTGCAGACGACCGTCTACAAGCTGCTCTAACTGCCTGGCGAACTGGCGGCTTCTATCGCAGCCCAGAAGCCTGCGCGAAGGCCCATGAAGTTACTCCCTCTACCTTTCGAAGACGCCTCCAAGGCAAACACGAATCTCATGAAATCGCCCACATTAACCAATATCGCATTACACTAGCTGGCGAAGCGGCAATCGTTCGGCACTGTATATATCTTGCAAATGCCGGATTTCCTTGTCGACTATATACAATCCGGACGATAGCCAATATTATCCTACACCGCGAACACTCCTACCTCCCTTAGTACCACGAGATTCAACCACTAGGCAGAAACTGGGTCCGTTGCTTCCTAAAACGACAGGACGAGCTTTAAATCTGCTATGTACGGTCGATTGACCAAGAACGAGCTATAGCCGGCGATAATATTGCCCTTGTTACGAAGTTCTTTACCGACTACTCTAATGCAAAGACCCAGTATAATGTTAAAGACGATGATACCTGGAATATGGATGAAACTGGCACCTTAATGGGCTATGCATATAGCGCTAAGGTGGTAATATTGCGAGGCAGAGCCACTAATTTTAAGACGGTTGACGGCTCTAGGGAGTGGGTCTCACAAATTGATTGCATTGGTATGGCGGGGACAACTATACCACCTTTTATCGTCTTTAAAGGCCACGTACATACCGAGAGAATGTGGGAGGAAGCTTACGAAGCTCTTGGCGACTGCGCTATTGGCGTTAGTAAGAATGGCTGGTCAAATCAGGAAATTGGACTAAAATGGCTACGGCACTTTGAGCACTATACCCGGCGAACTAAGGTATGGCAGAGAACGGCAGCAAAGGCAGCAGAAGAAGGAAGAAACAGTGAATTAATTGGCTATCGACTACTGGTTATGGATGGCCATAGTAGCCATATTAACGTCGACTTTATTAAGTACTGTTGGAACCACAAGATTATACCCGTATGCCTACCGCCGCATTCAACGCACCTACTCCAGCCACTAGATCTTGTGATTTTTTCACCTCTTAAGCGCGCATACTCTAGTAAAGTTGACGAATATGCAGCTCGCGGTATTACTGGTATAAATAAAGAGTATTTTCTGAAGATACTTGGCGAGATTCGGCCTCAAATCTATACTAAAGCGTTGATAAGGAGCGCCTTTGAGGCGGTAGGCCTCCTCCCATATAACCCGAATCGAGCCCTCGTACGCTGCTCTGCTCGGCCATCTACTCCTCCACCTCACCCAGCTGAGGCGACAATTCTATCCTCACCTCTGCATCCTCCCCCTCCTGATAGCGCCTATGCTAGATCTCGTTACCAGCAAACAATTCTCAATCCAGAAATAACTCCAGAGGCGACGGAGGCCTGCGTTAACTCGCTAATAACGCACCTACAATCTTTAGAGAATAGTCTTGAGCTGCTATAGGTGGAAAATAAGGAGCTTCGGCAACATACTGATAAGAGGCGGGCAAGGAAGAAGCGGAAACGAACAGTACTCTCTAAGGAATCGGTTCTTACACTAGCGGCAGCTCAGGAGCTTGCTGCTAGTAAGGAGGCTGCCGTAAGGGCTAAAGAAGAAGCTAAGCTAGCTAGGGATACGCTGCGGAAGAAGCGTCAAATAGCAGCTACGCTTGAAAGAGAACAGGTAGAGGCTAGAAAGGAAGCTCGGAGGATTACCGCTGATGCAAAAAAGCTATTTACGCTTCATGATAGAGAAGCAAAGAATGCTGTAAAGGCAGCAAAGAAGGCGCAGAAGGCCTCCGACGCTGCCGCTAAAATTGCTCGCCAGAAGAACACTATTAAGGCCAAATTAGCGGCTACCAAAGCAGCTAGTCAATGGCAATTACATCAATTAACGGCCGAGAGGCTCCAGAAGCAGGCGGAAGAGTCTTCTTCTACATGGGCCGCAGCTCAAGCCATTGTCAAGCAACTCCAGGAGGCAGCTAAGAAGACGTCAGATCTACAGGATCTACCAGAGGATATCGAGGAAGATCAGGACGACGACGATATGAGTAATATGAGCGACGACGAGTCCTCTGATGAGGAGGCTGAGCTAATTGGTGGCGACTGGGGGCAAATTCACCAGCCAATTGAGCTTTAAAACACCAAAAATAGACTTTGGATAGACTTATATATGTATATTAATTGTTTTAAAACTCCTTACTAATAATACAATGATTTACAATGGTCTTTACTAGTTATTTGCCACCAAATGAGCATTTTCGCGAATTTTGATGTTCAAATCGTGCAAAACCCAGTACCCGAGCAAAACCCCGTACACCACGTTACCTTAATAAAATCCTATAATCGCCTGACGCTATACATCGTGATATTATCTCCAAAATCTCTTATACAAATCCTAGAGAATTGTTAAAATCTAGGCCTTTAAAATATAGAGGATCCGGCGCGGAATTTCGGTCAGGATCCGAACCTTCCGAATCTGGTTAGATCAGGATTCACATTTCGGACGTTCGCAACCCTAGCTGAAGGCAAATTGTGGCTACCGATGCGCGTTCTGTATGGGTAAAAGTGTGGCCTCGCCGACCTTTTTCCGGCGCTCCATCGGTGACCCCGTTTAGCTTTCGCCAACCCCCATCATCGGTGACCCGAGCTGCACCCCGGGCAACAACCCCGCATGATCGCGCAGTACTGTCGTTTCGGAAATATTGGGAACTCGCTTAAAGCCACAACGCGCGCATCTACCCCACGATTAAAACAATATAGGTCCAATTTATATAAATAAGGGCTTATTTTATAGCTCTATTTTAAGGCTATAAAATAAGGTTTTATTTATATAATTTTAAGCCAAATTGGTAGAGCTATAGGGGGTACCTTACTAAGGCTGCAAAACTTAATATGGCCTATTACAGTGCTGTAATAAAGTAGACTAAATAACTACGTTATAGTATAAAGAGGAGAAGAAGGTAGAAAGGGGGTATTATATATAAATAGTAGGGCCGGCCGCTAAGGTGCTAGTGGTGGGCTAGCTAATAGTAGGGAACAGTGCGAGATAGTATAAAACAGTATGCGTTAGGTCAGTGCCGTAATAGTACTCCTCTCCCCCAGATGGTTTGGTCCCTAAACCGAATAAATAACTCTAAAATAGGTAGTGTTTAGGGTCGCCTGTTTTTTACTACAAAGATATTAGTTCCGTTTACCGCCCTTAACCAAGCTAATGGCGATTTTCCGTGCTAGGCATGGAAAATCCTAATTAGTTAGTTTAGTAAGTAAGGTCGGTAGAACTCTATACCGCCACCTAAATTAATCCGCGTGGCGTTTCTTGGCAAGGATCTAGCTAATTAAATAACTTTAACTGCTAGTTAAAGTTCTATAACATCTTAACCACCACAATTTTAATACGGTGGTCGGCCATAACCTTAGTATAACTTTTCCTTATCTCGTGCCTAGTCTAGGGGTCCTAGCTTCTTAGGGTATTGCTTATAAAAGCGCTATACAGCCTATTCGCAACCCTTTAGGTCTTCTTTTAGCTGCTAGGTTATATCCTTATAATATTTCCATTTAATCTTATAAGTTAGGCCTTAGGGGTCTTTGTTATATACATTAAGGATTTTCTTAAACTCCCATTTGTCTTCTATATTACCGTTATTATCTCTCTTTACTACTCGTCCTTGTACATTACGGCGCTCTACAGTATTAATATTTGCTTAGCTAGGGATCTCTTTAGTAGCCTAGAGGCGGACCTTAGATATATAGAAGGATTTATTTACTCAGATATAGTCTAGGAGGTCTACTATAACTGCCCCTTGGTATACTATAAGTACGGGGTATAGGCCGTCCTATTTATTGTCCCATTTCTTCTTAAGTTTATTTATCTTTATATTTTCTAAGCTAACTATAACTATATCGCCTTTATAGAATAACGCGCTCTTATCCCTACGGGTATTAGCATTATCTTTATAGCGTTACTATAAAATCCGGGCTAGGGCCTTAAGCTATATTAATATCCGCTTAAAGCGGTTGGCCATAAAGTCTACGCGGAAGAACTCCTTCTTTGCTTATGCTAATAGTATCAGTAGGCGGGAGCCAGCAGGCTTAATTCCGAGGTAAGGGTTAAAACTATAGTTTGTAAAAAACGGGGAGATGCCTATACTCTCGTTAACTTAGTTATTTATAGTAAACTTAGTAAGCGGTAGGTAGTTAACCTAGTCGTCCTATATAAAGCTAACAAAAGCACAAAGGTACTTATTTATGGCAGCGTTAATAATTTCGGTTTAACCGTCTATTTCTAGGTACTAGGCTAAGCTTAGTCTTAAGGTTATCTTAAGGCGTTCACTTAGTCGTCGCTAGAAGTCACTAACAAATTATATACCGCAATTAGAGATAATTATACTTAGTACACTATGGAGCTTATACACGTTATTAACAAAGCTATTAACTAGCTCCTTTATTACGAGTCCTATTACTAGAATAAGGTATCGCATTTTAGTTAGGCGGTCTATAATAATAAGGATATATTTATATACCTTACCGTGGCGTTAGCATACCGGCAGCGTTATAATATAGTTAATTAAAATATTAGTCTATAGGCGAGCGGGTAGTTTTAATAGCTTTAGAAAACCAGGCGGGGCGAAACGGAGGGTCTTAGTACAAAAGTATAGGGTATAGTCTTTAACAAAGGTAGCCGTAAATTAGGAGATTCCTAGCCACCAGTATATTTAGTTTAAGAGGTTAAGGGTCTTAACCTAGCTAGGGTAACTAGCGGGGCCGCTACTATAAGAGCGATGGGTAACTTCTAGGCGGAGGTCTAGGGCGTTAGGGACGAAGAGACGTTAGCGGAAGTAGATCTGTCTATTAACAATACTATATTCTAACTTATTACAACGGAGTAATTTCCTAATCTTCTTTAGCCAACAGCGAGCTTTCCAATCTTATAGGGCCGCTACTATATCTCTTGCAAGTTCGTTCTCCTAGTATCCTAACTAAATTAACTCGTCTAGTAACTTTTTAGCTATTTTAGGGTCTAGAGCGGCTATAAACTCCGCATTATTAGAGTTACGGGACTTATATAGCAATTCTTCTAAAATTATAGGGTTAATTTTCTAGGGCGGTATAATAACTTAGGCTTAGTAGCGGAGGCGTTTATTATCGGCGTCCTTAGGCCTTATTCCTAATAGCCAGCTTAGAGCGTTAGGGAGCGTAGCTTTACTGCCGGGTCTATATATAATTATAAAGTTAAACTATAAAAGGAACTCTGCCCACTAGACTTAGCGTTAATTTAGCTGCTTAATAGTTATAAACGTCTATAGGTTCTTATAGTCGGTAATAATTTTAAATAGCTCCTTAGTCCCTTATAGCTTAGGACGCTATTCCTCTAAAGCCTTAATAATAGCTAAGAGTTCTTTATTGTAGATCTTATAGTTATACTCTAGCGTAGAGTGCTTTACGGAGAAGAATGCGACCAGTCTTAATTTACCGTCATTGTTATACTAGGAAAGGACTCCGCTAAAAGCCTAATTTAATACATCTATCTCTGCCACTGTCTTCTTCGTATAGTTATAGTATACTAGTACTAGTGCTAAGGTAAAGGCTCCCTTAAGGGCCTTAAATGATTTAGCTTATTCTAGTCCCTATAGCCATCTAATATCCTTCTTTAGGAGTTTTATTATAGGTATGGCAATAGCAAAGTAGCCTTAAATAAATCGTTAGTAGAAGTTCGCGAAGCCAAGAAATTATTATAGTTCTTTAATTAATATCGGGTCCTTCTATTTCTATAAGGCCTATACCTTCTTAGGGTCCATAGTTATGCCATTAATTAAGATAATTAAGCTAAGGTATTTCGTTTTAGTAGAGTAGAACTCGGACTTATTAATATTAATCTAAAGTTCAGCGTTACCAAGTCTTTAGATAACTTCATTTATATACTTAGTATACTTAGTACATATTTTAGAAAAGATAAGGATGTTATTAAAGTAGGTAGTACAGTAGTTATTAAGGGCGTTATGTAAGATATAATTAATATAGTTTTAAAACATAGCGGGTGCGTTATAGAGGCCAAATAGTATAACTAATACCTTATAGAGTCCGAACCGGGTAATAAATGCTATAAGCCACTTATAGCCCTCCGCAATCCGGATTTGGTTAAACGCAGCAATTATATTAAGTTTAGTAAAGTACTTAGCACTATAAAGTGCGTCAAGTGTCTTATGGATTAGTAGCAGTGGGTACCAATTCTTAATAGTAACTATATTTAGGCCTTAGTAGTTATAGTAAATTTACACACCGCCACCGGGCTTAGCAGCGAGGAGAAGTAATACGGCAGCTAGTAAGGTCGATTCGCGGATAAAACCCTTATCTAGCATCTTATTAATCCACTTTTTTACACACCTAAGTTTAGTAGGTAAGAGTGGTCTGTTTTTATAGTACGGGGCCTAGTTTCCGGGGATAATCTTAATTTTATAGTCCCATAGTCGGTAAGGGGGCAGCTTATCTACGTTCTTAGGGAAAAAGTGTTTAATATATTCGCGAAACTCCTTTAGTAAGCATTACAAAATGTCTTTACGGGTCAATCCTAGTTTATCTTTTAGGAATTTTTTAATATTAGTATTAACTATCTTCCGGTATAGAGACTCAGGCTTAGTTTTTAGGTTTGTCTTAAGGAAATTATAAAAATAAGGGGGTAGCGCTTTACGGGCTTCTTCTATTATATAGTCGCCCTCTACTAGCCAGCGGAAAGACTTTTCTAATAGGTTTGGTACTTCTATTAGGCCTATAGGCAGCTCTTTAAGTAGCTATTAGTATTCTTCTTATTTAACTAGTTCTACTAGCTCCGCTATATAGATCCTTATTATCTTTACGCCTTTTTATTTACAGAACTAGGTAAAATTAACGGCATAAGTGTATCTAATGTTGTCTAGTTTGGGGCGTATTTAGTTCTCTAGTGCTACAGCTAGGCTAGCGCGGCTTAGTCGGCCCTAGGGGGCGGAAACACGGCAGCGGCCCTATACGGTATACGCGAGAGACGGATATAAGGTTAGGCGTTACGGGGGGGAGGTCTTAATTGCTCTAGTTTCGGTCTTAGCTGTAATACCTTTAGCTATTATACGCGCGGTCGTATATACATATAGCAAATAACTTAGAATTAGGTGTCTTATTGGCTAGCCTAGGTTAAGCGGGTATATATAAGGGACTTATAGTTCTAGCAATGTTTATATTCTTAGGGGCGGGGCGGTATTTCTTAGGGGTAGGGCGGTGGTCCAGTCTTCTAGAATCTCTATTTTGTTTACTGTGTATATTAGCTTACTAGTATTAGGTACCTTTTTTACTATTAGCTAACGGTATCTAAGCGTTAGCCGTGCAATACGTCCGTATAGTGCTACTCGGTTACAATTAGGGATATGCCATAAAAGACAGTTATAGGTATAGTAGTTAGAGTTAAACTTAAGCCCTAGAACGGGGAAGTTTATACTTAGGTTATACTTTTTAAGCTAGGGCATTCCAAGAATTACTAGTATTAAGGGTAATAACTTTATAATATAGAAAAGTATAGATTCTATATAGTGGCCGATTGTTATTTTTGCTATAAAGTAATGGGTAATAAAGCTAGATCGGAGTCCATTAGTAAGGTGGAGTAGTTTTAAAACTAGGAGTCTTTTTATTATAATATTATGCTTCCTTATAAGTAAGTCTTCGTCTATAAACGCTAGTGCTATACTACCACTATTAATAAGGCTTACTGTTTCGATAAGAACTTCTAGGAGTGGGTTACGCAGTAAGGAGAGGTAAGTCTAAATAAGGATAGAATTTCTATCGTTATTTACTATTCTAAGGTTAAATAGCAGCTGGCTTAGAACAAGGTCTAACTAATCTAGTAGTATAGATCTAATCCTTTTATCCTCCTCCCTATATAGTTCTAACCCTTAAAGGCAACTTAGTCTAAGGGTTGGCCTTTTAATAGCTACGTTATAGGGCTTAGCTGGTGGCTATAGTCTTAGCTAGTATATCCTAACGTATTAGTCTCTAACGGTATATATATACTAGGGGGTACTTCGCCGATAACATAGCCGGTCTCGCGGTTAGTAGTAACACGGAGTACTTATCCGTAGTTCGCGTACGGGACCATCGGCTAGGGCTATATTAGGGAAAGAAATCGCGGGGGTGGGTTTCTATATCCGAACCCACGTCCTCGTCCGCGGTTACCACCTTAATTACTATCCCCTCTATTAAAGAATCCGCCGCGGCTAGGGGGGGGGTTAGCATAGTAGCATCGGAAGGGGATTTAGGTTTTGCTAGGGGTTGTAAGCATCTTTCTAGTAGCTAGGTTAACCACACGCTATACAGAGTCTATTATTTATACAATATCTTTAGACGTCATTAGGGAGGCTATTACTACCACTACCGAACTTAACGGCGTCTAGGTCTATTAGGTCGTTCTATAGAGATACGGGTTAATAGCCGCCAGCGGCACTTAGCTTAGCGGTATTTAACTTAGTATAGTAGGCATAGTTCTATAGGTTATAAGCAAACACATCCATCTACTTACTCCAGCCTTTATAGTTAGCATCGCCGATCTTATAGCTAAGGGTAAGGGCCAGGTCCTTTATTTTAGAGGAAATATTCTTTTTAAGTAAATCCACTTTTTGTTCTTCGGTCTTGTTTGCTTTAATTATTAACTTATTAAGCTCTACTTTTTAAGACTAGTAGTTACGCTCGCCTTAGCTCAAGATATCCAACTTATTTTTAGCCGCTTAGGTTATATCCATAGTCTTATAGTGTCTTCTTATATATATAAACATAGACTCTCGGTCAGAAAAGGTCCATTTACTTAGGTCGTTTGGGTGTATACATAGCGTATTAAGGCCATGTTTAACATAGTTATAAGCCTTATCCATCAGCATATCTGATATATAGAGGATTTCATCTATTAGGGTCTTAAAGTACTTTACATCCCTCCGGAAAACGCCTTAGATTTTTATTTCCCATATTTTAAAATTTTCTTACTTTTTAATTAGTAATCCCTTGCTATTAAACGGGGTTAGATCTTTTACTTTACGCTTTTTTCTACAGGGCTTAGTTAAAAGAGGGGAGCCAGTAGTAAGGTTTTTATTAGCAATAGTTTTAGTAAGTATAGTAATCTAAGAGCTTAGGTTTTGTATAGTCTCGGTATATATAAGGGCTTACTGTTTATATTGTTTAATATATAGTTTAAGTGTCTTAAGGAAGTTAATTCTGTATTAAGCTTTTTTAAGTTAGGACTTTATAGCTTAGCCTTCGCTATAGACGGCTTAAAGGCCGCTTTTAATACTAGTTAAGAAAGCTGTATATATAGAGAGTCGTTAAAAGGTTCCTACTACATTAAGGTCCTTTAGGTATTTAGGACCGTTCCTAATCGCCTAGGCAATATTAGTATAGGAGGTATTAAGGAGGCGGGCGAGCGCTTCGCGAGGGTTCGTTAGCGGGACGTCGTCTATATTATAGTCGCCCATTCTAGGAGATCTAGGTAAGGCAATTGGAATCTATAAGGCTAACTGTAATACTAAGATTGCTAAGGCTATACTAAGGCTATGCTAAAACTATGCTGAGATTATCTAGGACTGTGGTACGGTATTATCAGTTACGCTAGGTCGCGATTATACTAGGAAAACGGAGACAGTAGACTAGGAAAAATAAAGATCGCGATAGGGTGCAATTAAAGATACCACAAACTGTCACAGTACTGTAATAAAGTAGACTAAATAACTACGTTATGGTATAAAGAGGAAAAGAAGGTGGAAAGGGGGTATTGTATGCAAATAGTAGGGCCGGCCGCTAAGGTGCTAGTGGTGGGCCAGCCAACAGTAGGAAATAGTACGAGACAGTATAAAACAGTATGCGTCAGGCCAGTGCCGTGATAGTAGTAGATGGTTTCCTAATATTTTCTTTTCTTTTTTGCTATTGTCTTTACTAGGCTTTTATATATTTTTTTCCTCCTTTATATAGGCCTGGGCCTTAATCTAGCGCTATTTTTCTTCTACTTTTTCTCCCTATTTTACTAAAATGTCTTCCCTATTTTGGGGTTATTAATTTTTTTTATAGGGCGCCTTAAGATCCCTCTATAGCTTATCTAAGTATACCTTAATATACTTTATAATATTAAAATTGCATTTCTTTAATGCTTTTATATTATAATGGTTTTAATATATAAATGCAAAGGGGGTATATTAGCTTCCTTTTTAAGCAATATTATGGCCGTTTATTTATACCCGCTTGTTATACTTTTTTTTTAGGTCCATTTTATTATACTATATATAATACTGCGCATGCAGCCTCTAGGCTATGGCGCTATAGCTCTATATACATAAATCCTTCTTAGGCAGCTTAATATATACTAGTAACTATGTCCTAGTAGTTTATAGCTACTTAGTAAAAATACTAGGTTACTAATAACTATTAGGTAATAAGAAAACAATAGAAAAGATTCTAAAAAATAAGAAATCCTAACGCCTGTCCCTGTCCTTTTGTAAATTATTTCTGTCCTTTTGCTCCCTATTATCTATCTACTAGGAGCCTAGTAGGAGTTACCTCCTTCTAAAGATCCTGCTGCTATTAGCCACTTTCTAGTAGCTATTCCTGTCCTGTCTAGGAATAGAAAAAGAGCTTCTCTTCCTTTCTTTATACAAAATAACTTCTTTAAAGAGAGAGAAGAGCCTAGTTGCTAGTGCTGCCAACAGTTAAATATCCGGACTGATTGCTAGGATATTTAATTAACTGACGCACGGGCCGTATTTAATTAAAGCTAGCCTAATTAACGGCCGATTTGATTAAACTTCCAATCAGATATTTGGCTAGGAGGTTGTCCTAGCAACGTGCCGCAATACAGTGGCAGAAAGAACAAAAGGTAAGATATTAAGCTCATCAATTACAAGAATTCGCAGGAATTCGCTTTAATTTATAAGATCTGCCTTTAGCTAGTGCCTCTAGCACTTACTAGCCTCTACAACCTCTGCTTCTAAGCAATTTCGCTTATCCGTAATAAGCCTTTTAGCCGCTAAGAACACGTGTTCTACCTCACTACTTATTACTGGTATTAAGAATATGTTAAATGCCATATGTATAAGGATAGGAAAGTCAGTTTAATGCTCCTTCCACCACATAAGCAGGTCCTGAATTGATAGAAGCCGGCAATTAAAAGACCTTAGATAGGTGTTAAGCTCCAAACTATCCATATCCTTCTTCTTCTGCTTATAATACTTCCGTAATAGGTAATTAACTAAGAATTTATTATATGCAAGGTAGAAAAATTTTACGTTATTTAGCTAATTCTTAAAGTTAAAGGCGGAATTAATATTAGGAACCTTTTTACAATAACTTAGGAAAAGGTCTTTAAATGCCTTCCTTGCGGTCTTAACCCAACTTAGATACTCTGCCCACTTATCCTTAAAGTACTCAAATTGCCGTATAGGGTGAAGGATAATAGTTATAACGTAAAGAGGTAAGAAATCTATTAGCTTAAAGTATTTCTTAAGCTTTAGCTAGGCCATGTTAATACCAGTGTTATAGTGCTCAGTTCGTTCAAAATCGGTATTAGACTTATTAATCTCCTCCTACGCTTTCTTAAGAATATTATACATAAAGTTTATACCATAGAGAACTCTCCATAGTGCGCCATATTGTCCCTTTTAACTAACTCTCTATGCTTAACCTTCCTCTTATTTACAAAGCTCCTAAAAGGGAACCAGTATTTTTTACCACCTAATTAGGTCCTCCCAATCAGCCTCTTATAAAAAGTCTTATTAAAGGTCATAGGTACCTTACTAGTTTGGAAGTTTCCAGCGGGCTTAGTAAAGGGTAATAGCAGTATATAGTTTAATTGCTAGCATTTATTAGTATAATAGCTAATATAAATTATAATAACTTAGATAAATGGCTCTAAACCAAGCCTTAAATAATTGCTATCTTTATAATACCAAATTAAGGAGAAGAAGAAGGGGTTGCTAGGACTAATATAAATAAATATATACAGCTAACCGCTAAGGCTTATTATGCAGTATGCCTAAGTCATATAGTTTACTATAGGTGCTGCTATAGGAATATGCGGTATAAGTTGCCAGCTGGCAACTTATAGTAACTTATTACAACCGCAAAGAGCCTAGAAATAGCGCGTAGTACGATACTCCGTAGTAACCAAGAATGGCAATATATAACATAATAGCAATATGCAATATAATAGCAATATGCGACATAATGGCAATATACGGCATATTGCGGCGATATGGCGGCAATGTGGCAGGTAATATACTCTAGTACCATTACATAAATAAAAGAAACAGAACATACCACAAGAAATTATAGCCTCAGTTAAATTCCACCGAATTCCTCCATCTATAAGAAGCTAGTAATATTAGAAGTCTTCCTTCTGGCACTTTCTAAATATTATTATCCTTATTAAATTATGGTTAATATAGATATAGATATTATAGAGCTTGCCGATCAGGCCTATACTATTCCAAATTTTAAATGCGTCATCGTATAAAGCACCAGCTAGCTTCCGCTCAAGCTTACTAACGCCCTTACTAAATAGTAAGGCCTTAATAACTAGGTTAATGATATGACCGAGATATCGCAGGCGCAAACAGCCAACGTTAATATCAAACTGAGTTGCTAGCTCCTTTAGCATAGTATTATTATCCGTAGCATTATCCATTATAAACGCCCCAAGATTCTAGCCAATCTCATAGTCATTAATAACATCGGCTATAATTTCTGCAATTAATTAGCCAGATTTTACTCCATTTACTTTCCGGAAACCTAGAAGATAGTACTTAAGCTTATACTCCTCACTAATAAAGTAAGCATATATCGCCATATAGTCGTTACAATTTAGAAAGCGCCAGCCATCGAGTAAGAGGTTAATTTTGCTTTTTGTATATAAAATCTTGTCCTTAATCTATATCTTCCTTAACTGAAATATATCTATTACCTAGCCCCTAATTATAGTATGCGAGGATAGAAGGATTACTTTAATCTCAGGTCGGCTAGAAATAAGAAGCTGTTGAAATTATATATTTTAAATAGTTGAAAAGCTAAGGTTACAGGCAATGATTATGTCAATAAGGTCCTTCTTATATTTAAGATCATTAAATAGCGGTAGAAGAAGACTATATTATATAAAGCCTGCGTAAGTAGAATCTTGTCCTTATAACAAGATAGAGTTAGGATCCTCGCTAGCTCCAGTTATTTTATAGGTCTTTTTTAAATAAGATGTAATTAATAAGGTAGAGAGTGCATTAAAGAGCTAGGTACTATAAGCCTTTTTTTAATGGCAGCGCTTACAGAGCCAGAGCTTCTCGTAGCCCTTTACTTATAGATTAGCTCTATACTAATA
>Ga0307515_10009204_pt1 | contig 19130 bp, 13 predicted proteins | sample 17_EM_MG_FD_194513 | JGI IMG/M metagenome (GOLD analysis project Ga0307515, IMG submission 194513) | Populus trichocarpa ectomycorrhiza microbial communities from riparian zone in the Pacific Northwest, United States - 17_EM | ecosystem: Host-associated > Plants > Roots > Unclassified | place...
CAGTTCAAGCTTGCCCGCGAGCCGTTCGCATGGATCGCTGGCTCTACCCGCCTTGGCCAGAGCGCGGTGCAGATTGAGGTAGGGGCCATGATCCGGGTAGACCGTGGCGCCGCCCACAGAGTGGATTTGCAGCTTGAGCCAAACACCATCGGCCTCAATGGCAGCAGGCAGTGGCATGCTGATCTCCGCACCCACCTGCTCCAGCGGCAGACTCCAGCGCGTGACCTCTTGCAAATTGGCGTTCACGGCAATCAAGCCGCTCTGTGCGAGCGTGGAAAAACTCTTGTCTCCGTCTTGTGCGAGTAACAAACCCACCGATTCGACTTCACACACGCGACCGTCCGTGGTGCAGGCACCCACGGGCTGAACGACCAGCGATTCGACCCGCACGATGAGCGCGCCCTTCACAACACGCGCCTTGCCGACCAGTCGACCACGCAAAGCCCAATCGTTGATCAAGTAATTGGTGACGCGAATGTCAAACTCTTCGGTGTCGACGGCGGTGGAGTAGGCGCCAGCGCCGAACAAGGCCTTTGCGCGCGTCCAGAGATTCAGATCAAGAAAAAACGAAAGCTGCGCCACGATGGCCAACGCGACAAACCCGTAGAGCCATGGAGCCCGCCGCTTGCGTGCGGCCGCCACTTGCTCGGGCGTGTACGTGGGTTTCTTGTTGCCAACGCTGCTGGTATCGCGTGATGCCAACTGCGCTTCACCGGCACGGGCCGCGCGCGTCTTCAGGTCGAAAGCCCACTCCAACCCGCCCGCTTGCAAGGTCAGCGTCACACAGTAAATCATGTCACTGTCCGACGCCGCAGTGCTGGGCATATCACTGGGCAATGTCACTTCCGCCTGGATGCGGTGGGCGTCACTTTGACTGGCCGTGTAGTCTTGGCTCCAGATCAGCCCGAACCCGCTTTGGTTGCGCGCAGACGACTCAATTTTTGCTTCAACCAGCCATTTATCCGTACCAATAGACCGGTCAACTTGAAACTCCACGACAACCGGCACACCATGCGGCACCGGGTCTTGGGACAGCTTCATGCTGACGCCACCGCCTTTCAGTCGCTGACACCACAGGTACACCGTGGCCCAAGTCACACCCACACCTGCCAACACAAACACGGTCTTGAACCAAAACGGGATACCGCTGCTGGGGACCATCCCCATGAGCACGGCCGCGTCCCACAGGACAGCGAACAGGGTAAAAACCTCAGCGCCTTTCCCTGCACGGGTGCGGGTTTGTGATTGATCGGACTTGTTCATAATGCTTAGAGTTGGAGGCCATGTTCATTTCGCATGGCGCTGCACAAACTGCAACCGCAATATAAGACGCCACAACCGATAGCCACAATGACCGTCAGCGCGCCGAGCTTGTGACACAAGATCGTCAGCCGGATGATGAAGCTGCCCACCCGTTGGAGGGTGTTGGTTGAAGAGCAAGGCCAAACGTACATGGCTGACAAGGACAGCGATTCGGACGAGGCCGCACGGCCACGTCTGCATCTGATCCGTTTTCACAGCGTGCTGGCACTCAACGCCAAGCTGCGCGCGCGGTGGTGCCGCAAAAACCCGATGCACCCGCGCAGGCCATCTGCGGCAAATTCTAGAAACCACCGCCGCGCCGCACTGTCACCATCTTGCTGAATGGTGGCCATGCCCGGCCCCGGCACCCGGGGCGCAGGCAGCGCCGGCGGCTAGACCGACGGCGCGAATGGCGGAGTGAGCGGCCTGGCACGCGACATCCAGTAACGCCGCCTGTGGTGTACTTCGAAGCGTGCCCGCCGAACCCACCCCATTACCGCCGCTTGAACCGCTGACCGCAACGCCACCGTCCGGCCTGTGGGCGCGCTGGCAAACCTTGTCCAACACGCTGGGCCGGTCTCTGCCGGGCGGTACGGCGCTGGCCGACAAGCTGGGCCGGCCCGACGCCCCTGCCGCCGCCTGGGCGCGCTTGGCCCACGCGGTGCAATCCGAGTGGCTGAAGACGCTGGACGACCCGCCGGCGGCGCTGCAGGACGCTTTCATCGACACCATCGCGCTCGCCTGGCACGGGCTGGACGACCCGGAGCGCCTGGCCACCGGGCTGGCGCCGGCATGGATACGCTGCCTGGGTGCACGGGGCCGCCATTCGGAGCTGAGCGCGGCTGCCGCCGCTATCGGCGCACTGGCGGCGGAAGACGAAGCTGAACAAGCGCTCGCCGCCATGCTGCGCCAGCTGCGCCAGCACCGGCAGTGGCCGGCGTTGCAGGCCCTGCTGGAGCAGCTGCGTGACGCCTGGCAACCCGACCGAGCCTGGGCGGCGCCACTGCTCGTCGCCGTTCTGGCGCTGGCCCGCGAGGCCGAAGGCTTCGACCGCTTGTGCGATGCCGCCGCCTGGCTCCCGGCCTTGCTCGATGCGGCGGAAGCAAACCCGCATACCGACGTGCACAGCTGGCGTGAACTGGGCCGGCTGGCGCAGCGCACGCTGCAGGTGCCGGCGATGCAGCGCGTGGCAGCCGCGCTGTTGAAGCAGGGGCCGCTGGACACCGAGCTCGAGTCACTGGTTGTGTCGTGGCTGGGCCTGCTGGCGCAGTTGGCGCCCGACGCGACAACGCGCGCGCTGCTCGAGCAAGGTGCCGCGCGTTGGCCGCGCCAGCCCGGCGTGCAGCAGGGCCGTGCGCGCATCGCCCACGCCGAGGGCGCCGAACTCGCCGCGCTGGACGCCTTGCTCGAACCCGTCGACCCCGCATTGCCCGGCTGGGCCATGGCGATGAGCTGGCTGGCCGGCATCCGCTTCCATGGCGGGGACGAGGCCGGTGCACTGGCGGTCTACCGCCAGCTCGACGAGCGCCACCAGCTCACCCCGCAAGACCGCATGCGCATGAGCCACCTGCTCGCACGTGACGACGACAGCGGCGGGCCCGACGCGGCGAACGACAGCACCGGGCCGGTTCTGGCGGCCGCCGAGCCCGCCTGGTCGCCCGATCCGGCCGGGCCTTTTGCCGACGCGCTGGCGCCGTTGGCCGCACTGCTGCGCCAGCCCCCCAACCACACCGCAACGGTCGATGCCGCGGCGCTCGCCAGCGCAGGAGAAGCCGCTGCGGCCCATTGCCGCGCCGTCTTGCCCCAGGCTGCGGGCGCCACGATGCAGGCCTGCTTGCAGCAGGCGCGCCAGCTGGCGCAATTCGAATCGGCGGCCTTTGCCAGCCACCGCCAGTGGCTCGCCGCGTTCCCGTTCGAGCTCGGGCCCGCGTACGGCAGCGTCGATGCACACCGTTGCCAGGCACTGGGCGATGCCTTGCTGCAGCATGTGCTCGCGCTGGCTGACCACGCGCTCGATCGCCCGCAGGCCCTGCAGGGCGGTCCGGCTGAAGCCAGCATGCGCCAGGTACTGTCTCTGGCCGAACTGCGCGTGCAGGCGCAGTGGGCGCTGCGCCGCAACGCCGCCGCAACGCTGGGCGTGCAGGCACTGCAAGAACGACTCGGTGCGATGGGCCAAGCGCCGTTGGAAGAACTGCGCGTGCGTTGCCTGCTGACCGAAGGCCCGCTGGACCGGGTGGAGCCTGCGACCGGCGAACTGCTGCCGCTGACCGACTGGCCGGCCTGGCTGAGCGCCGAAGACCTGCACCCGCAGACCCTGGTCGACGATGCACCGCCGGACGGTGTGTTCGAGTCGGTCCAGCCTGACGGAACGCTGCAGCGCCATGCCCACCAGCCGGCGCCGACGGTGCTGAGCCTGCTGCACCACACCGACCTGCGGGTGCGCAACAGCCACCTGACGATCGGCCCGCGCGGCGGCATCCTGCGGCCCGGCCTCTGGCATTTGACGATGGGCGACTACCCTTACGAGCACCGCCACGTGCGCCTGCGGGGCGGGCCTGGTGCCGCCGGCGCGCTGCTGCGCCCTGCGCGCTGGCAACGGGTGGACACGCCGGTCGTCGTGCTGGCCAACATGGACGCGATCCATCACCGCAACTACTACCACTGGGTGCTGTTGATCCTCGCGCGGATCGAGGCCTTGCGCGCCCGTGGCCTGCTGGTGGGTGGCCGCAAGCTGCTGCTGCCGCGTGAACTCTCGGGCTGGATGCGCAGCTCGCTGGCGGCCATCGGCATCGCCGAGGAGCAGATGCTGCTCTACGGCAGCGACGACGATCTGCAACTCAGCGACGCCTTGCTCGTCTCGCCGATAGACTTCGCCAGCCCGTCGCTGATCGAGGGCCTGCGCCAGACAATGTGGCGCCACGCCGGGCTCGACCCGGCCGCGCCGCCGGATGCCACGCGTCTGCTCTACATTTCACGCCGGGGCGAAGGTCGCCGCCCGCTGGTCGAGGAGGTGCGCATCCAGCGCGCCGCCGAAGCGATGGGCTTCGAGGCGGTCGCCCCCGAGACACTGACGCTGGCCGAGCAGGTGCGCCTGTTCGCCACCGCGCGCGGCATCGCCGGGCCCCCTGGGGCCGCGTATACCAACCTGATCTGGGCCCAGCCCGGCACACGTGTGCTGTCGATATTCAAAGAGGAAGCCAATTTGCCGACCTTCATCGATCTGTCCATCATCCGCGGCCAATCGCACCGTTGGCTGCTGGGCCGCAACTTGGCAGGTTATGCGCTGATGTCCATCGTCAACGCACCGTTCAGCGTCGACCTCTCGTTGGCCGAGCGCGAGCTGGCCTGGGTGGCCGGCGGGAGTGAGCAGGCATGAGCAGTACCCAAGCGGTGGTGCCGGCGCTGGGCCGGCTGTGGTTCAGCAGCCTGAGCGAGCAATGCGCCAAGGAAGGCGTGACGCTGCCCGGCCCCGAGAACCTGCACCAGAAATTCAACCAACCCGATGTGCCGCCGGCCGCGCGCGGCAAGCTGGCCCAGGTGATGCACGTTGAGTGGGTCAAAGGCCGCGCCGATGTGCCGCCGTGGCAGCTGCAGGCGCTGGTCGAGGCGATCGAGGCCTGGTGGCACCTGCTGCCCGAAGGCAGCACGCCGCTGAGCGCCGGCCTGGCGCCGGCCTGGGTGCGGGCGCAAGGCACCTTGGGCCACATCGAGCCGCTGGCCGACGCCGCGCTGCGCTGGGGAGAACAGTTGGCAGCCCCCGAGCACGAGGCCGTCGCGCTGGGTCTGCTGCGCCAGCTGCGTCGCATCAAGGGCGAAGCCAGCATCGTGCCCAGCCTGGCGCTGATCGACGCGCTGGGCCAACGCTGGCAGCCCGAGGCCGCCTGGACGCAAGAGGTGGTTGGCACGCTGGCCATGGTCGCCCGTGCTGCCGAAACCTTGCCGCCGCTGCAGCGTGTGGCGGCCTGGCTGGACCGCCTGGCGCCGCACGCCGGCCGGCCCGACGCACGCGGCTGGCAGGCACCGCTGACCGCGGCCGCGGTGCGCTGCGCCGCATTGCCGGTGCTGCGCCAACTGGCCGAGGTGATGCTCGACGAAGAGGAGCCCGATCCGGCCGGTGGCTTCTCGCTCGCCGCGGCGCTCGAGGCGCTGGGCGAGCTGGCACCCAGCCCGTCGGTGCATGCGCTGGTCGCGCGCGCCGCCAAGGCCTGGCCGAAGCAGCCGACGATCCAGGTCGAGCAGGCCAAGCTCAAGCGTGCCGAGGGCGCCACCGTGCAACAACTGGCCACGCCACTGTTGGCGTTGGAGGGCACCCACCCGGGCACGCCGGCCGCCTGGCAGTTGCTGGCCGAATACGCCTTCCACGACGGCGACATCGCGCTGGCCAAGGAGACCTACCAGCGCCTGGCCGAGCTGGGCCAGCTCGACGAACACTCGCAGCTGCGGCTGGACCATCTGAGCCTGCACCAGGCCGGCGCCGCGGTCGCCGCCAGCGCCGCGGGCACATTGCCCGAAGCCGGCACCGCCGAGCTGGACCCGGCGCAATTGGGGCCCTTGGCCGAACCGCTGGCCGCGCTGGGCCTGGTGCTCGCCAACGCACCGCGCCACGACAGCCCCGTCAGCCTGGCCGACACCGAGGCGCGCTGCGCGCAGACGCTGGCCGCGTTCGAACGCATGCTGCCGGCGCTGGACGGACTCACGCTGACCGACATCCGCCGCGCCGTCGCCCACCTCTGGGCCTCGGCCAACAGCGGGGCGCTGGACCTGGCGCACTGGGAAGGCGTGTTCCCGTTCGAGATCGGCCCGGCCTTCGGCACGCTGGACGGCCACCGCTGCCGCGCCCAATGCCTGTGCGTGTTGCAGCACTTGGTCGCACTGTGCCGCCACGCGGTGCGGCGCGAGCGCCCGTTGCTCGGCGCCCCGAGCGCCGCCGGCCTGGCGATGCTGCTCGACCTGCTGCGCCAGCAGCTCGACGCGCAGTTGGCGATGAAACAAGCGGACCAGGCCCTGGCCGACCTGGACGAGGTGACCGCGAAGCTCGGTGGCCTGGGCCACGCCGCGCTGGCGGCGCTGCGCGAACACGCGTTGCTGGCCGCCGGCCGGGTCGACACGCTGCGCGCAGAGCTCGAGGCAGCGCACACGGCCACCGGCGCCCCACGTGGCCCCGAGACCTGGCCGCTGCGCGAATGGGACGACTGGCTGCGCGCCGAGGGCATCACCGCCCATGCACTGCTGCACGACGAACCGCTGGTCGGCCAGTTCGATGTGGTGGACGTCACCGGCCGCGTGCGCAGCCATGCGCACGAGATGGTCGGCACCACGCTGAGCTTGGCCCGCGTGACCGACCTGCGGGTGCGCAACGTGCATCTGCTGATCGGCACCCAGGGCGGCGTGCTGAAGCCGCACGCCTGGCATCTGCAAATGGGCGAGTTCCCGTACCCGCACCCGAACGTGCTGGCACGCGGCGCCGGCGGCACTGTGCTGCGCGGGGCGGGCCTGTGGAAGCGGCTGGACGAGCCGCTGGTGGTGCTGGCCAACATGGACGCGCCGTTCCACCGCAACTATTACCACTGGATGGTGCTGACGCTGGCGCGCATCCAGGCGCTGCTGTCGCGCGGCATCCTGAAGACCCGCAAGCTGCTGCTGCCGCGTGAACTGACCGGCTGGATGCTCAGCTCGCTGCACGACATCGGCCTGGACGAAACGCGCGTGCGCTGGTACTCGACCGAAGACGATCTGCGGCTGACCGACGCGGTCATCGCGTCGCCATCCGAGTTCGCCAGCGCGACGATGGTCGAGGGCCTGCGACGCGCGTTGACGCAAGCCGCCGGGTTGGACCCGGACGTCGAGGCCCCCGGCGACCGGCTGATCTACCTGGCCCGCCGCGGCGAGACGCGGCGCCCGATGGTCGAGGCCGAGCAGGTCATCAACGTCGCCGAAGAGCTGGGCTTCGAGATCGTCGCCGCCGAGACCCTGAGCCTGCTCGACCAGGTGCGTTTGTTCGCCAGTGCCCGCGGCATCGCCGGCCCGCCCGGTGCGGCCTTCACCAACCTGATGTGGGCACCGCCCGGCGCCCGCGTGCTGACGATCTTCAAGCAGGACATCAACGGCCCGACCTTCTTCGACCTGTCGTTCCTGCGCGGTCAGCACCACCGTTGGCTGCAGGCGCGCAGCATTGCGGGCTTCGAGTCGGTCTCGATCGTCACTTCGCCGTTCTCGGTCGACGTCGAGCTCGCGCGGCGCGAGTTGCAGTGGGTGCGGGACGGCGAATGAGCGACGGCATCAAGTTCCTGGATCTGCAGGCGATCTACCGGCAGGACCAACCCGCCTACGACGCCGCCTACCGGCGCGTGATGGACAGCGGCCGCTGGATCCTCGGGCCCGAGCTGGAGGCCTTCGAGGCCGAGTTCGCAGCCTATGGTGGGCGGCGTCATGCCATCGGCGTCGGCAACGGGCTGGACGCGCTGGCGCTGGCGCTGCAGGTGGCCGGCATCGGGCCTGGCGACGAGGTGATCGTGCCGGCGCACACCTTCATCGCGACCTGGCTCGCGGTGCGCCAGTGCGGCGCGACGCCGCGTGCGGTGGAGCCGGCCGCAGGCTCGTACAATATCGACGCGGCCGGTGTCGCCGCGGCGCTGACGCCAGCCACCAAGGCCGTGATGCCGGTGCACCTGTACGGCGCGCCCTCTGACCCGGCCGCCATCAAGACGCTGTGCGAATCGAAGGGCCTGCTGCTGCTCGAAGACGCCGCGCAAGCCCACGGCGCGCGCCACCAGGGCTTGCCGGTCGGCGGCTTCGGCCGCATGGCCGCCTACAGCTTCTACCCGGGCAAGAACCTGGGCGCGTTCGGCGATGCCGGCGCGCTGGTGACCGACGACGACGCGCTGGCCACCGCGCTGCGCGCACGCCGCAACTATGGCAGCGCTGTGCGTTACCAGCACGACAGCGAGGGCGTGAACAGCCGGCTCGACGAGTTGCAAGCGGCCTTTCTGCGTGTGCGGTTGGCTCGGTTGGATGAACACAACAGGCTGCGACGCGCACAGGCGGCGCGTTATGCCGCACGGCTGGCAGATACACCGGGCCTGTCGCTGCCTGCGGTGCCGGCAGGCGACGAGCCGGTCTGGCACCTGTTCGTCATTCGGCACACCAGGCGCGATGCGCTTCAAGCGGCGCTGAAAGACCAGGGCATCGAGACCTTGATCCACTACCCGAAGCCGGTCTACCGCTTTCCGCCGTTCGCGGCGCATGCGCCGGCCGGCCGCAGCGCTGCCGACGCGGTCTGCGACGAGTGTTTGAGCTTGCCGATCGGCCCGCACCTGACGCTGGACCAGATCGATCAGGTGGCTGACGCCGTGGCCGCGTTCTGCCAGGGGCGTGCGGCATGACCGATGCCTCGCTGCCGCCCACAGGCAAACCACTGGACGCCGACGAATACGCGGCGCGCCACGACGCTGAGCTGGACTTCGAAACCGTCTGCCTGCAAGCGCGCCAGCAGCACAACCTGGCGCAGGTACAGGTGCTGCAACCGGCCGTCGTGCTGGAGGTCGGCTGTGGCCCTGAGCTGTTGAGCCTGCAAGCCTTTGCACAAGCACCGAACCGCATCACACGCTGGGTCGCAGTCGAGCCAGCGCAGCGCTGGGCCGATGCGGCACGCGAGGTGGCTGTGCGCGAGCCGCGTCTGGCAGTGGTGCACGACTACATCGAGCGTGCCGACGCAGCGTTGAACGCGCTGTGGCCGCATGGGCCGGCAGCGGACCTGGTGATCGTCTCCGGCGTGATCCACGAAACCGCCGAACCCGAGGTGTTGCTGCGCGCCAGCCTGCGCTGGCTCAAGCCCGGCGGCCACCTGCTGGTCAGCGTGCCGAACGCGCTGTCGTTCCACCGCCTGCTCGCCGTGCAGATGGGGCTGATGGACGCCCCCGAGGTCTTGAGCGAGCGCAACCGCCTGCTCGGCCAACCGCGCGTCTACCGCCCGCAGGACCTGCGCGAGACCGTCACTGGACTCGGCCTGACCGAGGTCGCCCTCGACGGCTACCTGTTCAAACCCTTCACCCATGCGCAGATGGCGCTGCTGCTGCCGTCGCTCGGCGAGTGCGGTGTGCAGGGGCTGATCGAGCTCGGCCGCCAGTTCCCGCAACAAGCGGCTGAGATTGCACTGCTGGCGCGGCGACCGGCATGAGCTTCAATCGGCCGATTCGGGGCCTGCTGCTCGACCTCGACGACACGCTGTTCGACGAACGCTCGACGGCGCAACGGGCCTTCACCGCCTGGCAACCGGCGCAAGAAGGGCATCGCCCCGATGAGGACCTGGAGCAAGCCTTCGCTCGCTGGCGACTCATCACCGACAAGCATTGGAAGCGCCACAGCGCCGGCGAGATCTCGTTCCTGGACCAGCGCCGTGAGCGCCTGCGCGAATTCGTGGACCAGGCGCTGACCGACGCCCAGGCCGACGCCTTGTTCGAGCCCTACATGGCGGCCTACCAAAGCAGCTGGTCGCTGGTCGACGATGCGGTCGAATTCCTGCAGCGCTGCGCTCACCTGCCCAAGGTCATCGTCACCAATGGCCCGCGGGTGATGCAGGAGCGCAAGCTCGCGAGCCTGGCCCTGACGAACCATTTCATCGGCATGGTGACGCCGGACGACTGCGGCCACGCGAAACCGCGGCCCGAGATCTTTCACCGCGCGCTGTGCCTGATCGGCCTGCCCGCCGCCGACTGCCTGATGGTCGGCGACGACCATGTCTGCGACATCGAGCCAGCGCAGGCGCTGGGCATGGCGGCTTTCCACATCCAGCCGGGCGTCAACGAGTTGCTCGGCGCGCTGGCGCTGCTGTAGTCAGCCAGCCTCTTCAGCGAGCGCGTTCAGCGGCGCGTCGGATCAACTGCTGCGCCTGGGCCGAGGCCTGCCAGCGCTGCGACAGAAACTCGGCCAGCCGCGGGTGCTGGGCATGGACCACGTTGAAGCGCAGGTGCCGCTGGTCAGCGTTGGCGACATCGAACGCCGCGCCGGCCAGCAGGATGTGCTGGCGGTAGGCGTCCTTGACCAACGCGTCAGCGTCGACCCCGGCCGGCAGCTCGCCCCAGAGAAACAAGCCGCCTTCGGCCGGCCGGTCCAGCAGCATCCCGGCGCCACGCAGCGCCCGCGTGCTGACCTGGCGCGCGACGGCGAGCTTTTGCTGCAGCCGGTCCAAGTGCTTGCGGAAGCGGCCGCTGGCCAGCAGCTCGAGCAGCACGTTCTCGTTCAGCGTCGCGGTCGTCAGCACCGACTGGATCTTGGCCCGCAGCAGCGCCTTCAGCAGCGTCGGCTCGGCGGCCATGTAGCCCACCCGCAGGGCCGGGCTGAGCGCCTTGCAGAAGCTGGAGTAGTAGACGACCCCACGCAACTCGGCCAACTGCGCCAGCCGCGTCACGCTGCCGGCGTGAAAGTGCCCATGCACGTCGTCTTCGGCCAGCAGCAGGTGGTGGCGCTCGGCCAGCATCAGCACGCGGTGCAGGTTGGCGGCCGTGCTGCCCCAGCCGGTCGGGTTGTGCAGCACGCTCTGGATGAACAGCAGGCGCGGCCGATGTTCGATGCAGGCGGCTTCGAGCTGGTCGAGGTCGATGCCGTCATGCCGGCGCGGGATGCCGACCATCTTCACGCCCGCTTCGCGCAACCGGTCGAACAGCAGGTGGTAGCCCGGTGTCTCGACCAGCACCACGTCACCGGGCTTCAGGAACGCACGGCAGATCAGATCGATCGCGTGGGTGCCGCCATAACAACTGAGCACGCGACTCGCATCCACCGTGATGCCCTGGCTGCGCATCAGCATCGCAATGCGCTCGCGCAATTCGGGCATGCCTTGCGGCGGGCAACGCGCCGCCATGCCGCCGACACTGCGCGCCAGGCCGCGCTGCACGACGGCGGCGGGGATCGCGTCCTCCAGCCAGCTCACCGGCAGCGCGCCGCTGCTGGCCGGCAGCAGGCTGGCGCGCTGGTCGTGCGCCTGCTGCGCCAGCCAGACCGCGTCATGCGCCTCGCCCGCTTCGAGCTGACTCGGCAAGGCCTCGGGCGCAGTCGATTCGGCAACGAAGAAGCCGGCGGTGCCGTGGGTCTCGACCACGCCGCGCGCGACCAGCCGGTCGTAGGCGGTGACCACGGTGTTCGGGCTGACCGACAGCTGCGACGCCAGCGCGCGGATCGACGTCAGTTTGGCACCCACCGGCATCTGGCCCGACGCGATCAACGCGGCCAGGCGCGACTCGATCTGGTCGGCCAGCGGCATGGCGGAAGCACGGTCGAGCGGGGACATTTGGTGTCGTGAAGCGCGTCAGAACAGCAGAGCAATCGCCAGCACCACCAGCGAAGCCGCCATGATGGCATTGAAGGCGCGCTGGCGGCGCGGGTCGGTCAGCAGGCGGCGGATGGCGACACCGAACAGCGCCCACATCGAGATGCAGGGCACGCCGATGGCGATCGCGATCACGCTGACCAGCGCCGACGCCGGCAGCACCGCCATGCCCGGCGGCATGAAGACGGTGGCCACGGTGATGGACTTGACCCAGCTTTTCGGATTGACGAGCTGGAAGGTCGCCGCCTGCCAGAGGCTCAAGGGCTGCTGCATGTCCTTTTGCCCGATCGCCGAGCCGGCCAGCCGCCAGGCCAGGTAGACGAGGTAAATGGCGCCCACCACTCGCAACACCTGGTGCAGCACCGGAAAAGCCTGGAACAGCGAGCCCAGGCCCAGGCAGGTGACGAAGATCTGCGGCCCGTGGCCGGCGGCGATGCCCAGGATGTGCGGCAGCGAGCGGCGGTAGCCGAAGTTGGCGCCCGACGCGGTCAGCATCAAGTTGTTCGGGCCAGGGGTGCTCGACATCACGAACGCGTAGGTCATCAAGGGCAGCAGTTCGGTCATGGCGTGGGGTTTGAAGAGATGCCACCAGCCTAGGTGCCGGCGCCCAGCGGGTGAAGCCACAACAAGGGCCGCCGACGCACGCACTGTGTCAACCCGCGCAGCCACACAGTTTCAAGCGCGCACTCGGGTGATACCTTGTCGGCCATGACTTCACTGGCCATTTCCTACGACGACGTCGCGCAGGCCCACGAGCGCCTGGCCGGCATTGCCCACCGCACACCGGTGATGCGCTCGACCACCGCCGACGCGCGCACCGGCGCCACGCTGTTCTTCAAATGCGAGACCTTGCAGCACATCGGTGCCTTCAAGATCCGCGGTGCCTACAACGCGGTCGCCCAGTTCACGCCGGCCCAGCGCGCTGGCGGTGTGGTGACCTTCTCTTCCGGCAACCACGGTCAGGCGATTGCCCGCGCCGCGCAGTTGCTGGGCGTGCACGCGGTGGTGGTGATGCCCAAGGACGCACCGGCGATGAAGGTCGCGGCGACCGAAGGCTATGGCGGCGAGGTGGTCCGCTATGACCGCTACGCCGAAGACCCGGCCCTGATCATCGAGCGCATCGTCGCCGAACGCGGCATGACTTTCATCCCGCCGTTCGACCACCCGCATGTGATGGCCGGCCAGGGCACCGCGGCGAAGGAGCTGTTCGAAGACGTCGGCGAACTCGACATGATCGTCACGCCACTGGGCGGTGGTGGCTTGTTGTCCGGCACCGCGACCACGGCGCGCCACCTCTCACCGCGCTGCGAGATCGTCGGCGTCGAGCCCGAGGCCGGCAACGACGGCCAGCAAAGCCTGGCGCAGGGCAAGATCGTGCGCATCGAGACGCCCAAAACGATTGCCGATGCGGCGCAGAGCCGCTCGCTGGGTCAGCACACCTTTCCGGTGTTGCAGCAGCTGGGCGCGCGGGTGGTCACCGCCACCGATGATCAGCTCGTCGAGACGATGAAGTTCTTCGCGGCGCGGATGAAGCTGATCGTTGAGCCGACAGGCTGCCTGGGTGCAGCGGCGGTGTTCAACGGGCAACTCGATGTGCGCGGCAAGCGGGTTGGCGTCGTGCTGTCGGGCGGCAACATCGACCTGGCGCGATTTGCGGCGTTGGTCGGGGGCTGACGTCGACAGCGGGCCGCTTGCCTGCGTCAAGCTTGGGCAGGCGACTCGGGGCACGTTTTCCGGCCTGGCTCGCGGGGAGGCGGGGTGCGCTGGCCGCGGTCTCTCGATCGGGTGCGTATTCGCGGGACGTCGGTTGGGGCGACCGCGAATGAAGGCCTCCAAACGCACCCCGAATCCCCTGCCCCATTCACCGTCGGTGGTGTGCCACGCCGTGCCCTGCCACGGTCGGTGCCACAGGGTGGCGGTGGTGTCCCCGGGCGCCGGCCCCTCATTCGCGGTCGCCCCAACGAATCCCAGGCACCACGGTGTTGATGGGCAGCCCGCCGATCACCTCAAGCGGTGGCCCGCGAGCGGGCCGGAGACCGGGGGCACCGCCGCCGCCCTGCGCCACCACCTGTGCAGGCGTGACGACACCACCTCAGCGCAGCCTCACGCCTTGGCCGACTGCACCCACTTCATGAAGTCCACATGCTCGCGGATGTAGTCCGCTTCGTCGAAAAGCTCAGAGGCCAGCACCAACAAGCAGGCGTTGGACGAGAAACCGTGCAGCTCACGCCAGATCCCCGGCACCATCAGCAGCCCTTCGCTCGGGTGGCTCAGTGTGACGACACGCTGGTTCACGCCGTCGTCCATGTGGACCTGGAACGAGCCCGAGATCGCGACGTAGAGCTGACGCAGGTTCAGGTGCGCATGGCCGGCGCGGGACGCCCTTGAAGGCACGTCGTAGGTCCAATAGGCGCGCTTGATCGGGAACTCGAAGTCGACGCCGGATTCGACGAACGAGATCGAGCCGCGGTGGTCATAGACCGTGCGCAGCTCGACGGGGCGGCAGTCGTCGACGTGGGCCAATCTGTCTCCTCTCAATGGCGAATACTCAACGGCAGGTCCTCAACGCTCGCCTTGGCCTGGTCGCTTGCGCGGATCCGGCTTTGCCGGTCCGCTGCAAGAGCCCCCACGGGGGCAGCGACCGGAAGGGAGGGTGGGGGCTTCATTTCAGCAGGGCAAGAGGTAGTGGTCATGCACGACCGTACTGGCACCGAAGCTTTCCTTGTAGAAGGACAGGCCGGTGTTCAGCAGGCGGCCTTCGTCTTCGTTCGAGTGACCGAAGTCGAACCACTTGGCTTGGCTCTGCGCGCCGGCGATGGCCTGCTCCAGCAACAGGTCCAGCGCGGCGCAGCGGCGGCCCTGTTCGTCGGCGCCCATGTACTGCAGGTGGCAGACAGTGGGCGTGTCGAACAACACCAGGCCGGCGACGATGTGGCCGGACCAGCGCGCGAGCCGCAGGCTGATCTGCGAGGGAAAGCGGCTGGTCAGCAAACGGATTTCGTCGAGCGAATGCACCGGCCGGCTGCCGTGGCGTGCCTGCAGCTCGTGGTCGAGCAGCTGCCAGAACACGGCCCAGTCGTCACTCGCTTCGGGCGACGCGCCTTCGTGGGCAGACAAGGCAAGCTCTTCGCGGTAGCGGGTGGCCTGCGTGATCGCGCGGCGGCGCTTGGGCGGCCAGTGCGCCGGCGTCGGGCCGATGACCGAGAGCGCGTCGCGCCGCACCAGCTGCGCGCCGCAGCGCACCAGCGCGTAGCGGTCGTCTTCGCAAGGCAAGCGGTGGTAGATCGACGGCATCGTCTTGTACAGAAGCTCGCGCACGCCCTGGCCGCGCCAGTGGGCTTGCAAGGCCAGCATCAGATCCCAGGTGGCTTGCGCGCCCAGCGTGTCGGCCAACACCAGCCCGCCGTAGCTCAGGCCACCGTGGCTTGCGACGCGTTCGCCCTGCCGGTGCGCCGGCAGCACCGCAACCAGTTTGCCGCGCCGCTCGACCAGCAGCGACGCGTCGTCGAAGCGGTCGGCGTGGTAGCCCATGAAGCGCCGGTCGAACAAGAAGGTGCCGTTCGGGCTGGCGGCAACCAGTGCGTTCCACGCCGCTTCGTCATCGTCGCGGTAAGGGCGAAAGCTGAAGGCATCGGCCATGGGCCCGACCGTTGGCCGGTTCAGCGCAACACGCCGTGTTGCGACGGTGCGTGGGCGAAGTCGAGCACGCGGCGCACCATCGGGTGGGCCGGGTCGAACTCGGCCTCGATCTCGGCCAGCACCTGCGCGAACGGCCGCTCGGTGCCCTGCAGCTTGGCCAACACCTGGCGCGCGATGTCGATGTCCTCGCGCGAGAAGCCATGCCGCTTCAAGCCGATCAAATTCGCGCCGCGCAAATGCACCGGGCCTTCGGTGCCGTAGGCGATCGAGTACGGCAGCACGTCCTGCGTCATGGCCGACATGCCGGAGATGAACGAATACGCACCGACCCGCACGTACTGCTGCATGCCGACCATACCGGCGATGACCGCGTGGTCGTCGATCGTGCACAGGCCCGCGATGCCGGTGTAGCTGGTGATGCGGGTGTGGTTGCCCAGCACGACGTCGTGCGCCAGGTGCACATAGGCCATCACGAAGTTGTCGTTGCCCAGCACGGTGCGGCCAACCTTGCGCGCGGTGCCGCGGTGGATCGTGACGAACTCAAAGATCTGGTTGCGGTCGCCGATCACGACCTCGGTGTCGTCTTCCTGCTTGTACTGCTGGTCGTGCGGGGCACCGCCGATCACGGCATGGGCGCCGAACATGTTGTCAGCGCCGACCGTGACCCGCCCCTGCAGCGACACGCCGTTCATCAGCCGCGTGCGCGGGCCGACGGTGATGTCGCCCTCCAGCACGCACCAGGGCCCGATTTCGGCGCTGGGATCGATCTGGACGTTGCCGCTGATGACGGTGGTGGGATGGATCATCGCGGCGCGCCCTTCCAACAACCTTCAGGCGGTCTTCAGCGGAACCAGAACTGCAGGTTGCAGCCGGCGGTCGTCGCGTCGTAGGGGCGCGTGACGAGGAAATCCCGCGTATTCGTCTCGCGGCGCTCGGTGCTGATGTCGCAGCCGACGTCCAGTGCGCGCATGGGGCTGTAGCGAATGCCCAGAGAAAACGCCGTTGTCCGATCTTCCGGCTCTGCCACATCAATGGCGAAGAGCCCGAGCTTGCGATGCGACCACTGGGCGACCGCCGTCATGCTGATCTTGGAGGTCGCGGCCCATCGCCCGGTCCAGATGAAGGCCGTGCGAAGCTGGTCGCCGGACGGCGCCGCCGGCATCGTCGGCTCGGCGGTGGCCACGTTGCCGCTGGCGCCCTCGGTATCGCGCAGCAGTTGGGTGCGGAAGGTGAGCTTGGCGCTGGGCTGCCAGTCCCAACCGATGCCGCCGGCCCAGAAATCACGCTTGTCAGCCACGCTGTGGTTTTCGTGCGCACGGGAAACCCGAGCGTCGATGCGGCTCGCGCCGGAGAGCTGCCAGACCACGCCCAGCTCGATGGCCTTGCGCCCAACGTCGTCAGCGACGAGGTTCTCACTGCCGTCAACGCGATCGATGCGATCGTATTTGCCCAACAGCGTGGCCGTCAGATCCGGCGTCGGGCGATAGCTGATTCCGCCACTGGCGCCCCATTGGGACAAGTCATTCCGGTCAGCGAAGTTGTCATCGGAGTAGTGGCGCTCCAATCCATTGACGCCCGCCTGCAGCGCCCACAGACCCATTCCGCCCAACCGCCCCTGCAGGAATGCCGACTGGACGCTTTCCAGGTTCTTGCCCACACCGTCGCCCGAGGTGGTGGCTGAGTCCAGACCAATCCGGTACTGATGTTGCGATGACTGCACGCCCAATGCACCCGAGATATTGCCGATGGTTTCCCAGTCGAGCTGCAACCCGAGCTCATGCCCCATGTTGTTCAGCTCGTCATGTTCGCTGTAGCGGTTCATCTGCAGCGCTGCATTGCCATGCAGGCGCTGACGCCCGATGGGCTGGTCAAGCGCGAAATTCAACGCGGTGACGGAGGTCCAGTCCTCTTCCTCATGGTCAGAGGCACGAAACAGGTTCGAGTCGTGGGTCAGCGTCTGCGAAATACCGAAGCTGAAGGGCTGCGCGGGGCCGCTTTGCGGTGCGACCGGCGGTGGCGGCTCGGACTGCGCGTGCGCGCTGCCGACCATCGCGCAGGCAGTTGCCGCCAGCAGGTGCATCGCGAAGCGGGGGCCGAAAGAATGGGTGCCTGTCATGTGCGCCTCGTCGTGTCGTTGTCGTTTGCGTCGGCGCCGAGCCGGCGCGATCAGGAGCGTGGGCTGCTGATGGCCGGCCGTCAATACGCCTTGCGGTCGAAGAACATCAGCTTGGCGGTGCGGGCGATGATCAGCAGATCGAGCCCGAGCGACCAGTTGCGCAGGTATTCGAGATCGTACTCGACACGCCGCGCCATCTTGTCCACCGTGTCGGTCTCGCCGCGCAGGCCGTTGACCTGGGCCCAGCCGGTGATGCCGGGCTTGACCTTGTGGCGCGCCATGTAGGCCTTGACGATCTTGCGGTACTGCTCGTTGTGCGCCACCGCATGCGGGCGCGGGCCGACGATGCTCATCTCGCCTTGCAGCACGTTGACGAACTGCGGCAGTTCGTCGAGCGAGGTCTTGCGGATGAAGGCGCCGAACGGGGTGATGCGCGGGTCATTGCGCGTGGCCTGCTGGACGACCGGGCCGTTGTCCTGCGTGACCATCGAACGGAACTTGAAGACCTCGATGATTTCGCCGTCCAGCCCGGTGCGGCGCTGGCGAAAGATGACCGGCCCCGGCGAGCTGAGCTTGACGCAGGTCGCCACGATGGCAAGCACCGGCGAGATCAGGATCAGGATCAGCACCGCCAGCACGATGTCGCTGGCGCGCTTGAGCAGGCCGTTGATGCCTGTGAACGGCGTCACGTGCAGGCCGACGACCGGCACGCCGCCCATGTCTTCGAGCCGGCCCTGGATGATGCTGACGCCGAACACGTCGGGCACGAAGTGCACCGAGGCGGTCGAGTTCTGCAGCGTTTCCATCAGCTGCAGGATGCGCGGCTGCGAGGTCAGCGGCAGCGTGATGAAGACGTCTTTCACGCCGTGCTGCTCGATGAACTCGGGCAGCTCGTTCAGCCCGCCCAGCAGCGGGTCAGCGCCGGGCAACTCCAAGCGCTCGGCCGAGCGGTCGTCGAAGAAACCGAGCAGGTCGTGGCCGTAGCCCTTACGCGCCTGCAGCATCTCGGCCACCCGCTGGCCCATGCGGTGTGCGCCGACGACGACCGCCGGCCGGCGGAACTCGGGCAGCGCCGCGCGGTGGCGCATGTAGGCGGTGCCCAGCACCACGCACAGCCAGTGGACCAGCGGCGTCGCGATCGCCCAGCCCAGCAGCAGCCGCGGCTCGAAAGCGCGCAGGCCGCCGGTGGCGTAGCCCACCATCAGCAGCACCGCGAGCACACCGATCCACGACAGGCAAATGTCGATGCCGACGCCGATGCCGGTCTTGCCGAAGCGGTTCAGCCCCGGGAACATCAGCACCAGCAGCAGGATCGCGAGCGCCATCGCGGCGCCGCCGAAGGGCTCGCCGAAGATGCCGTGAAAGACCGCCAGGCTGACCGCTGCCAGCACCGGCTCGAGCACCGCGGCAATGGCCGACGGCACGCTCGGCGGCGCGCTCAGGAATTGTTTACGGGCGGTTCGTTCTTCAAACATCGACTCAAGCGCAGCGGTTTCCGTGCAGGGCACTCAGTTGCCGCCGGGCCGTCACCGGGCGACGGGGCCCCGGTGTCGAGGCCGGGGCCGTCGCCAAAGGTGACGCAGGGGCCACAGCTCAGGCCATGCGGCCGTAGGTGTCCTCGTAGCGAACGATGTCGTCTTCGCCCAGGTAGCTGCCGGACTGCACCTCGATGATCTCTAGGTCGACCTTGCCCGGGTTGGCCAGGCGGTGCACTTCGCCCAGCGGAATGTAGGTGCTCTGGTTTTCGGA